>Ga0194125_10005987_pt1 | contig 18216 bp, 22 predicted proteins | sample TA2KigC250mmetaG_FD_148626 | JGI IMG/M metagenome (GOLD analysis project Ga0194125, IMG submission 148626) | Freshwater microbial communities from Lake Tanganyika, Tanzania - TA2015034 Kigoma Deep Cast 250m | ecosystem: Environmental > Aquatic > Freshwater > Lake | place: Tanzania: Lake...
TCGTCCAGGTAGTTCACCTTAAGACCATCGAGCTTGTTGAGCACACGCCTGGCAGGCTCCACATCTACGGGCCTGTCGGTTATTCGGCGGCGGAAGCGGTAGCATCCGGCGTAATAGTCCACCTCCCCATTTAGCTTGCCGCCTGGGAAATAGCGGTCGATAAGCTCGCTGTAGGAGATGACCTCCAGGTCGGTCAGGTCCCTGCAGTTGGCATAGTTCGGCTCGCAGGCACCGCAGAACAGGGCGATGGACTTTGCCCCCAGTTCCTTTGCCTGCTTGAAGTTCTCCAGGATGAATCCCCGCGATAGCTCTTTGAATCTGGCAATGTCCTCTTCATTTTTGGCCATAACAGCGGGCTGGCCGATAGTCATCCATCCGCAGCAATACTCCTTGCCCAGCAGTGTGTAGCTCACCTTATAATGGTCAAGCACGTTTTTCAGTGCACTCAGCACCTGCGGCATCCCTTCCGGCTGGAAACAACCGACGATGATAACATACTCGGCCTTTTGGCCAACCGGGAAACCGATATCAGCCAGGATTTTCCTCTTCTTCTCCCCGGTGTCCTGGCAAACGCCATAGCTTCTGACATTTTCCACGGCCTTTTCGTTTATCATAGGTTTCTCCCGCTTATGCTATTTATCCGCCAAGTATAACACTTATGGCCGAGGTGCTAAACCCGAAGCAGGGAACGGTCAGTTCCTTATCTGTAATCAGGTTTGAGTCGTTGAATTTGCAACAGGAAAGTTGAAAGGGCTATATTGAACCTGGCGTATATTAGTAAGGAGGAATGACATGGAATCAAAGAATAAGAACTATGGTGGTCAGGCGGCAGGAGCCGGCGGAGCATTCTGGCTAGCGGGCTGGCTATTCACCATCTCGTTTGCCAATCTGGTCTGGTGGAAAATAATACTTGGCATTGTCGTCTGGCCACTCTTCCTGGGCTACGCTGTTCGGTAGAACTGACATAGTAATCAGGCTAATCCTGCAGATTTGCTGCTATTGCTGCACTTATCATCTGCTGTGCGTAGGCTTCTTGAAACGCTGCCGAGGCAAAGACGCGGTTTCCATTCAGCCACACCAAAAGAGGCATCGCCTGTTGCTGATTCGTGTTAATCCACATTCTGTATAAAACGTGTGTCCCAAAAGCAATTTCGTCAAACCCGGAGCGCTTCAACAGCGTCTTAGCTGTGCTTTCCACGAGCAAGCTGGGGCGACCTGACTGCATGACACCTAATGCACAGATATCGAGCTTAGAAACATCGATTTTCCCTTGCATCACTCCCAGCACCTGTGCCACGTCCAGCGGCTTCTTTGAATAGACACCGATGGCTATGGCCCTGGGGTCAACCAACTCGATGACAGTATTCATCTGCCTGGTTTGTTCATCGGTGGCACCCCTGGCCAGATAACTGACTAGCTCAACAGTTGGCTTGATCACGCCTATTGCGATTGGGCGGTCAGTAGCATTGTTTGGAAGCCTGGATGCCGCCCTTAGAAGCTCTACGTCATCGAAGTATTTGAAATCGAGTCTGGAGATTGCATTCTTAAGCGGCTCTCTGGCGGTAGCTGAACCGCTTACCAGATATAACACATCACCCGAAAGCATCTTCCAGCCATTAGCATCCATGCTAACCAGGCTATCTAATAAGCGAGCATCATCAGAACTGGCTGCCTTCACACCTGTTCCGACAACCAGTTCCCCACCCACCACTGTACCCCATATCGCTATGGAGTCGATTAAAATATCGGTCTCTGTCCTCAAGAGGGAAGAGGGGATAATGGTTGGCTTCTCCTGCTGAGCCAAGAGGTACAGGTCAATGTCTACATTCGGAACACGCGTGGCCGCCAGGGCGATGGGAACTGATGTATCGCCAACAACACCGCTTTGATACGGCGTTTGATTACAACCCGCAAACAGAACGCCCAAAAGACAAAACAATCCACACAGTATGCGTATTCCGTGTTTCAACACTTAAAAACCCTCCTCTATTAATATTGCTGCCAGCCAATAACAGTAATATGCCAATCACACAACATGATTACTGCACTTTATAACGATTCCAGCCTGCTAAAGGTTTACGTCACCTGATTTTCTACGAAAAAGTGTCCGGGGCTTACAATGACGGGGGCTGAGAAACAATCAAAAAGGCAGGCCGAAGAATAGCAGCGCCAGGATGGAATGGGCGAAAACCGATGGCCAGAAGACGCGCCAGATGTAGCAGTGATACTTGTAGAAGCTCTGGTAGCGGCGGTATTTCATCAACTTGCCCATCAACCTGGCGCCGGGGATACACCTGCAGGAAAAGAAGATAGCGGCACCGGTAAGGACATTAAGAATGCCCAGTATGACGATGATTTTGGGGATAACAGCCGATTGAAGTAGCTCCATATCACGCTCCTTCTAGCTTCTACAGGTCTATTTCTCCGTAGCCTCGGTTGACGTGCTTCAGGGTGGGCTGGTCGTCTGACCCATACGACCATATAATGTCGTTTAACCCCTGAGAGAGCGGGTGGTCGAACTTGTCTCCTGTGTTTAGAGCGCGTCTGAATTCGATGGTGGTGTATTCGCCCTCCTCTTTGGCCCCGAATTCAAGGATGTTATCCACACCCCCGAATTCTGCGTCAGCTTTGTGAGGGCCAAAGTCACCAGCGCTGAAATGGTCTGCGACAGTGGCCTTTCCGTCCTTGACATAACCGATGATGATATCAGCCCCTTTCATCCTGGAGCCGGGCTGGATTCCCAGGGCAACCCAGCCTGTGGTCTTGGCTTTGACGCCGATATAGACGTTCTGCCCATCGCTAGCCCAATTTAGCTCGTAGTCGCCGAAATTCTTCAATTTGGCGTATTCGCCCGGACTGATGACACCATCGGCTTTCCAGGTGCTGGTGGGCGCTGGTGTTGGGAGTGGCGCAGGTGCTGGCTTTGGAGCTGGAGCCGGTGCTGCCTGCTGGCAGGCACCTGCCAAAAGAACAAGCATCCCCATGAACAGCGAAATAGTTTTTATGGCGATGGTAATTCGCATCTTGTTGCTGGTTTCTTGCCCAGAAGTCATTTCTGTTCACCTCCTGCTTCCTTTTCCATGGCCTGGGCAAGGCTGGCGTTGCACAGCCGGATATGTTCCTTTCTCATGCACTTGTCCATGACCACCAGCAGCCCCGCTTTTCTGGCTTTGTCTGCCGCTTCCTCATTGATGATGCCCTCCTGCATCCAGACGGCTTTAGCCCCGACCTTAATGGCTTCATCTACAACAGGGCCCACGTCAGAAGAAGCCCTGAATATATCTACCACCTCTACCTGTACCGGTATAGCAGTAAGGTCTGGCTGGCATGGTATTCCCATCACCTCGGCGACATTGGGGTTCACCGGGATGGTCTTATAGCCGTGCTGAGACAGATATTTCAGTACCCTGTAGCTGGGCCTCTCCGGATTGGGCGATGCCCCAACGATTGCCACGCTGCGGTATTCGGTTAGTATCCTGTCTTCTGTAATCATATCTGTTTCTCCAAAGATAGTGATGACCCTTCTGCCACCGTAAGCCCAAGGCGTAGTAGGCGGTGTGGCGGTCTCACGAGTTAGTCCTTCAACTATGGGATTGCTTCGTCATCCTTCCGCGGAAGGACTCCTCGCAATGACAGTGGGTAGGCTGAGATCGCCACGTGCCGATTGCACCGGGACTCACGTTATCACAACCGGTTTTCTGCCGCCGCCCAGTCGATGTTTTTGAAGAAGGCTTCTATGTAGTCTGCCCGCTTCAGTCCATAGTCAACCATAAAGGCATGTTCGAAGACATCCAGCACCAGTACGGGGACACAGCCTGCTGGATGTCCCACGTCATGCTCGTTTACCCACTGGTTGAACAGCTTCCCGCCCAAGTTGTCCTGGTACAGGATGGTCCAGCCGATGCCGCGCATGGTGCCGGTGGCTTTGAAATCCTTCTCCCAGTCCTCGTAGCTGCCGAAGCTCTCGGCCAGTTTCTTGCCCAACTTTCCCGACTTGTCCAGCGCCGCTTTCCCGCCGAGGTTTTCGAAGTAATACTCGTGCAGCCTCATGCCGTTGAACTCCCAGCCAAACCGCCGCTTGAGTTCCGCATATTCAGGTGTGCCAGCCTTGCCCTCTTTGAGCATGGCAACCAGCGTGTCCGTCACCTTGTTGGTGTTGGTAACATAGCCTTTGTACAGGGTGAAGTGGTTGTTCAGCAGCGTCTCACTGAATCCCTCCATTCCGAGTAGTTTGCTGTAATCTTTTGCTTCGTAAGCCATCTTAACCTCCTGTTTATATGATTGCAGCGATTTCCTATCGCCGTAACCGCGCACTTATTCGCCGTAATCCCTCATTACTTCTCCACTTCCTTCAGCAGGTCGCTGAAGACATCGACGTGGTATATCTCGTGGTCCCTGATGCGTTCCAGCAGCTTCTTCAGCTTGGCATCTTTTGTCTCTCCGGCAGCCCTGTCATATTCGGCAGCCACCTGTTTCTCTATTTTGATGTCTGCCCGGAGCATATCGCCCATCCTGGTCGATTTATCTATATCGGCGTGCTCCATTTTGGGGGTGCCCTTGCTGCCCACCATCTCCTCGGCCAGCCAGCCCATGTGCTGCATTTCGTTTATTGCCTGGTCCTGCATTTCCTCTTTCATCTCTTCGTTTTTAGCCAGATACGAGTGCAGCAAATACTGCAGGATAACCGTGTATTCATGCTCGATGCCCCAGTTCAACACCTTGGTATCATCGTCGTGGTGGTCGCCCCTGAGGTCCTTGGCGCCTTCCCTGGTTGCTTTCTCCACGAAGTGGGCGAAGTCACCATGGTGAGACTTCTCGTCTGACAATATACGCTTTAGCAATCTCTTAATTTTGGGGTCATCTATTGCTTCTATATGCTTCTGGTACAGGGATACAGCGTCTTCCTCCAAAATCACGTCGCTTCTCATCCAATCAGGAACCGTTTTACCTTCCATGAGCATCTTGCCCCTCTTCATGCTGGGCATGCCGCCCAGTTCCACGATGGTCTCAGCCAACCAGTCAAGATGGCGCATTTCCTCGCGGGCAATGGCTTCGATTTCGCAGGCCATCTCGCCCTCGCCCATGGCATAGGCGTGGGTCAGGTACTGGATAATGGCACCGTGCTCCCCCTCCAGGTCCTCGTTCAGCATGTCAATGATTTCTTCTTTCTGCATTTTTCCCTCCTAATTATTGTTTTATCCCTAATATTCCGCTGTTATTGAGAGAAGCCACAGTCGCCGTGCCCTTAATATAGGGACAGGTCTAAAAAGGTTCTGCTCGAAAGTGGTTGTTTTCATGCTTATTCATAAGGGTTCTCAATATTTTGATATTACTGCCTCTTCTTCTTAATGTGGTCGATTATGATATCGAACTCCTTCATGTTGAATAGAATAGATTTATTAAACATATTACATTCACGATTTACACACGTGAAAGTATCAGTTTTAGGTTCATAGTGCAAGGAACGTTGAGAACACCATATACAGTCAGACAGTCTTGGTATAACTAATCCTTGTTGCTCTCTTTTCTTCTTAGATAAACCATGTGCTAATTTAAATATGTCTACTTCCCCTGAATCTCGCGATGGTTCAGTTGGATACATGCTGTGATAACAAAAGAGGCATATCCCATCACTATTAAATCTTTCACCACCACAATACGTGCATCTCATTTCAAAACCTCCTTAAGTTAGGAGAACATTCATAGACTTATCCTATTCTCCGTAAATGTGGGGAGACTATTATTTGTCTTGGTTGCCCAGATGACAAATGGGAATTGTTCAACAATCTCCTCACTTCTTAGCGCCGAGGTACTTCTCAGGCTTCTCATCGAAGGCTTTTTTGCAGGCAACGGCGCAGAAATAGTATTTCTTACCCCCATATGTCGAAGTTGCCGCGGCCTTCTTCTCATCCACTTCCATATGGCAAACAGGGTCTATGGCCATTTTCCTGCCTCCTTCTGTTCTCTCGAACTTCACGGGCTTAAATGCCCTCAATCGCAGTGAGTTGGTCACCACCGTTATGGAGCTGGCAGCCATGGCGGCAGCCGCCAGCATGGGATTAAGAAAACCGTAATCGCCGAAAATAAAATGCAGCCCGGACGGGATACCGCTATGTCCAAAGAACAGGTACAAAACGCCAGCGGCTACGGGTATCAGCATCACATTATAGGCGAAGGCCCAGAATAGGTTTTGCTTGATGGTGCTCATGGTGCGCTTGCTCAGAGAGATAGCAGTCACTATGCCGCCCAAATCGCCGCTGATGAGCGTGATATCGCCCGTCTCCATAGCCACATCGGTACCAGTGCCTATGGCGATGCCTACATCCGCTTGCGCCAGCGCCGGAGCGTCGTTGATGCCATCGCCTACCATGGCCACCACCTTGCCCTCGTCCTGCAGCCTCTTGACCTCTGTCGCCTTGTTCTCCGGCAGCACCTCGGCCAGTACGCGGTCAATGCCTGCTTCGCCAGCGATAGCCTCAGCAGTGCGAGTGTTGTCGCCGGTAATCATCACCACTTCTATGCCCAGCTTATGCAAAGCTTGGACTGCTTCAGCGGCACCTAGTTTGAGTGTATCCGCCAGCCCGATAATGCCCCTGGCCTTGTTGTCCACACCTAGAAACAGCACCGTCTTGCCTTCACCCCAGAGTCGCTCGGCCTCTTTCCCCAGGCCGTCGAGACTAATGTTCCTTTCTTTCATCAGTGCAAGGTTGCCCAGCAGGAGGCTCTTGCCATCCACTTTAGCTTCTACCCCATGTCCCGGCATAGCATTGAAATCCGCAGCCTGGGACAGCCTCAGGCTTTTTTCCGAGGCAGCTTTGACGATAGCCTGGGCCAGTGGATGTTCAGAGTCATGCTCTACGGAAGCGGCCAGCTTCAGCACCTCGCTTTCAGCGAATTTGGGTGCAGCGACGATGTCTGTAACCCGCGGTTCCCCCCTGGTCAGGGTACCGGTCTTGTCCAGCAGCACCGAGTTGATCTTGTGTGCTCGCTCCAGTGACTCGCCGCTGCGGATAAGCACGCCGTTCTCGGCTCCTTTGCCTGTGCCTACGATAATAGCGGTGGGCGTAGCCAACCCCAAGGCGCAGGGACAGGCGATAATAAGCACAGCTACGAAGTTGAGCAGGGCGTAGGTCAAGGTGGGTTGGGGTCCCAGGAAATACCAGATAATAAAAGTTAATACGGCGATGCCTATGACAATTGGCACAAAATAGCTGGAGATGACATCGGCCAGCCGCTGAATAGGTGCTTTGCTTCCCTGTGCCTCCTCCACCAGCCTGACTATCTGTGCCAGCGTGGTATCCTTGCCCACGCGGGTAGCTTCGAACCGAAAGCTGCCCATCTTATTGATGGTGCCGCCGATAACCATATCGCCGACTTTCTTGTCCACCGGGATGCTCTCGCCGGTTATCATGGACTCGTCAACGCTGGAATAGCCGTCCTTCACCGTCCCATCCACCGGTATCCGCTCGCCCGGCCGCACCAATACCAGGTCGCCAACCTGCACATCATCCACCGATACCTCCATCTCCTTACCGTCGCGGATGATGGTGGCTGTCTTGGGCTTTAGGCCGATGAGCTTCTTGATAGCCTCAGAGGTTTGCCCTTTAGCCCTGGCCTCTAGGAAGCGACCCAGCAGAATCAGGGCTATGATGACCGACGAGGTATCGAAATAGAGGCCAAGCTCAACGCCGGCGGTGGCAAATAGGCCGGGGAAAAGGACTGCTACCATGCTGTAGAAATAAGCCGCCGATGTGCCCACGGCAATTAAGGTGTTCATATCGGCTGTCCTGTGTCTCAGCGCTCCCCAAGCGCCTTTGTAGAAACGCCAGCCTGTCCAAAATTGAACGGGAGTGGCCAGTGCCCAGAGCAGGTAGGACCTGAATAGAAAATCAGGCACCATGCTCAGCACCATGATGATAGCCGCCAGGGTAGCGGCAAAGATGACGCGGTTCCTCAGTGCCTTTATCTCCCGCTGGGCGGTTGTGGTCACGTCTTCCAGCGTGGCCGCCTCTGCGCCTAGCTCATAGCCAGCATCACTGACCGCCCGTTGCAAGTCGGTCACCTCGGTGCCATCCAGGTATTCCACCGTAGCCTTCTCCGAGGCCAGGTTTACGTTGGCTGAGACCACGCCCGGCACGCCAGAGAGGGCGCTTTCCACGCGGGCCACGCATGAGGCGCAGGTCATGCCCTTCACCAGGAAAATAGATTTCCTGGTGGCCGCCTTGTAGCCCAGTTGCTCGATAGCGCCTGTGATTGTGCCCAGGTCAACTTTAGCGGGGTCGTATTCTATGGCAGCCTTTTCCGAGGCGAAGTTGACGTTGGCCTTTTCCACGCCGGGGGTCTCCATAAGGCCCTTCTCAATGGTGGCAGCACAGGTGGTACAGGTCATGCCTGTCACACGTATCCTGGCTTTTTGTGCTTTGCCAGACTCCAATTTCTCTGCCATTTAACCTCTCATAGCCCTGACCATGGTCAGCATCATCTTGAATTTCCTGGTTGCCTTGAGGGCATGCGGCTGGTTGGCTGGCATTATGATAGCCTCGCCTTCTTTTACGTGAAACGGTTTCCCGGCGATGGTGATTTCCGCCTCGCCGTCGAAGACATAGACCAGAGCATCGAAAGGAGCAGTATGTTCGCTCAGTCCCTGCCCGGCGTCGAAGGCAAATAGAGTTACCGTGCCCGTTGGCTTGCTTACGATTTCGCGGCTGACTACGGAGCCATCTTGATAACCTACCAAGTCATCGAGCCTTACTATCCTTGCTTTAAGTTCATTTTCATTGCGCTCCATGTTCTCGATACCTTTCTGCTCGGTATGGTTTATCAGCGAATGAGCGTCTTACTTAACCTCTACCTCGATGTCGAAGCTGTCCACGCGCTCAACATCTTTAAGCGACGATACCAGCGCCGTCAGCGTGTTGCGGATGATATCGTTGGGGAAGGGCGTCAACGGGATTTCTTTTCCGTTTACCGTAATCTTGATTTCGTCCTTGTCCTTTCGAATCGTCAGCTTCTGCACCTTGTCCACTCCGCGGAGCGAGGAGACTATGCCCTCACAGGTGCGCCCCAGGAAATCATCCACGAAGGCGTTCAACTCCACCGATGTCTTGTTGACCCGCAGTTTTGACTTATATACCAGTGCCATTTTTCGCTACTCCTTTCTAATCCGACTTTATGCCTTTGGCTTCTTTTATGCCTTTTTCAACCGCCAGCTTGGTCATCAGCCCGCCGCGGTGCATCAGGGTATCATCGAACTCCTGGTCCTTGACCATGGTTGCCAGGCAGGGATACTGGTGATGCAACAGTCCTGATTTCTCTACGGCATCCCTCTCCCAGACGCCCACCAATCCCTCTGCCACATAGCGGGTGCTGCCGCAGGGAGCATCTCTGAGCACCTTGACCTGCTTGATATTCTCCAGCTCGAAGGCTATCTCTAGCTCCGGCCTGCCGAAGTGTTTGGCAAACTCGCGGATATGCTGGTTCTGGCTGTCCTTCTCCGCCACGCTGCAAAAGGGGACTGGATAGACCATGTCAACGCCCATGCGCTCCAGCTTCCCTTTAATCTGCTTGGCCAGGCCCGGTGGCAGCCAGGTGCGGTCATCGGCCGGCGCAATCACCGCTTTGGCGCCGCTCCTCTGCACCATGTCCGGTATCATCTGGGCCACGCCCTGGTGCTCGCCCAGCGAGATGAGCAAATCTGCCTGTGGCAACTCCCGGGGCAGGAATGGTTCGGGGTCATCGATGATGGCAGGCAAGGTGGCAGGGAAGGTGTAAGAATTAACCTCCCAGTCCGATGGCCCGTACTTCTTGACGGCATCCACTATCCGCTGCCCGTAATGACCCTGTATAGCTATTAAGATACGCATTTACTCTCCTTGTGCTTCTGGGCGATAGTATCGGCCAGCTTGTCCAACGCCTGAAAATCTGCTTCCCTGGGAAAGCCCTTGGCCAGCACCGGGCCTAAGACCTCTACCTTCAGGTTGGGTATCATTCCCGCCAGCGTTTCCACCGTCTTGCCCCCCCAGCCATAAGAGCCGATGATAGAGACAAACTTAACGTTAGGCCTGATGGCATTGGCCAGGAAAGCGGCGTAGGCGGCAGCAGGATGCGGCCCGGCCAGCACCGTAGGCGTGCCAATGACCACGGTAGCCGCATCCACCAAGGACATAGCCAGCTTACCAATATCGGTCACAGTGAGGTCGAACTGCTTTACCGTGACACCTCTCTGAGTCAGAGCCTCGACAAAGTACTTGACCATCTCCCTGGTGCTATCGTGCATGGAAACGTAGGGCAAGACCACGATATTCTTGGGTTCGCAGAAGGCCCACTCGTTGTAGGCCTTGATGATGAAATCAGGCTTGTTGTACATCGGGCCGTGGCTGGGGGCGATGATGTCTATCTTGTAGCCCTTCACCTTCTCCAGGTTCTTCTGGATGTGATTGCGGAAGGGCATCATAATCTCGGCATAATATCTCTTAGCCGCTTCGTACACCTGACCTTCGTCGGTCACATACATGTCGGTAGCAGCCAAGTGCGAGCCGAAGAAATCGCAGGGGAACAGTATCCTGTCTTCGCGTAAATAGGTGAGCATGGTCTCCGGCCAGTGTACCCAGGGGGCATGGATGAACTCCAGCGTCCTGTCCCCCAGAGAAATGGTCTCCTTATCTTCAACGGTGATGAACTTCTCCTCGGGAATCAACAGCAGGTCCATGAGCATTCCCTTGCACTTGGCAGTGCATACCACCTTGGCTTCGGGGTACAGGTCAAGCACGCAGGGTATGCTGCCGGCGTGGTCTTGCTCTGCATGGTGGGAAATGACATAGTCTATCTTGGGGAAGCCCAGCTCAGTCAGGTGGTCAACCAAGACGCCTTCTTTTATGGGGTCAACCGTGTCGATGAGCGCTGTCTTCTGGCTGCCCTTTACCAGATATGAGTTGTAGCTGGTGCCGTCGGGTAGCGGTATCAGCGAATCGAATAGTCTCCTGTCCCAGTCAATAGCCCCCACACAATAGACTCCCGTCTTTATCTCTCTCGGTTTCATCTTCTTACTCCTTTTTAACTATCCAGCAATCGCTTTTCGCCTTCGATTTTCTTGATATCGGTTATATCCTGTGTAACTTCCAGGCAACCCAGGTAGCCGCTTTTCGAATCATGCACCGCAAAGTAGCGGATGTAGACGAGTCTGCCCTTCAAGTTGATCCAGAACTGCGCCATGTTTCTCTTGCCGCTGCGGAAATCGTCTAATATCTGGTTGACCACGTGCACGCTCTTCTGGGGATGGCACTGTTGAACCGTCCGTCCGATGACCGCCTTGGTGCGGGGGAAAATCCTCTCGCTGGACTGGCTGAAGTAACGCACCCTGTCATCCTTGTCCACGAAGGTGATGTCCAGCGGCAGGTTGTTGAAAATGGCTTCGACCTCCAGCGGTGACAGGCTACCGGTCTCAAAGGTGACAGCGCCTTCAGCGGTGGCAGCAGATTTAGCGGTTTCGGTAGCTATTACCTTCCCTACTGCTGTGTCGGGAGTGAAGCAGCAGTAGCCCATCTCGTCGAACTGGCGCCTTATATCCTTCCATTCGCCTTCAGGTATCACCTGCAATGCCGTGGGAAATAAGATATTGTTTTCCTTATAGAAATGGCCGTTCAGCATCTCTACTAGCGCCAGCGCAGATGCCTCCAACTCTTGGGCAAACTCCTTGAAGGGCACGTCCTGGCAGGTTTCTACGACGCGGTACAGGCCTTTCTTAATCTCCCTTATCTTATCGTGCTCCATCCACATAATGGCCGGCGGCTGCGTCACGCCATGCTTCTCCAGATAGGGGAAGAGCACGTTCTCTTCCCTCAGGTAGTGGCTCTCCGATTCCTTGAAGTGCTTTACAATGTGTTCCAGTTGCTCCATCACGCCGCGGATGGCATCGAAGTTCTTCGCTTCTTTAACCTTGCTGGCTACGTTATTCAGCTCGCCAGCGAAGTTGAGCATCAGCTTGTGCTCTTCCATCAAGATATGGACGGGATGCCCCGGCGGGGCCAGCATAGCACCTTTTTCCAGCACTTCTTGCATCACCGCAATGTGAACGTCGCAAAGCTCCTGTATCTTTTCCCGGGACATGCCTTCGTTGATTAGCTCCTGCTCCACCAGCGCTACATCCACGGCAGTAACACCCTGCAGCACGTCCTTGAATTTCTCTTTCACCGCAGCAGGGTCTGCGCCCTGGTCAAGCTCCTGGAAAAGCCTCTTTAGTTCTGCTTTCTTATCTTTTTTTGCTTCGGCCATACGGTACCTCCTGTCAAGCTGCCTTTTCAAACTGATCTTTGCTGGCGCCGCAAACGGGGCAGTTCCAGTCGTCGGGTAGCTTCTCGAAAGGCGTGCCCGGTTTTATGCCGCCATCGGGGTCGCCCAATTCCGGGTCATAGACATAGCCGCAAACGGTGCACTCATATTTATCCATCCTGGGAGCTTCCTCCTTTTTCTTTTCCACGTAGCTTGGTGCGGTCTTGGGTGTGGTGCCTCTCTTCACCTGGTGATAATAGGCATAGGTCATCGGTTCGCCTTCTTTGAGGACATCTGCGCCTACAAGCTCACCTACAAATATGGTATGCGTGCCCACCTGGATATGATTAAGCACCCTAGCCTCAAAATAAGCCAGGGCATTTTCCAGCACTATTGGAACATTAGTTTCTCCCAGCTTGTAGTTCACGCCCTGGAACTTGTCTACGTCCCTGCCCGACTTGAAGCCAAAGCCACCGATGAAGTTCAAGGGCGTGTCCTGTGCCAGCACTGACACAGTGAATACCTTGCTTTCCATGATGTAGTCGTGGGTCAGGTTCTGTCGGTTGATGGCCACGGCGATTATAGGAGGCTCCGAACATACCTGGAATACTGTGTTGGCTATTTGCCCGTTGAACTTATCGCCCTTCCTGGAACATACAATATAGAGGCCGTAGCCCAGTCTATAAAGCGCCTGCAAATTCATTATTCACCCCCGTCAAACGGTCTTCTGCTGGTGTCTTGTCTCAGTAATACGTTGCTTCAATTGTCCTCTCTCCCCAGCGTGGGAGAGAGTTAGAGTGAGAGGGGAATTCACCCTCACCTAGCCTCTCCCCTCAAGGGAGAGGAATTATTCAGTGAATTTTTGGGATATTATGCTGGCATATCATTGTGGGCACTTCCCCTTCCGTCATTCTGACCCCATTCCCCGTCATTCTGAGCGAAGCGAAGAATCTAGACCCTGCCCCTTCACTCCATTCATGGTCAGGGTGACAGATAAGGGCTGAGATTGCCACGCCCCGATAAATCGCGGCTCGCAATAACAAATAAACATAAATTCATCCTCCGTCCAGGGAATGGTGCTCTGCTTTGCGGAACCAGCCCGCAGGGTCAACCAGATACTCACGGTAGTCAACCAACGCCAGGTAATGCCCGCGCTCTTCAGCTGCCAGCGACTCATAGAACTTGCGCTCAACAGGATGCCTGGCTTTCTCACCTTGTTCCTTGTAGAATCGCTCCGTCTTGTTCTCCATCTCCATGGCTGTGGCTATAGACTTCAGCTCCGCTGATTGTCTTTTTGACTTAGGGACGCTGGCGCCTCTGGCGTTGGCAAATATGTTGTTTAACTCATTCACCCCGCTGGGTTCGATTGCCGCCTCCGGCCATGCCTGATTTTTCCTGATGGCTTCGTATATTTGCTCGAACCGCTGCCGATGTCTATCTTCTTCACTGGCCAGCCACTGGTAAAGCTCTTTGCCCATGCGGGTGCCGCTGGTCTTCCCCGCCTTCTGGTAATATGCCTTGCCATCGATTTCCATCTGGATGGCAAACTGCAGCGCCTCTATGGTTTTAGCTTGCTCGTCCCCCATATCAGTCTCCCTTCTTCTTCACGTAGGCATGATAGATGCCGTCTTTCTCCTCGACTCCGAGGCACTCGTTGCCCGTAGTCTTGCACCAGCTTGGCATATCTTGCGTTATGCCCTTGTCATCGGCCAGTACCTCCAGAACCTGTCCTGGTTTCAGCTCCTTGAGCTTCTTGGCAGTATTGACAATGGGCACCGGGCAATAAGTTCCCACACAATCTAGCGTCTCATCTGCTTTCATGACGATTACCTCCTCATTGTTGCAAAGGCTCGCCGCACCTGGGGCAGGTCTTGGCATCCTTGTCTGTTACCGCTGTCAGGCACATGGTACAGCGGACGATAATCATCTTGCAGGCAGAACAGAAAGGCGCACCGACCAGTATCAGTTCCTCCTCGCAATAAGGGCAGCGGCATTCCACCTCTTTCTTAGCAGGCTTTTTCTTCATGTTCTTCTTCTTCATCTTCGTCTCCTTTCATATCCAGACCTTTAATTTGTATTCCCTTCTTGGCGGCGTAGTTGCGTATAGCCTTGCGTAGAGCCTGTGCCCCCAGGTTGGAACAATGATATTTCTGCTTGGGCAACCCCTCCAGCTCCTTGGCAACCAGCGCCGGCGTGATAGCTGCAGCATCCTCCAGCGTCTTTCCCATGGCCATCTCGCTGACTATGCTGGATACGGCAATAGCTGCGCCGCAGCCAAAGGTACGGAACTTCACGTCTTCCAGCCGATTGTCCTTAACTTTGATATAGAACGTCATCATATCCCCACACACCGGATTACCCACCTCACCCACCCCATCCGCATTCTCTATCTCTCCCACATTGCGGGGATTCATGAAATGGTCCATCACCTTTTCGCTGTATATCGGCATATTTACCCCCTTCCTTCTTTGACAAACTTGGCGTAGAGCGGAGACATCTGCCGCAGTCGGTCAACTATGGGTGGCAGTTTTTCCAGTACATAATCGATGTCCTCCTGACTAGTGTCCAGCCCCAGGCCAAACACCAATGAGCCCTGGGCTATCTCGTGCGGCAGACCCATAGCAATGAGCACGTGGGAAGCCTTTAGCGCCCGCGAGGTGCAAGCCGACCCGCTGGAAACGGCAATCCCCTGACTGCTGAGCAACATCAGCATGGCTTCGCCTTCGATAAACTCGATACAGAAGCTGGCGTGATGCGGCAGCCTTTGAACCGGATGGCCGGTAAGGATGGCATGGCTCACCTTGTCCAGCAAGCCGTCTATTAGCTTGTCCCTCAGCTTGGTGAGTTGCTCCGCTCTTGAAGCCATATCTCCGGCCGCCAGCTCTGCAGCCTTGCCCAACCCCACGATGGCCGGCACGTCCTCAGTGCCCGGTCGGCGTCCACCCTCCTGCACGCCGCCATCCATCAGCGGGATGAGACGCAGCCCCTTGCGTACCCACAATGCACCTGACCCCTTTGGTCCATAGAACTGGCTTCCCGCCAGGCTCAGCGCATCCACTCCCAGCGCTTTCACTTCAACTGGTATGTTGCCCGTGCTAGCCACCGCATCGGTGTGAAATAAGACTCCGGCTTCCTTGACTTTTCTGGCAATGTCAGCAACAGGCTGGATGGTTCCCACCTCGCCATTGGCATGCATCACAGAAACCAGTATCGTGTCTTTTCTGATATTCCTGGCTACCTCGTCAGGGTCAACCAGTGCATGCTTGTCCACCGGCACCAGGGTTACTTCGTAACCGGCTTTCTCCAGCGTTCGCGTGGCATGAAGTACCGAGAAATGCTCGATGGCTGAGACAACAATGTGTTTTCCCTTGCCGGCATGGGCTTGCGCCAGCCCCTTTATAGCCAGGTTATTGGCTTCAGTGCCGCTGGCAGTAAAAATAACCTCCTCCGGGTTGGCATTTATCAGTTTCCCCACCTGCTCCCTGGCCGTCTCTACTGCCTCCCTCGCCTGGTCGCCCCACAGGTGCCAGGATTGCGGATTTCCGTAGGACTCCCGCAGATAGGGCAACATGGCATCCACCACTTCTGGCAATACAGAGGTGGTGGCAATAGTATCCAGATAGACCTTTCTCTCGGCCGCCATCTGCGTCTTCTCCTATTTCTTGGGCCTGGCTTTGCGTGCCTCGTACCTGGCCTGGCCTTCGTTGAACAGCCGCTCTTCCTCTTCAGTGCTCACTATCAGCGGTGGCACTTCCAGCGCTTTCCCCGTAGCATCGATAGCCACCATTACGAAGTAGGCAGTCAATGCCTTTCTCATCTTGCCTGTCAACAGGTCCTCGACATCAACCGTTATCTGGACTTCCATCGAGGCATGGCTGACAAAGGTGAGCTTGCCGTGTACTATCACCAGGTCAGTGATGCGTATCGGGCTGAGAAACTCGATGTCCTCTACCATGGCTGTCACTGGATTGGCACGGCAATGGCGGGCGGTTACCACGCCGGCGGCATTGTCCATCAGCTTCATCATCTCGCCACCATGCACAAATCCCGCTGGGTTGGCCTGGTGAGGCAACATCAACTGCGCCATGTCTGTGGCGGAATACTGCACGGTCTTGCCCCTGAATTCCTCGCCCCTCTCCAATGTCTCCAGCAAATCATGAAAATGGCTTTCGTGCTTGGCTTCAACGCCGCTCAAGCGGCGGAAGAAATCAGCAATTTCGGCAAACCCCTCCTCTCCAGCTACCTTTGCTGCTTCAGGATAGAGCCTGGTTGCGTCTTCATGTTCACGCTCGATAGCGGTTTTCAGGCTCGATTTCAAATCGGTGGAATCATAGAGGAAATTGAATTCGGCCCTGGCGTGTTCCGCTTCGTTCTGGGCTGTCTCCGAGAACATGTCAGCTATATGGTCCTCGCCAACTGCGTCTGCCGCCGCTGCAGCGTAATGATAATAAGCTTGAGCGCGCAGTTCCCGATTAAAGGCTTCTTTTAGTTTCTCCTCAGTCTTGCTTCCTTTAAGCTCCATGGCTTTTTCCACCTCGACTTAGAATGAACGTGTGGCCTATGTGCTAAAAGCTATCTTATGACTATGCGAAATTTCTGTATGCGACTTTTGTCGCTATACGACAGCTTCCTGCCCATTATGGCAGCTCTTTAAGCCAGCCGTTGCAGGTATCGATGTGCCTGGAGGGCTGCTTTGGCACCTTCTCCGGCGGCCACTACTATCTGCTTCTCGGGCACATTGGTCACGTCGCCAGCAGCGAACAAACCAGGCATACTGGTCTCGTTGTTGCAGTTGACCTCGACCTCCCCCAGACGGTTCAGCGCAACAACGCCTTTCACCAGCTCAGAGTTGGGGAGCAGGCCAATCTCCACAAAGATGCCTGCCACCTCCAGCGTTTTCTCCTGCTTGCTTTTCAGGTCTCGTATCCTGATGCCGTCGACAAACTTGTCGCCGCTTATCTCCAGCACCTCGTGTTCCAGGAACATGGTCAGGTTCTGGGCAGCTTTCACTCTATCGATAAGCACCGCATCGCCAGTAAGCTGCGTCAGCGATATCAGGTAGATGTGGTCGGCGACCTTAACCATGTCGTCTGCCGCTTCCAGGGCTGAGTTGCCGCCGCCGATTACCGCCACTTTCATCCCGGAGAACAGAGGACCATCGCAGATGGCGCAGTAGGTGACCCCACGCCCTTTCAGCTTCTCCTCTCCAGGGACGTTCAACTGGCGGGGACGTTTCCCTGTGGCTACGATAGCGGCCTTGCCCCGGTAGCTCTCGCCGCTTTCAGTCCTGGCATCAAAGCCGCCATCGCTTTTAGACAGGCTGATAACGGCGCTGCCGGTTTTCACCTCAAGCGGGAATTGCTTCACCTGCTCTTCGAACTTACGGATTAGCTCCGGGCCCTCGATGAACTGGTAGCCCATGTAGTTCTCTATGCCCAGAGTCCAATTCACCTGCCCGCCGACATCCTTGCTCAGCAGCAGGGCATCCAGCTTTTTGCGCGCCGCATAGACGGCTACTGTCATGCCCGCAGGGCCGCCGCCCACAATTATAAGGTCGTAAACCCTCTCCGCTCCCTGGGTCAAAGGCCTAGCTTCTCCTTTATCCATTTCTCGTCATAGCCTACGGTGAGCTCGCCATCGATGTCCACCACGGGCACACCCAGTTGCCCTGTCTTGCTCACCATCTCGTCGCGGGCCACCTTGTCCTGGGAGACGTCAACGTTGACATATTGCACCTTGTTTGCGTCAAGCAACTGCTTGACCTTGATGCACCAGGGTCAGGTGGTGGTGGAATAGACCTTGACCTGCTTTGCCATTTTCGCTCCTCCTCAGTTGTTTTGCCTTAATAAACAAGAGGCCGCCAGGAAGACATCTCTGGCAGCCTTTTCTCAACGCTTATGTGCCGACTCTCCGCTGTTTTTTCTTGAATGAATTCATCTTCTCCCACCC
>Ga0194125_10005988_pt1 | contig 18215 bp, 10 predicted proteins | sample TA2KigC250mmetaG_FD_148626 | JGI IMG/M metagenome (GOLD analysis project Ga0194125, IMG submission 148626) | Freshwater microbial communities from Lake Tanganyika, Tanzania - TA2015034 Kigoma Deep Cast 250m | ecosystem: Environmental > Aquatic > Freshwater > Lake | place: Tanzania: Lake...
TGCTTGTCGGCGTGGATGAGGTCGCCGGGATGGACCGTGGCGCCGGCGACGTGGACCGGGTGCCCGAAGCCCTCCAGGTGCACGTACGCGTGCGCCACCTGCACGCAGCCGGAGAAGAGGTGGAAACCGATCGAGCGGCATTCGTCAAGATCGCGCACTCCGCCGTTGGTCACATGGCCCACGCACCCAAGCGCTCGGTGGACCGAGGAGTTCACCTCGCCGACCAGGGCGCCGATGGGCACGTCATCCAAGTCCTGCGCGACGAGCACGCGCGGGCCGGGCTGCGCGAGGACGTGGTCGTAGTAGGCGGCCGTGTCCACGGAGGCCTCCCCCGGCCCCCAGGCGCGGCAGGTCGCGGTGACTGCGTAGCCGACCATCACCCCGAGGTCGGGGAAGCGGCACTCGATGCCCGGTAGCATGAAGCCCTCGGTGCGCTTCCGCACGCCGAACAGCTCGATGGCGTTGCTGACCGTGGGCGTGATGAACCGCTTGAGTTCGTCGAGCTGATCGGGGGTCAGTGGAGCGGCCATTGCGGCACCTCCAGGTTCGTTCTGCCACGGCAGTTCGCCCTGCGCGGGTGAGCCGACCTCCCCGGCGAACGGCAGCCGGCAGTTGACCAATCCGCGAAACGGGGCATAATAGAGGTAACGCACCCGAAGACGCTGCCGCGCATCGCAGAAAGGGATGAGGACCGTGCTGACGCAGCTCTCGATCACGACTCAGTCGCGCGAGCAGTTCCTCGATGTGACGCGCCAGGTCGCAGAGGTCGTGGCGAAGTCGGGCATACAGGCCGGCGTGGTGACGCTCTTTGTACCACACACGACAGCGGCGGTCACCATCAACGAGAATGCCGACCCAAGCGTGGTCAGCGACGTGCTGAAGGGGCTGGCGCAGATCGCGCCCCTCCGCGCGCCGCACTACCGGCATCGCGAGGGGAACTCGGATGCGCACGTCAAATCCACGCTCGTCGGCCCGAGCCTGCAGGTCATCATCGAGGGCGGCAAGCTGGCGCTCGGCACCTGGCAGGGCGTGTACTTCTGCGAGTTCGATGGACCTCGGTCGAGGAAGCTGTACGTGAAGGTCACCTCCGGGTGAGAAGGACCCTCTCCGTCGTGCCGTGAAGACTCCCTTGCTCCGTATTCCGATGCAAGGGAGATTCCCCTGATGCACTTGCTCGTGTGCGTTCTGCTGGGCAGTGCGGCTTCCCCATCCCAGGCCGCGGAGCAGCGCTCCGCCAACGTGTGGTGGAATGGGGTGGAGGAGTTCGCCAAGGCGCAAATCACGAACTCGATGTCGGCGGCGGTGAGGCGACCGGGCACGGCGGGGAAGGTGGCGATGCCCGCGGTCTTCCTGCATCCGCAAAACGATGACCGCTCCATCGCGAAGTACCCCAAGGTCAGCATGGGACTAGGAGAGGGGATACGTGTGTTCCTGCTGACCTATGTGGGGATCTCGGACGGCTTCGCGTGGGGCGAGGAGGCGCATCCGGCCGATGGCGCGCGGTTCTACATCGATATAAACGGGACGGACGTGCTCGCGGCCGAGGTGAAGGAGAGCAAGTGGGTGCCGGTGGCCGCGCAGTTGTTCGAAGCGCCCGCAGGCGGTGGCCCCTTTGAGGCCGATGTCTCCCTGCAGACTGACTGCGGCGGCAAGGCGAACAGCAACTACGACTGGGCGATGTTCGGCGAGCCGCTCATCGTCAACACCGATGGCCGGACACTACGGCAGGCAACCCCCGTGTCAGGTGCCGGTGGCGTGGTGATCGCCGATGTGGAGGGCGGGACGGGCGAGATCGTCGTGGAGGGCCTCGACGCCGCGGGCCAACCCATCGCCGAGGCCTCGGCGACGCAGGCCGTAGACCCGCCGGGCCTGACCTTTGTGTCCTTCGACTTCGGCGCGACCAAGGGCTGTGAGCAGTGGCAATGGCGAGCAGAGGGCCTGCGCGTGGCGGATGCCTGGGGAGGAAGCTGGGAGCCGCTGCTGAGGCTGACCAGCTGCGGGCCGGCGAACGCGGTCACGATCGCTGGCGACCGCCTGATTATGCGCGCAGGCGTCACGAACACCGGCAAGGGCGCGCTGCTGCCCGAGCACCATGCGACCGTCACGTGCAACGGTGTCGAGAAGCCCATCGAGCGCCTTGCGCCGGGGGAGAGCGCGGCGGTGGAGTTCGACCTCGGCATCCCGGACGTCGGGACCCTCCACCTTGAGGCGACGGCATTCTGCGCGGGCACCGGCACATCGATCATCAGCGGCGTGCCGGTGTGGCCCGAGTTGCCCAAACTGCCCCTGATTCGCCCGAAGAAGGCGGAGGCCCGCAAGCTCAACGATGACTTCATGCTGCTGCAGAACCCTGAGGTGCGCTGGCTGCTCTACACGGGCGGCGACGCGCAGGGCGCGCTGGTGTATGCGTGGGCGGGGGACCGCTGGGAACTGAGCGGCTCGGTGAACCCCTGGCTGTACTACACGCAGACGAACACCCCCGGAGGGGGCACGCCCGGGTTGAGCGGTTGGGAGGTCGAAGCAGCCAGAGGCGGTGTGGAGGTGCGCGCAGAGAGCCCGGGTGAGCGCTTCGCCTGTTCGCTGCGGCTCGCGCTCGCAGACGATGGCCCGGCGCTACAAGCGGACCTGCAGGTCACTACCACGCAGGAAGAGACCCTTGCTGCAATGTGGGGGCCGGCGGTGCACGCGGGAGACCGCGGGACGGGCGCGGCAAAGGGGATCGCGATCTTCCCGGGGCTGGAGTACCTGGAAGGTGACGAGCGAAGCTCCAGCACACGCGACCTTGCGCCGCCGCTGAACCAGCGCTGGACGCCGCACCGGTTCAAGATCACCGCTCCGCTGATGATGGTCGAGACGCGAGATGGCGGGCCAGTGGTCGCGGTCGCCTGGGACCCGAACCAGAAGTGGGATGGCGAGCACACGCAGCCAGCCACTCGGTTCGCCTCGCCCGACTTCCTCAACCAGCAGGACAACCACCTGATGCAGCTCGGCCTGCCATCCGTGCCGGAGTTCATCCCGGAGAGTGCCGATCGCACGGCTGAGCCGCTGACGCTCGAAGCGGGTAAGTCCTGGACGCTGAGCCAGCGGATCATCGTCACCGTCCCTCGCCCTGATGCGACGGGCATCCTGGAGGCCTCGGCGGGCGTCGTCGATTACCCCGAAGCCGAGGCCGCGCCACGTTCCTTCGAGGACGAGATGGCGCTCTGCCGGCATGGCTTCCTGAAGTCCGTGTGGGATGAGCAGACGCAGACGAGCCTGCACTACGTGGGCTCGGGCAAGTCGAACGCGCCGGGCTTCGCGACGCTGATGCTGATGGACGGCCGCGCGGTTGCGCAGGGAGAGGACAGGGCGGCCGTGCTGGACCGTGTGAAGCTCATCGGCGAGAAGACCTTGCGCGAGCAGGGCGCGCCGGGCCTGACCAGCACCGCGGCGTGTCACATCATGGGGTGGGAGTTCCCGTATCACTGGGGACACTTGCCGGGCGCGCTTGCCGGGATGCGGGACTCGGCGCACGGCAGTGTCGATGGCCAGGAGGCGGACGGTGGGTGGGGCTACTACCCGGACGAGAGCCGGAAGACCCTTGGGGAACCCGGCACGCGGGTGATGGGGATCGCGGGGCGGAACGCCTATGTCCTGGCGAAGTGGGTCGCGATCAGCGGCGACCCCGACGCGGAGGAAGCGCTGCAAGCGGCCCTCAAGCACATGGAGCGGTTCCGCGTCCCGCGCGGCGCGCAGGGCTGGGAGTGCCCGATCATGGAGCCCGACGTGCTGGCCTCTGCCTATGCGGTGCGCGCCTACGTGTGGACGTACATGGCGACGGGCGACCCGAAGTGGCTCGAGAAGGCCCGGCTCTGGGCGCGGACGGGCCTGCCCTTCCAGTACACGTGGGATGACGGCGCGCATCCCGGGATGCGCTATGCGAGCATCCCCGTCCTCGGCAGCACGTTCTTCACGCATTCGTGGCTTGGGCTGCCCGTGCAGTGGTGCGGGCTGGTGTACGCCTACGGCCTGCAGGAGCTGATGCGGTTCGACAACGACGACCTATGGCGCCGGCAAGTTGAGGGCATGACCGTCAGCGCAATGCACCAGCAATGGCCGTGGGAGGGCCCGCCGGAACTCGTCGGGACCTACCCCGACAGCTATGGTCAGTGGTTCACGCATCGGAATGGCGTGTACATCAACCCCGAGGACATCGAGGTGAACTTGCTCGCGCTGCATGGCCTCGATCCGGGCTTGCGGTCGGTGCCGGTGGAGACGAAGGAGGGTCTGATCCACGTCACCGCGCCCTGCGACGTCGCGGCAAAGGGCACTGACAAGACGCTGGAACTCGACCTGAAGTACGTGCCGCAGCAGGTGATCTACGTGACCGTGGCTCCTGTCGCCATCGGCGAAGATGCGAAGCTGGTCGCTGGCGGAGCCGCCCTGGGCAAGCAGGACGATCTGGCTCCGAGCGAGACGGGCTGGGCCCTGAACAGCGCGACGAACGTGCTCGTACTGGGGGTGCAGACGGACGCCGAGGGCAAGGCTCACGCGAGCCTCACGGGCTTGGCGCGGAAGCTCCCGGAGAAGCCGCCCGTGACGTCCACCTGGGACTTCGACCGCGACGTGGAAGGCTGGCAACCGGGACACTCGTGCAATGTCACCGCTGCGGATGGCAACCTGAAGATCACCGTCACCGGTGACGACCCGTACGCAATCAGCGGGCCGGCCGAGATCAGCGCGGCGAGGAGTGGCCTGGTCAAGGCGCGCGTCCGCCTGAGCGCGGGCAGCCAGGTCGGGCTGTTCTGGCGCGCCTCAGGCTCGCCCGGCTGGGGGCCGGACAAGGAGGTCCACGCCGACTGCCCTGGCGATGGCGAGTGGCACGAGATCACGTTCGACCTCTCCGGCCACGCCCTGTGGCGAGGCAAGATCACCCAGATCCGCTTCGACATCGAGCCGGCTGACACGCCAGCGGGATCGACGCTGGAGGTGGACTGGATCAGGCCGGCGTAGGGGAGCGGTCTTTGGTCAGTCTGGTGCTCGCACTGATGCTACCGAGCCGCGGGGCGAACGCCGCCGACCGCGAACTCATCCGCGATCCGCACTTCGGGCGTGGCTTCGAGGTGCAGGACCCGACGCCGGGCGAGCGGGTCTTGGTGGGGAGGCTGCGCTGGGAGGGCTGCGAGGGGTTGCCAGTCTGGAACCTCGCGCAGTGGAGCAGCCGGTACTCGATCCAGGGCGCAGTCGGCGAGCGGCTGCCTTCGGGCGCGATTCGGTTCGCCAATGAGGCGAAGTCGGTCACCGTGGGGTCACCGGGGACCGAGGAGGCCGACCTCTCGCTCGCCGTGGACAGCCGGCCTGAGTACCCGGACGGGCCGCGCAAGCAGGGGCAGGACTGGCCGCATCTTCTGGTCAGTCAGCCGCTGGAGGGCTCCCCGAACCTCGCGGAGATGCAGGCACTCCGCTTCCACCTGCAGGCGCGACTGAAGCGCAGCGAGAACCTGACCGGCGAGGGCTACTCGCCCGGCATCCACGCCGCGCAGTTCATCACCACGATCACGGTGCAGAACCTCAACCGCGAGTCGGCGGGCTACGGCGACTTCATCTGGCTGAACCTCGTGCAGTACGATGACCGGCAGCGAATCCCTGAGCCGTTCATCGCCCCCGACCAGGCGCACCAGAAGCTGATCTATGCGCCGCCCGGTGAGCTGCTATCGCGACCGAGCCTGCACGACGGGGAGTGGGTGACGTTCGAGGCGGACCTCGTGCCGATCATCCGCGACGCGCTGCAGGCTGCGTGGGAGCGCGGCTTCCTGAACGATTCGCGCGATCCCGCGGACTACCGCCTTGGCATCATCTCGATGGGCTGGGAGGTCCCAGGCACGTTCGCGGTCGAGGTGCAGGTGCGCAACCTCAGCCTGCGGGCCTCGAGCGCGCCCTGACGACTACCACGGCGGCAGGGCCAGCGTGCCGCCATCGAGGATGAGCGAGACCGCGTCGATGTAGCTCGCGTCATCGCTGATGAGGAAGGCGATGGCCTTCGCGACATCGACGGGCTGCCCCAGCCGGCGCACCGGGATGCGCCGCGCCACGTCCGCGTAGAGCTCCTCCAGCGGCTGCGTCCAGCCCGCGGCGCTCGCGGCGAGCATCGGCGTGTCGATGGTGCCCGGGCAGACCCCCACGACGCGGACCTTGCCCGCGTGGTCGGTCGCCAGGCAGCGGATCAGCGCCTCGAGCGCGGCCTTCGAGGCGCAGTAGACCGCGTGTGCGGGGAACCCCACGAACGCCGCAACCGACGTCGTGATGCAGATGACGCCCTGGCCCTGGCCCTCCATGACGGGCACAATGTGCTTGGCGAGCCACAGGTTGCCCATCACGTTCACGCCCATCACGGCGTTCCAGTCGGCGACCGTGAAGTCGGTCACCTTGCCCTGCCGCCAGACCCCCGCATTGCTGACCAGCGCGTCGATGCGACCGTGAAGCTCTAGCGCCCGCTCCACGAGGGCCTCGACGCTCTCCTCGCTCGACACATCGACCTCGACGAAGTCCGCGTCGTGGCCCTGACCCTTCAGGTCGGCCGCGAGCGCCGTACCGGCCTCGGCCTGGTTCGAGGCGATCACGACCCTCGCGCCCTGCTCCGCGAAGTAGCGGCTGCAGCCGTCGCCGATGCCGGACGTGCCGCCTGTAACGATGATGACCTTGTCTGCGATGGACATGATGCTCCCTCCCGCGGCCTGGTCGTTGCCGTTCCCATCACCTGTGACCTGTAACCTATCCCCTGCCGTCACTGGTACTTCATGTACTCGAAGACCGCGCCGTCCCTCACGATGAAGGCGACGGTGAGGCCGGGCATGGGGTCGAAGGGCTCGAGGATGACCTCCTGACCGGCGAGTTCGCGGGCGAGGTCGTCGGTCTCGAAGGCGATGTGGCACTGGTCGCGCAGGGGCCCGGTGACGGGCGTATCGGGCTCATAGCGCAGGTACTCGATCTTGTACGGGTGGTTGGCGAAGTCGGTAACATACACCTTGGTCGCGGGCACGTAGGTCTCGTTGGGCTGCGGGTCATCGGTCACGACGCCGACGTGCGAGAACTTGAGCATGGCTGCCCTCCTGGAATTCACCGCGCGCAGACCAGTGCGGTGGCGGCGATACGCTGGAAGTCGTACAACGGGTAGTAGCCGAGCATGGAGCGAGCCTTCGTGATGTTGATCTCGAAGGAATGGTAGCCCGCGCAGATGAGCTCGATGGTCGGGATGCTCATCCTCTGGGAGAGGTACTCGGCGGCGGGCCGGTAGTTGAACGCCGAGGGCGCCGCGATGTTGAACGACTCGCCCAGAGCGGCCGGATTGCCGAGGATCTTGCCGAAGGCCTGCATCACATCCTCGATGTGCACGATGTGCCGGTTGTAGGGGACGCCGGCCTCGTTGGTCAGGATCGGGATGCGCTCCTGGCTGGCGCGGACCAGGGCCATGACCTCCTCGGGTTGCTCGCCGAAGCCGTGGCCAGGCTCGGCGGGGTCCACGTTCTTGAGCAGCGAGAAGTGGTTCAGGAGATCATCCTTCTCGAAGATCCACGACGAGCGCAGGATCGAGAACGGCACGCCGTACTGGTAGCCGTACTGCTGCGTCATGACCTCCTCGATGACCTTAGTGAAGGCGTAGTAGCCCGGGTAGGCCATCAGCGGGTGGTTCTCGTCGATGGGGATCGGCTGCGGGTAGAACCAGATGCCGAAAACCGCATCGCCGCCGAGGAGGATGAACTGCTGCGTGCGCTGGTGGCGGCAGGCCTCCAGGATGTTCAGCGTGCCACGGACGCTCACGTCGAAGAAGGTGTTTGGGTCTTCCTTCGTCGTGGCGAGTTGCACGACGGCGTCCGTGCCCGCGACGACCTCCGAGACGACCTTGGGATCGGTGATGCTGCCCGACACGCACTCAACGCCGTCGCCCTCGATGGGAGTGTGGTGGACCAAGGCGCGGACGCGCTTGCCCTCCTCCAGGAGGAATGGGATGAGCCGGCGGCCGACCTTGCCTGAGCCGCCGAAGATCGCCACCGACTTGATGTTCATGCGGACCGCCCCCTTGACGAGGCTTCGTCGGAGCCTCGTGCGGACCCCCATTCGTCAGGGCGCATCCCGGTTCCTCCGAGGGAGGAGCCGGTCGGCCTTCGTGGGAACCTCGGGGCATGTTGGCGCTCTCGGCGTTGGTACTGTTGCCGGTTCAGCGCGTCCCCGCGCAAGGGGAGGCATCCGTGGAGTATGTGAGCGACGTCCTCGGCGAGCGACTGCTGTTCCATTCGCAGGGCTTCGGCAATCTGGGGGTGGACGCATGCGCGTGGGTGGAAGGCCGCACCAAGCTGCCCCTACGCGTGAGGGACCGCGAGTACGCGAAGGGCCTCGGGCACCACGCGAACGGGGAGATCGTCCTGCTGCTGGAGGGGAGATACGCGATCTTCGAGGCAGAGGTCGGCGTGCAGTGGGAACACGGCGACACGGGGAGCGTGGTGTTCCAGGTCCTCGTGGACGGCGAGAAGCGATTCGACAGCGGCATCGTGCGCGAGGCGGATGAACCGCGGCCCCTAAGCGTGCCCCTGTCTGGGGCGCAGATACTCACGCTGAAGGCGAGCGACGCGGGCGACGGCATCACCTGCGACTGCGCGAATTGGCTGAACGCGCGGCTGACGGTAGACCCGAGTGCGAGGCCACAGGCCAGGCCATCGGTCGATGTGGCGCCCTTCGGCACCGTCTGCACGTGGGACCCGAAGCGACTCGACGGAACACACGCCGGGCGCGTGGACGAGTTCCCGGCGGGGGACGTGTACCTGCACACGCCGATCAGGCCGCAGGCCGATGGGACATACGTGATGCCCCTGGTGGACGACGTGGGTTGCATCGGCATCCAATGGGTGGAGCGGCGCCTGCTGCGAAGCGTGGGCCTGGAGTTCGTCGGCCCGGCTCCCGCGACAGAGGGTGTACAGCTGCAGTACTGGGCCGGCGAGTCATGGTGGCAGGGGCAATGGGAGCCACTGCCGGGGAAGCTGACCGCCGACGGGCCGCGATGGTCGTTTGCCATCGACTGGCGGGCTGCCGGTGGCAGCCTCGTCCCCAGCACACAGAAGGTGCGGTGGCTTCTGCCCGGCGCGCCGGCGACCCGCGTCCGCCTCAGCGCCTTCACGCGTTCGGTGTGGGATGAGGTCACGCTCGCCCTGCAAGCCGAGCACGCGAACCGCGGCGAGAAGGGGAGCGTGTGGGTCTACAACGGAGAGCGCATCGGAAGACGAGGACGTACCAGCCCGCTCTGGTCGCTCGCGCGTCCGATGGAGCTGCGCGTGTGCTACAGCCGGCCGATGTCGATCAAGTCGGACCGGACGACGCTGCGCTTCTGGCTGCCGAGGAGCGACAGACGCGCGGCGACTGCCTTCGCCGTGGCCGTGGAGGATGTGCTGGCGAACGGCGCCGTGTACGTCCCCAGTGCCGGCGTGTTCGTGACGACTGCCTCCGGGCCCACGCCGGAGGAGTACGAGCACCGGATCGCTGGCCAGCAGACCGTGCTGGACGAGGTGCACGCGCACGCCGACCAGACCTTCGCGCAGGCGCTCGCGAAGGTGCACCGGCCAGTGCAGGACCTCGGGCCGATGCTGCTATCGCTGGCGTGTGACGACCGCAAGTTCCAGGCGGACCGCGACGGGACCGTTCAGTTCAGCACGCAGCCCGACGTCGCGAGCCACGGGGCGATCCGCTACCCCATCGAGGTGCGGCCCACGTTCGGCTCCGGCAAGAACGAGGGCCTGACGCGCCACCTGCAGGGCGAGTGGCTGCCGATCCCGGTCATCGAGGTGGAGGAGGGTGGCATACGCTATCGGCAGAGGGCGTTCGTGGCTCCCTACCCGGCTAGAGGGCCGGGCGCGAGCTTGTGCGTGGCGGATGTCACGGCGGAGAACCTGGGCGAGGCCGCGGCACATGCCTCGGTGGGTCTGCGCTTCATGGCGGATCGGTTCGCGGGCGAGGTCGCGGAGCTGAAGGCAGTTGGCGCGGGGTTCGCGGCGTACAAGGGCGAGCGGCTGCTCGCGTATGCGGAGACGAGTGAGGCCGCGCTGTCTGCGACCGCAGGCGCGGGCGCACTGGACCTCGCGGGGGGTCTGCCGCCACGCGGCCGCGCGCGGGTGACTGTGTACATGCCGACGTGGGAGATGCGGCCGGAGGAATGCAGCCTTCTGAAGGACGGCCCCAGCCTGGCCTCGGCGGTCGAGGCGAACTGGCACCACGTCCTCGCGGAGTCGATGCAGTTCGACATCCCGGATCCGCTCCTCGCCAACGTGATCCGCGCCTCGCAGGTCCACTGCCTCATTGCGGCGAGGAACGAGGCGGATGGAGAGCGCACCGCGCCATGGATCTCCTCGGACCGCTACGGGCCGCTGGAAAGCGAGGCGAACTCGATCATCCTGGGCATGGACCTGCTGGGGCACGAGGACTTCGCGCGCAAGTCCCTCGACTTCTTCGTGAACCGCTACAACCCGCAGGGCTACCTCACCACCGGGTACACGGTGATGGGGACGGGCTGGCACCTGTGGACGCTTGCCGAGCACTACCGGCTGACGCGGGACGATGCGTGGCTCCGCAGGATCGCGCCGGAGGTGGCGCGCGTCTGCCAATGGACCGTCGAGCAGCGGCGGAAGACGATGACCTCGCGCGACGAACCCGAGTACGGGCTGATGCCGCCCGGGGTGGTCGCAGACTGGGGGATGTATGCGAACCGCTTCTTCGGCGAGGCGCACATGTGCGCCGGCCTGCGCGACGCCGCCAGCGTCCTAGCGGAGATCGACTACCCGGGCGCCGAGGAGTGGCTGACGGAGGCGGAGGACTACCGGCAGGACATCCTGCGCGCCTACCGTTGGGCGCAGGCGCGCACGCCGGTGCGGCCGTTGCGCGATGGGTCCTGGACGCCCGCGTGCCCGGCGATGGTGCAGTGCTTCGGCAAGGTGGGAGAGTCGTTCCCTGGCGAGGACTGGGGGCGCACGTGGGCGGGCGACGTCGAGATCGGCCCGCAGCATCTGGTGGCTCTGGGACTGATGCCACCGGACGCGCCCGATGCCCAGTGGATGATGGACTACCTCGAAGACTACTGGTGCCTGCAGACGGGCATGGGCGAGTACCCGGGCGAGCAGAGCGAGGCCGACCCGTTCGACCTCGGCGGCTTCTCGAAGGTGCAGCCGTACTACACCCGAATGACGGACGTGTACGCGCTGCAGGATGAGGTGAAGCCCTTCATCCGCTCGTACCTCAACGCGATCCCCAGCCTGCTGAGCCTGGAGAACCTCTCCTTCTGGGAGCACTTTCACAACACGGGCGGCTGGAACAAGACGCACGAGACAGGCTGGTTCCTGCAGCAGACCCGCACGATGCTGCTCATGGAGCGCGGCGAGGAGCTATGGCTCGCGCCCTTCGTGCCGGACTACTGGCTGAAGGACGGCCTGATCGTGGGCGTCTCCCACGCGCCGACGCACTTCGGGGAGGTCGGCTACTCGATCCGCTCGCACGTGGGCGAAGGCTTCATCGAGGCGAGAGTCGACCCGCCGAAGCGGGCGCAGCCGAAGGCGATTGTGCTCAGAGTGAGACACCCCGAGGGGAGGCCGATGCGGAGCGTGACCGTGGATGGGAAGCCGCACGCCGACTTCGATGCGAAGCGGGAGTGTGTTCGCCTGTCGCCGACAACCGACGCCATCACGGTGAGAGTCACCTACTGAGACGGGAGGAACGGACCGATGCGGATCATGGCTTTCGAGGCGCACCCGGACGATATCGAGCACTTCTGCGCGGGCACGTTGGCGAAGTATGCGGCCCAGGGGCATCAGGTTGCCATCGTCTGCCTGACCGACGGCGGCTGCGGCTCGCCGACCTTGCCGAAGGAGGAGATCGCCCGCGTCCGCGAGCAGGAAGCCCGGAACGCGGCGGCGATCATCGGCGCGGAGTTCTTCTGGATGGGCTACCCAGATGGGTTCCTGTTCAGCTCGGAGGAACTCCGTCTACGCGTGATCGAGGTCATCCGGCAGTTCCGACCGCACCTCATCCTGACGCTGGACAAGGACAACGACTACCACCCCGACCACACGATGGCCGGGCAGGTGGTCTGGGATACGCACGTCCTGATGACCGTGCCGAACATCAAGACCGGGACCGAGCCATGTGACGTCATCCCGGATGTGTACTTCATGGACACGCCAGCGGGGATCAACTTCACGCCGGAGTTCTACGTGGACATCACCGACCACATCGACACGAAGCTCGCCATGGTCCGCTGCCACGCGAGCCAGGAAACCTGGTGCATGGACCAGTACGGCGTCTCGCTCGCGGACAACGCGCAGGTGCAGTCGCGCTTCCGGGGCTACCAGGCGGGCTGCAAGTACGCCGAGGCCTTCCGCAAGCCGCGCTTCTTCCCGCAGAAGACAGCGAGGGAGGGACTGCTGCCCTAGACGTTGGCTGCACACAAGCGAAGGGGGTGATATCTGTGAGGGTCATTGGCGGGCTATCGGTGGTTCTGCTGGTCGCATTCCCTCAGGTCGTCTGGCCGGCGGAGTTCAGTGGGCAGGTGGTTGACCCGCAAGGCAACCCAGTCGAAGAGGCCACGGTGTGGCTGACCGGAGAAGGGTGGGACGAGGCCTGGCCCGTCTTCGCGGAGACACCGACCGATGCTGCCGGACGTTTTCGGCTTAGCCACGAGCCTCCCGAAGCGGGACGACAGGGGCTGTACGCGGTCTGCGCTCTTGCGGAGGGGTATGCACTGGCCTGGTGGGAGCGGAGTGCGACCTCGCGGCCTGGAATACTGCTGAAGCTGGAACGTGCGTTTGCGGTGAGGGGCCGGGTGGTTGACGCGGCGGGGAGACCGGTCGCCGGCGTCCGGCCGAGGCTCTCCTTCCTCTCGCGCATGGCCGGCTTCGATCCCCTCGAGATCGGACAGTGGTCCACATCCATCGCCCCGCCTGACAGGATCGCGGCCATGCTCGTGGCCGAGACGAACGCACAGGGGGAGTTCGGGGTCCGGCGCCTCCCCCCAGGTGCTGAGCCCTCCTTCCGTGTCGAGCAGCCGGGGTACGCCCGTCAGGATGTGCGCCTCGACTGGACCGAGCTGGCGAAGGACAAGCCGATCGAGATCAAGCTCGAGCCCGGGGCTACGATCCGGGGCCGGGTGGCGCGGGAGGATGGCACACCCGTGAGCGGCGTTGGTGTCGCCGCCTACGGCGGAGGGAAGGCCAAGACGGACGAGCAAGGGCGCTACGAGATTGGCGGGCTGCCGGAGGCCGCCCACCAGGTGCACCTGGACGAGCTTCCGCTGACGTTCACGGCGAAGGCAGTCGAGGTGAAGGTGCGCCGGGGCAGCACGGTGGAGAACGTGGACCTCACGGTCGTGGACGGGCTGGAAGTCAAGGGCGTCGTGACTGACCAGACCTCCGGGAAGCCCGTTCCCGGAGTGGAGATCTGCTGCAACACCGCGCAACAACCGAAGGTGGGCATGGCGTGGCCGACTGTAAGGACGGACGAGAACGGGCGGTACTCGGTCCGCGCCCCAGAGGGCCCGGCGGAGCTCCGCACGCTGAGGATGCCGAGGGGCTGGCACCCGGCCAAGGGCTTCGGCGAGGACTTCCGGCGGATCACGGTCACGGCCAAGGAGGCCCCGTTCGAGGAGAACTTCGAAGTCGTGCCGGCGCGAGCGCTCAGCGGGCAGGTCCTGGACCCCAACGGCAAGCCTGCTGCCGGGGCCGTCGTTGTGGCGGTGGACAGCGTCAACACGGGGTTCCCCCACGGGGCGGTCTCCGACGAGGAAGGCCGGTTCTCGCTCCCCGGGACGGACCCCAATGCGCAGTACTCCTTCCGCGCCTACCTGGGGGAGGCCATGACCCTCGATTCGTGCAGTGTGGAGAAGGGGGCGACCTCACCGGTTGCGCTTCAGCTTGCCGCTGACGCCCGGCCGACCCTCACGGGGCGGATCGTGTCGGAGGACGGCAAACCGGTACCCTACGCCCTCGTCCGGGCCGACGCAGAGCCGACCGAGGAGGCAGGTGGAACGGCCGAGGAGAGAGCGCTCTGGCGTGGCCTGATGGCCCAGACCATCACGGACGAGGAGGGGAACTTCCTGCTTCGAGCGATCCTCCCTGCCATGGCGCAGCACCTCCGGATCCACGCGGCGGGCTACGCGCAGACGGGGTACGACGGCCCCGCCCTCGGGGCCGGCGATGTCGCCGACGTTGGCGACATCCCGCTGGAGGTAGCGGACCTCACCGTCAGCGGGAAGGTGGTGGACGACCAGGGGATCCCGGTGCCGAATGTGACGGTTGAGGCGCGCCCCAAGGACTTCTCCGGAATCACCCGCGTCGCCATGGCGACTACGGATCTGGATGGGCGGTTCCGCTTCGAGGACCTGCCGCGCGCAAACGTGCAGCTGACGGTCGACACGTGGACCTGCGATAGCCGGCCTGTCGAGGCGGGGCCTGGGCGAACTGAGGTCACCGTCACGGCGATCCCCAGAGAGAGCCAGGTGCTCTACACGCACCTGGTGACGCCCGCGCTGACGCAGGCGGAGGGGGCCCGCACGTGCGTCCTGCGGAGGCTGTATCGGTACAAGGGGCTCAACCGCTCCGGCGTGGTGGAGCAGTTCCTGGCGCCTGATCTGGACCTGACGACTGGCGACCGCACGGTCCAGCGGCCGCGGGCCAGGGCGCTCGACGATCAGGGCCGCGAACTGGCGGAGGCCGCCAGTATCTGTCTGGTCGGCCAGAAGATGCTGATGGGCTGTGATCTGCCCCGAGCCGGGACACGCTCCATCACCCTGACGGTCGAGGGGGCCCTCGTCTTCCCCGACATCCCCATACCCGAGGAGCTGACTGCAGGGCGCGACTTCTAGCGAACCCGCGCCAGTGCCTGAGGTGACTCGATGGAGGCCAAGCCCGACTACTCGCGTGCTCGTATGCAGGCCGGCTTCAGTTGGTCGATGGGCAGCTCGCAGGGCGCACTGCGGCAGTTGGCCGGCATCCCGATTCGGGAGTTCAACCTGAAGCCGAAGGCGTGCATCGAGGCGTACCGGCGCGGGCGGCCGCTGCTGAGGGAGATGTTCGGCGAGGAGGTGGGGATGCCGGGGCTGACGACCCCGGCGGTGAGCTACGGGCATGTGAACTGCCTGGGGTCGGAGTTGCTCTTCCCCGATGGTGGCGAGGTTGCGCACACGCACATCTATGGGTCGCTGGAGGAGGGAATCGCGAGGCTGCGGGAGCCGGTGGACTGGGCGACCTCGGGCATGGCGCCGTTCTACCTCGACTTCCGGGAGAAGATGCGCGAAGCGTTCCCCGGGGAGCGCGTGGGGTTCGCGTTCGGCGGCGAGGGGCCGATCACGACGGCGTATGAGCTGCGTGGCGAGGGGTTCTTCACGGACATCTTCGATGACCCGCCGCTCGCGAAGGAGTTCCTGCGCGCGCTCACCGACAGCGTGCTGAGCTTCGACCGCTTCCACATGGCGGTGAACGAGCAGCCGATGCCGAACCCGAGCGGCGGCAGCATGTGCGACGACCTCGCGAGCTTCATCCCCGCGCGGATGATGCGCGAGATGGTCATCCCCTTCTGGGAGCAGTTCTACCGGGGCGTCACGACCGGCGCGCGATATGCGCATGTCGAGGACCTGCGCGTCGAGCAGCTCTTCTGCTTGGAGGAGATCGGGCTGGCCAGCTTCGACCCCTCGATCTCGCCGAAGCTGAATCCGCGCCTGCTTGCCGAGCACTCGCGCGTGCCGTTCGTCTGGCGGCTGGGGTGCTTCCACTACCGCGAGATGAGCGTGCAGGACGTGGAGGACTTCGTGTTCCAGTCGGCGGCCGACGGCGCGAGCGGCGTCATCACCTACATGGCCGAGGCGATGTGCAACGAGGAGAGCGTGCCGAAGGTCCACGCGCTCATCCGCGCGGCGAAGGAAGCAAAGCAGTTGGTCGGTGACGGCTGCCCGCGGGAGGAGATCGGCCAGCGCGTCTCGGCGGAAGGTCGCGCGGAGCTTTGGGACCAATGGTGTGGCTACCTCAGTCCGCTCAGCAGCCGAGGCGGGGCCAAGGCGGGCTGAACTGAAGGGCCGCGAAGCCTGAAGCTCTACGGAGGGATGTCATCATGTTCTGTGGACTGCTCTGCTCGCTCGTCACGATTCCCGCCGCCATCGCACAGCGCTCGCCGTCGGAGCAGGCGCGGGATGCGGTCGCGGCCGCGGCGGACCTGGGCGAATCGGCGCCGGACTGGCTCATGGACTCGGAGACGTACGCCATCGGCTATGACCCGGCGGGCTGGGATGCGCTGGCGGCGTCGAAGGTCGCGTTCGTGACGCACTGCCCGATCAACCGCGAGTTCTTCGAGCGCGCGCACGGGTTGGGCATCCGCTGCTTCCCCTATGTGACGTTCTACCAGGGCTTCGCGAGCCAGACGTATGAGGGAATCAACCTCAAGGACCATCCCGAGTTCATCGAGGTGAACGCCGAGGGCGGGCTGGTGCGCTCGGGCTTCTGGGAATCCGAAGACGCGAAGAACATGTACACGACCTGCCCCAACGTACAGGGCTATCAGGACGCGATGGTGGAGTGGGTGCGCAAGATCATGGAGCTGGGCGCGGACGGCGTGTTCGTCGACAACCTCTCGCACCGGCAGCCGTGCGAGGGCCCGAAGTTCGGCAAGCACGAGCACCTCTACGAGGACCAGGACCACGCCTTCGCGATGCTGCTGACGCGCGTGCGCGAGGTCATCAAGCAGTACAAGCCGGACGGCGCGGTTCTCGGCAACTCCGCCTCGCCCCTGCACTTGCCGCGGGAGTTCTGGAAGTACCTCGACGCGGAGATGATGGAGTCGTACATCTGCACCTGGGTCAGCAAGGAGCGCTGGTTCGACTGGGAGGACCACTGGCACAAGAGCGGCGTGGACCTGCAACCGTTCGTGAAGGCGGGCAAGCAGATCCAGTGCCTCAGCTACCTCGGTCACACGCCCTACGGCGTGCGGGAAGACGGGTTCTTCTGCTACGCCTCGGCGAGGTTGGCGGGTCTCGTGTGGAACGGCGGCCAGCCGCTGTCGAACCCGGAGACGGCGCTGCTCTACCAGATTCGCCTGGGCAAGCCGCTGGCGGACGAGCAGGAGGAGAACGGCGTCTACTACCGCGTGTTCGAGCGGGGATTCGTGGCGGTCAACCCGGACAAGGAGACGCCCGGACAGATCACGATCCAGCCGCCGATCCCGACCACGAAGCTGCTTGACCTCGCCGGCGGCGCGGCGAAGTACTGGGGTTCGTACCCGAAGAGCAACGACTCGCTGGACCTCGCGGTGAAGCACTCCGGCGCGCGTGCGGTGAAGATCGTCAACGCGGCGCCCGATGAGAGCATCGTGAGCCAGACGGTGACCCTCGACCAGACGAAGCCGACGCCGATCCTCGCGGGCGGTTGGAGCAAGGCGGAGAACGCGGGCGGCACGCCCGACGGCAACTACTCCGTGTACCTGGACATTCAGTTCACGGACGGAACGCCGCTTTTCGGCCAGATCGCGCCCTTCACCTGTGGCACCCACGACTGGGAGTACCAGCAGGTGATCGTGCGCCCCGAGAAGCCGATCAAGAGCCTCACCTACAACGCGATCTTCCGCTACCGCACGGGAACCGTGTGGTTCGATGACCTGACGCTGAAGGAGGGCGACGACCCCGAGAAGGGCGCGGAGCGGCTGCAGAACGGGGGCTTCGAGGATCTCGGCGGTCGGAGCAAGCTCATCGACGTCGCAGCCACGGACGGGAAGCTCACGATTCCGGCCTACGCGGGCCGCGTGTACCTGTACGGCTCACGTACGGGCGACGACCTCTACACGCCCGGGCCGCATCTCACGGTGGTGACGAAGCCGGCGTTGGGGCTGGTGCGCTTCCGAGTGGACGGCTTCGACTACTGGACACACAGCGGGCGGTGGACGACCGAGTACACGTTGGGCCCGGACTTCGGCAAGTTCCATATCACCTTCGACACGCCGGGCAAGCACACCATCGAGATCGTGGACGTCGTACCCTCCGACATGAAGACCCCGGCGGGCTACGGCAGCGGCGACCGCCTCGGCCAGTTCATGGACCCCTCGCAGCCGACCAAGCCCAGCGAGGGGAAGAAGTTCCACTTCCGCGAGTGGAGCGGGCCGGTCTCGTCCAAGGACGCGACGGTCGAGCTTGACGTCAACGCGGACACGACGCTGACGGCGGAGTTCGA
>Ga0194125_10005990_pt1 | contig 18212 bp, 13 predicted proteins | sample TA2KigC250mmetaG_FD_148626 | JGI IMG/M metagenome (GOLD analysis project Ga0194125, IMG submission 148626) | Freshwater microbial communities from Lake Tanganyika, Tanzania - TA2015034 Kigoma Deep Cast 250m | ecosystem: Environmental > Aquatic > Freshwater > Lake | place: Tanzania: Lake...
CTGCATATCCTCCATCGGTTATGTATTGCTCATATTTTTCAAGTATTAATACCGGTTGGGCTGGAGGAAGTTATGGATACTTATATAAAACAATAGACGGAGGATATAACTGGACAAGGCAGGCAACCGGCACCGACCAGAGGTTCTGGGGTTCGATTTGGTTTTATAATGATTCAATTGGTTGGGGAGTAGGCGGAGCAGGAAAAATAATGCATACGACAACCGGTGGTCAAAGTTTAGTAAATATAACATCAAATGAAAATAAAGTACCTGAATCCTTTCATTTATACCAAAATTATCCTAATCCGTTTAATAGTCAAACAACAATTGAATTCGATATAACAGAAGCAGAAAATTATAGACTTGAAATATTCGATGTAATTGGAAGAAAACAAGAAGAAATTTTAAACGAACAATTAAATAAAGGAAAATATAAAATTCAATATTTTGCAGATAAGTTAAGTTCAGGAATATATTTTTATAGATTAAGCTCTTTTAACAAATCCTATACAAAAACTTTTTTGTTAATTAAGTAAAATATATAAAGCAGAAGAAAATGATTAGAGGACCTTAAAAATAATAATATTTTAGTTCTTAATTCAAAAATCTTAAAGGGCGGAACAGCTCTTAAATAAATCGCAGCCATACGATTATTAAGATTATTCTTTCATACAGAATAGTCCGCCCTTTTTTTAAAAAAAATCAAAATAAAAGGAGATTAAAGTTATGAAAACACTTTTTATTTTAATAGTGATTATTTTATCCACATTCTTAGTGGATATTAATGCACAAAGCATTTTAAACGGTTTTGATTGCCAGTTATTAACAAATCCGTATGCAAATAGCGAGGTAGGAACACCCTTTCAGGGAGTTTACAAACCAAACAGAACGGATTTGAGCGGAGGATTACCATCGCCCGCTGATGCATATTTCCCGATTCTGGTTGTATTTGTTCAGTTTAAGGATGAAGGAACTGACCCAAGAAATACTTGGCCCATTAACAGTGCACCGATATATCTTAATTCTATGATTGCTACCTATAAAAATGACAATGGAAATTGGTGGAATTTTTATAATCCTCAAACTCAAGCAATAAGTTCTCACTGGATGGAAATCAGCAGAGGAAAATTTCATACAATTAGTCCAAACGGTGCATTTTCTGTAGTATTACCAAAGACACCGCTCGAATACTGGCTTGCCTCAGGACAAAATCATACGGTTGCCGAAAGAATGGTACATCAGGATATATGGAATAGTGTCAGGCAACAAGGATTGACAGATTGGAGACCTTACGACAGATGGAAAAAGGTTGGAAGTAATTTTTATTTTTGTAACATAGGAGATGGTGACGGCTATGTCGATATGATTTACAAAGTTATGAAATCCCGGGGTCAATTTTCATATAATGATACGATTCGAACCATAATGGCTAACTACGACGGATATGCTCGTCTTGGATGGAGTTATCTTGGAACAGATGTTGTTGATTCAGTCAATAATATTATAGTTGATTATAATTATAGTGAAAACGGCTCAGGTATAACTGTTTCTTTCCGTTCGGTAAAAGAACAATACATACAAACAATGGGGCATGAATACCTTCATAATACTGTATATATAAGCGCTCACATTACATATAGTCGCTGCAATTATGGAATCGGTTTCGATTTCTTTTACAGTCCTTACGATATGATTGTAAACGAATATATGTTTCCAAAAGATGCACAAATTGGTGAGGTTAATTATTTAGGAGATTATTCATCAAGAAATAACGATTCTCTCGGAGAATTATTAAAACTCCCTATTCAAAATACACAGAATAGAGATGAATTTTTTTTGATTGCTAATCGAAGAAAGGTTTCAATATGGGATAGACCAATGGCAGGAGATACTTCTGTTGTTAATCCCTACAGCAATAATTCGGAATACGGGAAAGGAATTTATATTTATCATATAAAAAATGGAATATATAGACCTGGCTGGGGTAATCACTCTCCTCAAGATATGGAGTGTGCCGATGGATTCTGGGAATGGGAGCACTCGGGATATACTTATGCAAGAGATATACCCGACTGTTATCAAACCCCCAATTCGGATTGGCCTTTTTTAAAGAAAAAGAATCCACTTTATATTAATGACGCTTCTCCATTAGCTAATCAAAATCCGTATGGAGACGGTTTAAGTTTTAGCTATCGCGGTTACAATCCGAATAAAAGTCTGGTAAAATGGTGGGGTGTAGGCGAAAATACCCTTGATTATTGTGATATTGGAATAGACAGAACTCATACGAACTGTGAAGATATATATACAAATATGGAAAACAGGGGAGATAGATACGATGCTTGGAATTTAGAATATAATGTAATTTTTTCTCCTTATTCGAGTCCGAATACTATGAACTGGGATAATGATACCACAGGAATATTTATATGGTATCGTGAACTAAATAGCAATACTGCTACACTCGTAATAGAAAAAGCGGAAGAATATGGCGGAAATAAACCACTTGCAGAAATACTTGCAGAAACCCCTCCCTCCAGACCTATGGGAATTAAAATTGATATTACTGATTGTATAGACCAGAGAATGTATCCGGTAATAATGTGGAATCATAATATGGAACCGGATATGGTTCATTATATAGGAGAAAATGAATATAAGACATACCGGATATATCGTGCCTGGACAGATATAAATAGTGTTCCGGATGAATACTCAGAGATTGCTGCAGTAAATATACCTGCGAACGAATCGCCTTACTTTATAGATTACTATGTTTATGCACTGTGTGAGGAAGGACCTGGTACATTAAACAACAGATTGAGATATAAAATAAGAGCAGTTGATATATTCAACGATTCGTCTGTTTATTCGGATTTCGTATCGATACCGACGTATTACGTCCAAAGAGAAAAAGGATATGGAGGAGATGTTGTAAAATCGGGATTGCCGAAAGAATACAGTATATCGCAAAACTATCCGAATCCGTTCAATCCCGTAACAAAGATTAATTTCGCACTGCCGAAACAGGGCTTTGTTACAATTAAGATTTACGACGTACTCGGAAGGGAAGTCAGAACGCTTGTAAACGAAGTGAAAACACCAGGAAATTACATAGTTGAATTCAACGCAAACGAACTCGCAAGCGGTGTGTATTTCTATAAAATCGAAGTAAACGGATTCAGCGATGTGAAAAGAATGATTCTGATTAAATAAGAATAAAAATTACATGACTAAAAAACTGTCAGTTAAACGCTGACCGTTTTTTTTTATATGTGTTTACTTAATTTATTAGAACCTCAGCATCAAAGCTATTCTTCCGTAATCTTTCAATGCCCCCGTCTTGACGAATCTTACTTTACCGCCTTTCATTATTATATTTTCGATTATTTCATCAACTGCATCGTCAAATATCTCTTCGCCTATGTCGATTTTTGTCGGTACAAGTTGATATCCGTGTTTTCCGAGTTTTGCCGGATATGAAAAATCTTCTTCAACTATCAATGTTTCTCCTCTGCCTTCATTCGTAACTTTCCAGACCTCGTCAATTCCCGATACATACTTTCTTGTACTTTTAGCGTTTTCGAAATCAATAAATATTTGTTTCCTGATTTTATCAAAATTCTTTTTGATAAATGGCCAGAATTTATCTCCTAATTCTTTTGATGATAATTTTTCATAATTTCCGCTGAATTCATCCAGAATATTTATTTGGTTTTTTGCAACATCCTTAAATATAGAAAGATTACGATTAATTCCCGCAATAAAAAGTGGATATCCGCCGCTGTTAATTTTATTTAAAAGTTTTATTGTTTGTCTGAAATAATTTTTTATACGCTCAACGTTCATTGTCTTTCTGTCATCGAAATGTTCCTTGCCGGAATCTTTTTTTAAAATTTTATTTTCGAACGGGAAACCTTCTTCATTAATTTCTTCAAAATTGTCAAGTATACAATAATATAATTTCGAAATTTTTTCACCTATTAATAAAAACCAGTATGGTTGGGTTCTGTTCATGGCAAATACAAGGTCTCTTGTGTGAAAATCTCTGTCAATAATAACCTTCTCTTTAAGTTTGAATGGAAGATTAAGAATGAATTTCTTTTTTCTGCTGACGAACAATGCAAGTCCGTCTAATGTATATTTAAAATCGATTTTATCCTCAAGCTCGTCGAGTTCTTTCAGTATATCTTCTATATCTTTTTTGTTAAACTCGGAAAGAAGTCTGTTCTTTGCCGTTGTTATGAGATTCTTCAATCTGATGGGATCCTGCTGATTGTCCGGAAAATTTCTATGTGCCGGCATTATAACTGAAATGCAGGGATATTCGTTGACTGTATGAATCTTCTTAAGATATGTTCTGCTGATCATATTTATAAACCTTTCTTAATATATATTTTGTTGATTAAATTGTTCGTTTGGTTTTTCGTGTCAGGAAATATAATATCGTATAACCGGAAATTCCCGAAACTAATGATGCTGCAAGTATCGATGCTTTTGATGTATCGAGAAAAATTGGTTCTGAAAAAGCCAGAGAGGATATGAATAAGGACATCGTAAAACCTATACCGCCGAGAAATGCAAGCCCGAGCAGATGACTCATTTTTAATCCTTCCGGCAGTTTTGTAATTTTTAATTTGTTTGATAAAAATATGAAGAAAGTAATTCCGAATGATTTTCCTATGACAAGTCCGAGGAAAATCCCCCAGAATAATCTGTAATCAAAATTACTTATTAATTCGGAGTTTATCACAAGTCCTGTGTTTGATAGTGCGAATAACGGAAGTATTAAAAATGCAACATAAGGATGTAGTTTATACTCAAGCATATGAGCAGGGGATAAAACATTGCTCGAATTTGTCTTGATCTCATTTATGCAGGAATTTAAAGTGTTAATCGAAGTAGAATCCCCGTGTTCGTTCTCAATGCTGTCTATTTCATTCATCGTGTTTTGACATCTCGATTTGAAATCACTTAATTTTATTCTTGCTTTTGTCGGAATTACAAACGCAGTTAAAACACCCGCTATTGTCGTATGTACGCCTGATTTAAGAAATACAAACCAGATAACAAGTCCGATTAATATGTATATGTATGCTTTATTTACTTTCAGCAGGTTTAAAATCAGCAGTATCAGTAAAAGAATCAATCCGATTCCGAGATATAACAGATTCAGATTTGCAGTGTAAAATATTGCAATAACAAGCACGGCTCCGATATCGTCGATAATTGCAAAAGCAGTAAGAAAAATTTTAAATGATATCGGGATTTTTTTCCCCAACAAAGATAATACTCCGAGCGAAAAAGCAATATCTGTGGCAACCGGTATTCCCCATCCTCTTTCTGTCGGAGTACCGTGATTGAATATCATAAAAATTGCTGCAGGAATAACCATACCACCGAGTGCTGCAATTACCGGAACCATTGCCTGCTTTATTTTGGATAATTCACCGATTAACAGTTCTCTCTTTATTTCCAGCCCGACTACAAAAAAGAAAATTACCATTAAGCCGTCATTGATAAAATGGAGCAGAGTTTTTTTAAATTCAAAATTATTGAACGTGATCGAGAAAGTGCTGTCCCATATTTTTGTGTAATATTCCGAAAGAAAAGAATTAGCCCAGATTAAAGCGATGATTGTTACTGCAAAAAGTACAATTCCTCCGGAAGCTTCAATTTTTGTGAATTTGGTTATCGGCTTAAAAATTCTTTGTATTGTTGGTTTCTCTTTCATTTATTCTGTTTATTTATTTTTCAGTAATTTGCTTGTCTATTTCGTTTGTGTGTTTTTCCTTGAGTTCAGATATAGTATAATACATCCGGTAATTCCTGAAACTATCGAACCGGTCAATATCGCTGCTTTCGAAGTATCAAGGAAAATCGCTTCAGGAAAAGCAAGTGAAGCAATGAATAAAGACATCGTAAATCCGACACCGCCTAAACAGGCAACACCGTAAATCTGTTTGTAGTTGCTTCCTGTCGGTAATTGGGTTATTTTTAATTTGTGTGAAATATAAACTGCTGAAAATATTCCGACCTGTTTCCCGATAAATAACCCTAATGAAATTCCCAGGAATAGATGAAAATCGAAATTACTGAATAAGTTTGAATCCAGTACCAGTCCCATGTTCGCAATCGCAAAAAGAGGTAATATTAAAAAAACTACGTACGGCTGGAGGCGGTATTCCAGCATATATGCAGGTGATATGACTTTGTCTGATGAGGTTTTAATGTCGTTTACGCAGGAATTCATCGTACTGATTGCTCTTGTACCGTTATTGTCATCGGGAATTTTTTCCATTTCGTTTATTGTATCTTTGCAGATATTTATATACTCTTTGCGTTTTATTTTTTCCCTTGTGGGAATCGTAAAAGCTATGAGAACACCCGCTACCGTCGAATGTACTCCCGACTTGAGAAATGCAAACCATACGGCTAAACCTACCAGGATATAAATAAACGGTCTATTAATCCTTAACAGATTGAATAAAATCAGTGTGAATATTAAGATAAAACCGAACCCGAGATATACTAAATTTAAATCGGTTGTATAAAATATTGCTATGACAAGTACGGCTCCGATATCATCTATTATGGCAAATGCGGTTAAAAATACTTTTAACGAAAATGGAACTCTTTTTCCGAGTAATGATAAAACACCGAGAGAAAAAGCTATGTCCGTTGCTACCGGGATTCCCCAGCCCCTTTCTGTCGGAGTACCAAGATTAAAAATAAAATAAATAACGGCTGGAACAATCATTCCTCCTATTGCAGCTATTACCGGTAGTAATGCCTGTTTGACGGATGATAATTCGCCTATGAGTAATTCACGTTTAATCTCTAATCCGACAACCAGAAAAAATATTGCCATTAATCCGTCGTTTACCCAATGCAAAAACGACTTTTCGAAAAAGAAATCATTTAGTTTTAAAGCAAATGTACTGCTCCAGATTTTGAAGTATATATCGGACAAAGCAGAATTTGCCCATAATATTGCAATAATTGTAACAGCAAATAAAATGATGCCCCCGGCAGCTTGCAGTTTAAGAAATCTCTGAATAGGCGCTAAAAATCTGTCTAATGATAATTTCTCGAGTTTTTTCCTGTTTTTCACTAATGGCATTTTTACTTTGAATATTGAGGAATATTTAAAATAAATATCGTTAACTTTTTGAAAGTATTAAAGTCAAAATGATTTATTATTTTATTATTCTTCTGAGTGTTTTGTAAATTGGAAATCCGGTAATGAAAACAACAATGCTGATAAGACCTGCTGTAATGTCCCTGTAAAAAGCGTTTATGGAAACTATTAGAAGAAAAAAAATAAAAATAACCGGCAGGACCGGAAAGAATGGAATTTTAAATCCTGTGTATTCCATGTTCTCATCCTTTCTCTTACGGAATATAAATATTGTGGATGCCACGACTGCAATCGCAAGAGAATCGAGAAAAATTATTAAATTAATTATTTTTTCAAATTCTCCGAGAAAAATTATGAAAACTGTTATTAAAATACACATTATTAAAAGTGTAAATTCCTGAGTCTGAGTTTTCTTGTTTACACGCATAAATATTTCCGGGAGAACCTTATCTTCTGCCATTGCATGATATGTTCGCGGTACATGCATTAAAGAAACATTTATAAAACCAACGGCTGAAATAAAAATCAAAACTGATATCACCGCTTTTCCTGTTTGTCCGAAAATAATGTTTGCCGTATCGGCAGCTATTAATGGTGAGTTAGCTATTCCGATTATTCCCATCACACTGTAGTAACCGGTGTTAATTAATATATAAAGAATAATTGTAATTATTACTCCGGTTATAATGCCAAGCGGTAAATTTCTTCTTGGATTTTTTACATCAGCTGCTAAATTTATTGTGAGCTGATATCCCCCTACTGTGAAGAAAACCGCAATTAACGCTGAGGTAAATGAATATAACGGATTTGTGCAACTTTCATCCTGAACGAACGCGACTTCCGGTTGTGAAGAGTAAGAAAAAGCAAGTAAACTGAAAAATAATATTAGTAATATTTTAATTGCGGTTAAGATATTAAGAGTCCCTGCTCCTGATTTTATGCCCGTATAATTAATAATAAACAGGAATAATATTATTGAAACTGCCGTTAATTTTATCCCGCTTGGGGAGTTGATACCCTCGATTGGGATTAATTGCGTAATATATTCCGAACCGAGAACGGCTACTGCGGCGTATGTTGCACTGCTCGTAATAGTTATTCCCAGCCAGTTCAGCATGAATGCAAATGCCGGGTGATACGCTTCCGAGACAAGTTTGTAAAAACCGCCGGCAATAGGTTTCCTTGAACCGATTTCGGCAAAAATTAAACCCCCTATAAGGCATATTATACCTCCCGTCAGCCAGGCAAGGAAAAATAAAGTCGCATCTTGTGTTTCGCTTGCCACAATTGAAGGAGTCCTGAAAATACCTATCCCGATTATTAAACTGATTACGATAACCGTTGTATCGAATAATCCTAATTTAGGTTTGATGGACATTCGGTAATTAAATAAAACCTAAAATAATGTTTACATTATTAAGATTTAAGTGCATCAGAATGCACATTTTCATTGTTTATTGCTACTTTCCTAAAGTGAAGAAAAAAAATTGCATAAAAATATGAATATATTTTTTTTATTTTACGTATTAGAAAATAAAAAAGTAAATTTAATTAATCCTAAATATGATACATAAATATGATTTAGTTATTGTCGGTGCAGGTTTGGCAGGATTAAGAGCTGCAGTAGAAACCTCAAAATATTCCGATGTTGCCGTTATATCGAAATTATTTCCTACACGTTCTCACTCAGGTGCGGCACAGGGCGGAATAGCAGCAGCACTCGGGAATGAAGAATCCGATAAAATTGAATGGCATATATTCGATACAGTCAAGGGGAGCGATTATCTCGGTGACCAGAATGCTATCGAAATGATGATTAACGAAGCTCCGGAAGTAATATACGAACTCGAACATATGGGTGTTCCGTTCAGTCGTACAAAAGAAGGCAGAATTGCACAGAGAAAATTCGGAGGGCATACGAAAGAAGTAATCGGTGAAGACGGCAAGATTACAAGGAAACCTGTTTTAAGGGCATGTTATTCTGCGGATAGAACCGGACATGTTATTCTTCACACTTTGTATGAACAATGTGTGAAACAGAATGTAAGATTTTTCTCGGAATATTTTACCCTGTCCCTTATTTTGCAGGATGATATTTGCAGGGGGATAGTTGCCTTTAATCTGCTTGATGGAGAAATTCATATTTTTCATTCAAAAGCTGTTATGTTCGGAACAGGAGGTTATGGCAGAGCATATAAAATTACATCGAATGCTTATGCAAATTCAGGAGATGGTGTGGCGATTGCTTACAGGGCGGGTATCCCTCTCGAAGATATGGAATTTGTTCAATTCCATCCTACGGGTTTGTATCCGCTCGGAATACTTGTAACCGAAGGAGCAAGAGGTGAAGGAGGTTATTTAAAAAATAAAGACGGCGAAAGATTTATGAAAAATTATGCTCCGACCGTAATGGAACTTGCTCCGAGAGATATGGTAACCAGAAGTATACAAACGGAAATTAATGAAGGAAGAGGAATAGACGGAAAGGATTATGTGAATTTAGACCTCACTCATTTGGGCGCTGCCAAACTAAAGGAAAGATTACCGGAAATTACCGGTTTTGCAAAAACTTATGCCGGAATTGACCCTGTTACGCAGCCTATCCCTATATTACCTACAGCACATTATTCGATGGGAGGCATTCCTACTGACGTTTATGGTAATGTTTGTAAAGACGAAAAAGGTAATTTGGTCAAAGGTTTCTATGCTGCCGGTGAATGTGCCTGCATTTCTGTCCATGGAGCAAACCGGCTCGGTACAAACTCCCTCTTGGATGCAGTCGTTCACGGAAGACGAACCGGAAAAGCTCTTGTTAAATATCTGAAAGAAACTGACTTTATGCCACTGCCTGATGATACCGGTAAAAACGATAAAGCCTATTTCCAAAAAATGTATAAAGAAACCGGAACTGAAAATGCGGATTCAATCAGAATAATATTAAAATCCGAAATGACAAAAAAATGCGGTGTATTTCGAAATGAAACAGATTTGAAAGAGATACTCGAAATTGTTCATCAGTTAAGAGAAAGATTTAAAAACGTAAATCTTTCGGGAAAAGGAAAAGTATTTAACACGGAATTAATGGAAATTATAGAACTCGGTAATCTTCTCGAGTTTTCTGAAGTAATAATTCTCGGAGCACTGGCAAGAACAGAATGCCGAGGTGCTCACTGGAGAATAGACCACCCGAAACGTGATGATGAGAATTGGCTTAAACATACTTTTGCATTTAAAACGGATAAAGGAACAGAATTAAAATATAGACCTGTAATAATTACTAACTATCAACCACAGGAGAGGAAATACTAATGAAAGTAACATTATCAATATTAAGGTACGATCCGGAAAAGGATATAAAACCCGTTCGGAAAGATTATACAATCGAAGCCGAACCAACGGACAGAATACTTGACTGCCTGGATAAAGTTAAATGGCAGCATGACGGAAGTCTTGCATACAGACGCTCCTGCTCACACGGAATATGCGGCTCGGATGCGATGATGATTAACGGAAAAAATCAACTTGCCTGTCAGATTCTTGTACAGGATTTCAAAAAGAAATATATTAAAATTGACCCGTTGCCGGGTTTGCCGATTATTAAAGACCTGATTGTTGATATGACCGGATTCTTTCAAAAGTATGATATTGTAAAACCTTATTTGATTTCAAAAGACCTGCCCCCTCCGAAAGAAAGATTGCAAAGTCAGGAGGAAAGAGCGCTTATCGATGAAGCCGTAAATTGTATATTATGCGGCGCCTGTACTGCTTCCTGTCCTTCGCTGTGGACAAATGAAAATTATATCGGACCTGCCGCATTATTAAAAGCATACAGATTTATTTATGACAGCAGGGACGGTGCGGATAATGAACGCCTTGATATTATTGATACACAGGATGGTTTATGGAGGTGCCATACTATTTTTAATTGCGTCGAAGTTTGTCCGAAAGAAATTAACATCACATGGCATCTATCGCAGCTTAAGAAAAAATGCGCTTTAAGAGAGTTTTAAAATTCAGAACTCACATTATCAACAATTATAATTATATTGATACTGTATAATAATTTGATTAATTTTGAAGTAAAAGAACATTCAAAAGGTTTTTAATAATTCAGTTTTTAAATTTTGAAGTTCTTTTTATAATATATGGAGCCGTAGTTCAGTTTGGTTAGAACGCCTGACTGTCACTCAGGAGGTCGCGAGTTCGAGTCTCGTCGGTTCCGCCAAAACCCGTCAATTGACGGGTTTTTTGTTTATGTCTTATTTCACTTATATATTAAAATGTATAATTACTGATAAGTATTATATAGGTATTTGTTCTAACCTTAACAATAGACTTAAACATCATTACCATATTTTTTAATCGCAAAATATTCTTCATCATAATATATAATAAAAAAAAGAAAAACTAATAAGAATTTTTACGATTATGTATGAATATTATCGAAAAATTTTTTCTTAAACCATAAGGAAACGTTTACCAAACTGATTAATACGGGAACTTCGACAAGCGGACCTATTACCGCAGCAAAAGCTTCACCCGAATTAATTGTAAATACTGCAACTGCTACAGCAATGGCAAGCTCGAAATTGTTGCTTGCAGCTGTAAAAGATAATGTTGCCGTTTTTGAATAATCCGCTCCGACTTTCTTCCCGATATAAAATGAGACAAGAAACATTATAATAAAATATAATATAAGCGGTATTGCGATTCTGATTACATCTAAAGGTATCTTGATAATATACTCGCCTTTAAGCGAAAACATTACGATAATAGTAAATAATAAAGCAATTAAAGTAATTGGACTTATTTTTGGTATAAAATTTCTTTCATACCATTCTTTGCTCTTTAATTTTAAAAAAGTAAATCTTGTTATAATACCGGCTATAAAAGGAATCCCGAGATATATAAAAACACTTTCCGCAATTTGTCCCATAGAGATTTCCACTCTGAATCCTGTAAGCCCGATAAGCGGAGGTAAAACCGTGATAAAAATATATGCGTATATGGAAAAGAAAATAACCTGAAATACTGAATTAAATGCAACAAGTCCCGCAGCATATTCGGTATCTCCTTTTGCAAGTTCGTTCCATACTATTACCATTGCAATGCATCTTGCTAGCCCTATCATAATTACCCCTGCCATATAATGAGGATAATCGTTGAGAAAAAGAATTGCCAGTATAAACATCAGAACTGGACCGATAACCCAGTTCTGAATCAAAGATACACTCAGAATTTTAATATTTCTGAATACTTTTCCGAGTTCTTCATATTTCACCTTTGCAAGCGGTGGATACATCATTAATATCAGACCGATAGCAATGGGAATATTTGTTGTTCCGCTTTGAAATTGATTCCAGAAATTTACGATTTCAGGATAGAAGTATCCCGATAAAACTCCCGCCGCCATAGCCAGAAATATCCATAGCGTTAAATATCTGTCAAAAAATTTTAACTTTTTTATGTAAATTTTTTTATCAGAATATTCTTTCATAATCATAATAAAATTTATATATAAAAAAATTACTGCTGATTATCACCGTTGATTTTATAACAACTTTTTTAATTCTGTCTTCTTTCATTTTTTATTATTTCATTTGATACAGAATATTTTTAAAAAGTAATTTGAGTGGATATATTTTTTATTGCTTATTAATGTTATCATAAATCCAATGACGAAGTGCAGATTTTGTCGGAATCTTTCCGCTTGTGTAAATTTTACCGTTTATAATAAGTGCAGGAGTTCTCAATACACCGTATTCGGTAATTTTATTTATATCTGTAATTTTCTGAAAATCAGCATCAATATTATTTTCAGCTAGTATGTTTATGCACATTTTTTCAAGCTCATTACAGGAAGGACAACCCGTTCCGAGTACTCTTATCGTGAGCATTTAACCCTCCGTTGTTTTTGTTTCATTTATAAAAATTATTATTTTTTCCTTAATTTTTTCCCTGATTTCTCTAACTTTATCCATTTTTTCCTCTTCTGTTCCCTGCAGGGAAGATGGATCTTCAAAAGACCAGTTTATTCTTTTTGTAATTCCGGGAAATATCGGACATCTTTGTCCGGATGCTTCGTCGCATACAGTTATTACATAATTAAATAACCTGCCTTCTTTAAATATGTCAAAGACACTTTTTGTTTTATTCCCGGATATGTCTATCCCTTCTTCCTGCATTGCTTTTATTACTAATGGGTTCAATACTCCGGGTTCAAGTCCGGCACTCTCTGCAATGAATTTATCTTCTGCAAACTTATTTAAATATGCTTCTGCCATCTGACTTCTGGCACTGTTGTGAACACATACAAACAATATTTTGATTTTTTCCATAATTTTAATTTATTTTTTCAGAATATATATTAATACTTAAAATTTTTATTCCTGATTTTTCAAATTTTACTATTTCGTTATTTTTAAGATACTTTTTGAGGTAGCCTGATGGTAAAATGATATTATATTCTCTGTTTATTTTAATATTTTTAAATCCGATATTTTTTATAATTCCGATATATTTTTCTTTTTCAATCGCACCGGCTATGCATCCGGTGTATAATTCAACAATTCTATTCATAAAAGAGGGGAGTTTACTGGTCGTTACTATATCCGAAATCGAAAAATGTCCTCCCGGTTTTAAAACCCGCATTATTTCAGAGAATGCTTTTACTTTGTCGGGTACAAGATTCAGTACACAATTGCTTATTACAACATCAACTGATTCAGACTCAAGTGGAATATTTTCGATTTCTCCTAAGAGAAAATCGACATTTTTTATACCAAATCTGACTTTGTTAGAATTTGCTTTTTTAACCATTTCTTTTGTCAAATCAAGTCCGATTACTTTTCCCGATTCACCGGTTAATTTACTCACGATAAATGCATCAATACCAGCCCCAGCACCAAGGTCAAGAACTGTATCTCCTTCTTTAATATCTGCATATTGCGTCGGTATCCCGCAACCAAGGTTCATATCCGCTTCTTTTATATACCCTTCCTCTATTGAATAATTTTGGTCGTTGAAAGAAACATCCTTACTCGTTTGTGTACAACAGCAACCGCAACTGTTTTTACTTTTCGCTATTTGCGAATATTTATCTTCTATCGATTTCTTGATATTATTACTTTTTTCCATAAAATTATTTATTTTTTTAAATTCCGCAGATTTTTCTTCGGTCGGTATTTTTCAGTTTTTTTCTGTCGTTGATTACTGTACTGTCATCCTTGAGAATGAGTCGTACGTAAAACAATGCATCCGTAATTTCTGCGTCCGATGTCTCGGGATTGATTTTATAGTTAATCCATTTCTTATCTTTTTCATCTGTTATTAATTTGGCGGATTTTAATATACTTAAATGCTGTGATACTGTCGAAGTTGCCAGCCCGAGTATCGATGTTATCTCACAGACACATAAAGGTTTAATCTGAAGCATTTTCAGAATACGTATCCTGTTGCTGTCGGATAAAGCTTTAAATATTTTTGTTTGCTTTTTTAACATGTTCATTTCGTTATTTAACGAAATATAGATTATTTTGTTTTTTATTACAAGATATAAATATTTGCAAACATGAATTTATTACTATGAGCTTTTATAATCTACTTCATGTACATAATGACCCTTTTTAATTAAAATTGTAAAAAATGAAGTTTTTATGATTATTTTGCCGCAAAATCCGCAGTATTTTTGCAACTATTTGAGTTATGCTTACGTAATATAAACAACGGATTAAATACATATTTTTTAAAAATTAATTTTTATATGTTTATATAAATGATGGGACAAAATGACATAGAATCCAGCAAATCTGATTCACGTTTCTGGGATAGACATTATAAACAGTTCAGAATATTAATAATTATTTTTTCCGTTATTATTTTTTCCGCTCTTGCTATTGATTCATACAGGAATGCCACAACGGTCTTTACGGGTACTCATTATATGAGACTGCCTTCGAAATTTTATGTTGCGAAAACTTTTTCTGCGCAGTATGATACAGTTCTCACCGGCAGCTTTTTATTGCAGGTTAACGGAAAAATTTTTGATTCTCTATCCCAGATAAAGGAATTTTACGAGGGTATAGGAAGTGACTCGCTTGTTAAATTAGTGTTTTTCAATCATAATAAAGCAAAATATTTAGAGGATGAGGATGAAAAAAAGAAGTTTGTAATGATGTCTGATACAATTATCGCAAAAAAATCAGATTTTAACGATTCCTATCTGCTTCAGCTTGACAGCGGAACTTATATCGCTCTTACAATACCGAACGGGGCTACTTTCAATGCAGGTGTGAAATCGGGTGATGTTCTGCTTGCTATAAAAGGAGTAAGTCTTAAATTCCGCGAAGAACTGCCTTATGAAATGTTTACTACTCCGTCCCTGCGTTACCTGAGAAGCCTCCCGTTAAACGAACATATACCTTTTTTGTTATTGAGGAACAATCAGTTAATTGTAAAAGATGTAACCCTTAATACATACGGAGTCAGAACAATACATTTATTATTGATAATATACTCGCTCATATTTCTGTGCTTCGGGGCATTTCTGGGTATAAAAGAATCAGGAAATATCGGAATTAGATTAACTTCTTTAGCTTTTCTGATTATCGCTTTTCAGTTTGCTACATCGCTGAATTATAATCCGCCTGATTATGATGCTGTATCTTTTATTAAAATTATGATGACGAATATATTAGGAATTTTCATGCTGTCGGTAATTATACATAGTCTGAATTATTTTCCTTCTCCTAATGAAAAAATTATTAATAAGAAAATTTATATTACGGTAATTTATTCTGTAATATTAGTTTTGGTGGCGGTTCTTACAGTATGGTTCATTATTGACTTCGAAAAAATTATCGGAACGATTTTCTTTGCGGTTATGTTCGGCTTGGTTTTATTTTACATAGTCCTGAGAATAATAAAAAGGAATAAGAATGCACCTGCGGAATATCGAAGGGCATCCGTTATTATATTTTCGACATGGCTGATTATTACGATGAATTCATTTGTAATTGGTTTATTTTATAGATTAGGTGTTAAGTTTCCGCAATGGTTCTCGGAATACAATTTTTTGTTAATGATTTTGATTCCGGTATCATATTTTTTCGTTTTAAGAAGATACGGTATTTACGGAATAGACTTTCATATAAAGCGAAATGTTCAGTATAACCTGCTGTCAGTATTTTTATATCTTGTTTTGTTTGTTGCTTTTGTCTTTATACTTGGGAAACTATCCCAAACTGAAATTAATTTTCCTTATATAAGATTCTCGTTTACTGATGTTGTTGTCACTTCTTCTTTGTTAAGCCAGGATGCGAATATTATTTATAATAAAATATTTTTTATGCTCTGTTCATTGGTCATTGCATTTATATTACTGAAAATAGGAAAATACAGTCAGAATTTTATAAATAAAATTTATTACAGGCAGAAGCTCGATTACCGGACGGCACAGAATGAGTTAATAAATCTTATTCAAACAAAGTTTACAATCGATAGCCTGGCAATTATACTTGTGGAAAAGATCACGAAACTCGTCAGATTGAAAAAAGCCGGAGCAATATTCTTCGACGAGAAAGGACAGATATGGGAGAACAAAATTTATGTTTTCGACAATAAAAACTGCGAACTTGAAATACCGCAGGATTTATGCAGACCGGTTAAAATATTAAAAACATATTTCCCGGTTGAGGGACTGCCGGATAATTGTTCCGAATACTTTATAGAGAATAAATTTAAGTATGTTTTTCCGGTTAAAATAAAAGAAAAACTACTCGGTGCTTTGTTTACGGGTGAAAAGCTGTCCGAAATTCAGATGAAAGAAGAAGACTTTTCCTTTGTAACGTCCTTAATGTCGAATGCTGCAGTTGCTATCGAGAATGCTTTTCTCTATGAGGAGTTAAGAATGCAGGAACGGATGAAAAACGAATTGGAAGTAGCAAGAAAAATTCAGCTTGCTTCGCTCCCGCAAAAAGTACCGGAAATTCCCGATCTCGATATATGTGCAGTTTCCTTTCCTGCCTATGAAGTGGGCGGCGATTTCTATGACTTTCTGAACGGTACGGCGGACGAAATTACAGTTGTCGTAGGCGATGTCAGCGGAAAAGGTACTTCGGCTGCACTTTATATGTCTAAAATTCAGGGCATATTCCAGACTTTGAAAGAATTCTATCCCTCTCCGCGGAATATGCTTACTAAAGCAAATCAGCTTCTGTATAAACATATTGATTCAAAATCCTATATCACGGCTATTGGAGCAAACTTCAGCATCAAGGAAAAGAAAATATCTTTTGCAAGAGCAGGACATCTGCCGTTGTACCATTATAATACACTCAATAGTTCAGTTGTTAAAATACAACCGGGAGGAATCGGGCTCGGATTGGGAGATGATGATATCTTTAATAACTCGATAGAAGAAATTTCCGTTAATTATAATATCGGAGATATATTTGTCTTTGTATCGGACGGTATTACTGAGGCAATAAATAAAGACGGGGATCAGTTCGGCGATGAAAGACTTAAATTTATTATTACCTCAAATAATGGTAAAACCTCAAAAGAAATCTGCAGGGTAATTATAGAATCGGTTAATCTTTTCACTTCAAATATGAAACAATTTGACGATATGACACTCGTTATTGTCAAGTCAGTTTCTTGAAAATCAGCTGTCTCTTCTCATTTATTCATTCAATAAATTTTTATATATTTATGTTTAAACTCATGCTTGATGTATTATACTTTTGTATGAGTCTGAAAGATTTTTATTTTTTAATTTAATAATAACAAATATGAAAAATTATTTTTTAATCTTAATTTTATTGATTATGACTACGGCTTTATCGGCTCAGCAGAATGATTTTATAGATTCCAAAACAAGAAATAAAGTAAGAGATGAACTGATTGGACTTTACGGGGAAAATCAGCTCTTCCGTATCGAAAGAGGTATTGAACAAACCGCAAATCTATGGAATGAAAAAGACGGTACAAAAGAAGAATTTATTGAGTTTTGTTTGAAAAACTTTGCGGGAACCGGCGAATCGATGGAAAAATTGTTTGATAAATTGGAATT
>Ga0194125_10005991_pt1 | contig 18211 bp, 16 predicted proteins | sample TA2KigC250mmetaG_FD_148626 | JGI IMG/M metagenome (GOLD analysis project Ga0194125, IMG submission 148626) | Freshwater microbial communities from Lake Tanganyika, Tanzania - TA2015034 Kigoma Deep Cast 250m | ecosystem: Environmental > Aquatic > Freshwater > Lake | place: Tanzania: Lake...
GCAGGAGTCTAACCAGCGGGCCGATCGTGGCCACTGCAAGCGGCGGCGTCGTGAACTCAGACTACGAGGCATCAAACTGTCCCAACTCAGGAAGTGCTTCAATGTTTTCTAGCGTTGTAGTGCTAGGACTTGCTCAGAGAATGTGCCCCGAATCGGAACCGGCTCTTCCGGTGACGATGTTGCGGCGTTTCCCGCAGGTGCTGCTGTCCCGGACAACGGTACCCCGTAAGAATCTCCCCGGTGGATTTGATTACTTTGCCCGGTTCCTTTCCCATCCGGAGGGCCCAACATCGGTCACTGCGTTCATACTAAGACTCTTGTCCTACCTCGCAGCCGGGAGAATAACCCACTCATTGAGGAAGTCCATCGCAAGTGCCATCGCAAGTGTCGAGATCCCGGAAGAAGAGTCTTTTGTGCCGCGGAGAGGGGGCCCTCCTGAAAGTTGGATTTCCTACACCCCGATTACGCTGCGGGACGAGGTAAAGGACATTGCCTGGTCTCAGGCGCCCATGGGCTTCTGGCCGGAAATCCTTTTCGCCTCAGCGCTGGCACTGGTGCACGGGAAGACGGCACTGGAGCAAGTTCTGAGGTGGCTCGCCATGGCAAGAGAGCGATATGGCTATGCCTGGCGGGTGTTGGTGGACTGGCGGCATTTGGCGTCGGTGAAGGACCATCCGCTGTTCGTGGAGTTCATGCGCCAGGAGGATGAGCTGGTGGATGAGATCGAGGGGGCGATTGATCGGGGCGAATATACGCTGTGATCCTGCCCGCCGTCGTCGGCGACACCGTGGGCGACCCCTTCAAGGACACCAGCGGCCCCTCGTTGAACATCCTCATCAAGCTCATGAGCATGGTCGCCGTCGTCTTCGCGGGCGTGACCGTGAGATGACCGCCTGATGGCGAGAGCCGGGCTAAGGTGGCGTTGTGGTGCCGGCTGCGGGGGCGTCAGACCCTGCGCTTTTCGAGACGCATATTGAGGCAGAGGCCGCGGATTTCGTTCATGAGGACTTCGAAGGAGACCGGCGTGCCGGCCTTGAGGGTGTTCTCGCCTTTGACCATGGACTCGTAGATTTTGGTGCGGCCTTCGACGTCGTCGCTCTTGACGGTGAGGAGTTCCTGGAGGATGTGCGCGGCGCCGTATGCCTCCAGTGCCCATACCTCCATTTCGCCGAAGCGCTGTCCGCCGAAGCGGGCCTTGCCGCCGAGGGGCTGCTGGGTGATGAGCGAGTAGGGGCCGGTGGCGCGGGCGTGGACCTTGTCGTCAACGAGGTGGTCGAGCTTGAGCATGTAGTGGTAGCCGACGGTGACCTTCTGGTCGAAGGGGCGGCCGGTGCGGCCGTCGTAGACCAGGGTCTTGCCGTCCTCGGGGAGGCCGGCCTCCTTGAGGGCCTTGCGGATGTGCTCCTCGGTGATGCCGTCGAAGACTGGGGTGACGACGCGGTAGCCGAGGGCCTTGGCGGCCCAGCCGAGGTGGGTTTCGAGGACCTGGCCGATGTTCATTCGGGAGGGGACGCCGAGGGGGTTGAGCACGATGTCAATGGGCGTGCCGTCTTCGAGGAAGGGCATGTCCTCAACGGGCATGATCTTGGCGATGACGCCCTTGTTGCCGTGGCGGCCGGCCATCTTGTCGCCGACGGAGAGGACGCGCTTGGTGGAGACGTAGACCTTGACGAGCTCGAGGACGCCTGTGGGGAGCTCGTCGCCGCGGCGGAGCTGGTCCACGCGGCGGTCGCGTTCGTCCTTGATGATGTCTATCTCCTCCGAGAGGAGCTCGTAGATGCGCTGGACGGCGTCGTGTTCCTTCTTGGACTTGGTGACGACGTCTTCGGGGTCGAAGCGTTCTTCGAGTTCGAGGATTTCGCGGGTGGAGCGCGCGGCGAGGTCGGAGTATGAGACGGCGGCCTGGGCGCTGAGGACTGGGCCGCCGAGCTCCTTCTCCATCTGGGCGACCATGGCCTGGAAGCGCTCGACGATGCGATTGTTGTACTCGGTGCTCTCGCGCTTGAGGTCCTCGCGGTCCTTCTGGCGCTGCTCCTCGGGCAGGTGGCTGCGGCGCGAGAACTTCTGGGCGTCAATGACGATGCCGTCAACGCCGGAGGGGACGGTGAGGGAGTCGTTCTTGACGTCCTCGCCGGCGCGGCCGAAGATGGCGAGGAGGAGCTTTTCTTCGGGGGAGAGCTCGCTCTTGGACTTCGGGGAGACCTTTCCGACGAGGTAGTCGCCGGGCGAGACGCGTGTGCCGACTCTGACGATGCCCTCCTCGTCGAGGTTGCGCAGCGCGCGCTCGGAGACGTTGGGGATGTCGCGCGTGAACTCCTCGCGGCCAAGCTTGGTCTCGCGGATCTCGACCTCGAACTCCTCCACGTGGATCGAGGTGAAGGCGTCGGCCTGCACCAGCGTCTCGCTCACCAGGATCGCGTCCTCGAAGTTGTAGCCGTCCCAGGGCATGAAGGCCACGAGTGCGTTCTTGCCGAGGGAGAGCTCGCCGCCGGCCGTGCCGGCGCCGTCGGCGACGACCTCGCCCGCCCGCACGCTCTGGCCCACGCGGACGATGGGCTTCTGGTTGAGGCAGGTGCGCTCGGAGAGGCCGACGAACTTGCGGAGAGGGTATTCGTGCTCGCCGACGACGATGCGGTCGGCCGACACGTAGGTCACCACCCCGTCCTCCTCGGCCACGATGACCATGCCGGAGTTTCGGGCGACCGGTTTCTCCATGCCGGTGGCGATGAGGGGGGGCTCGGTGGTGAGGAGAGGGACGGCCTGGCGCTGCATGTTGGAGCCCATGAGGGCGCGGTTGGCGTCGTTGTGCTCGAGGAAGGGGATGAGGGCGGCGGAGACGCCGACCATCTGCTTCGGCGAGATGTCCACGAAGTTCACGTCGTTGCGCGGCACGTAGACGAAGTCGCCGGCCCTTCGGACGAGGATGTTCTCGCCGAGGAGGCGGCCCTGCTTGTCCATCGGCGTGTCGGCGGGCGCGATGCAGACGTTGTCCTCCTCGTCGGCGCGCAGGTAGCGGAAGTCGGGCACGGTGCGCCCGCCCTCGTCCTGCTTCGTGGCCAGCCGCCCCCGCTCCACGCGGCGATAGGGGGTGACGAGGAAGCCGTATTCGTCCACGCCGGCGAAGACGCTGAGGGAGACGATGAGGCCGATGTTGGTGCCCTCGGGCGTCTCGATGGGGCAGATGCGGCCGTAGTGGGAGGTGTGGACGTCGCGGACGTCGAAGCCGGCCCGCTTGCGGTTGAGGCCGCCTGGGCCGAGGGCGCTCAGGCGCCGCTCGTGGGTGAGCTGCGAGAGCGGGTTCACCTGGTCAACGACCTGCGAGAGCTCGCCACGCCCGAAGAAGTATTCGATGGACGACGAGATGGTGCGCGAGTTGATGAGGGTGCGGGGGGCCATGTTCTCGACGTCCTTGATGGACATGCGCTCCTGGACGGTTCGCTTGAGCTTGAGGAAGCCCTTGCGCATCTCGTCGGAGGCGAGCTCCTCAATGGTGCGGACGCGGCGGTTGCCCAGGTGGTCAATGTCGTCTATCTCGCCCTTGCCGGCGCGCAGCTTCGCGATGTAGAGGAGGGCGTTGACGATGTCCTCCGGGCGAATCTTCATCTCGTCTTCGGGCACGTTGAGGTCGAACTTGCGGTTGAGCCTGAAGCGCCCGACGCTGCCGAGGCGGTAGCGGTTGACGTCGAAGAACTTGTCGTTGAAGAACTGCTTGGCCTTGTCAATCTGCGGGGGGCTGCCGGGGTGGAGGCGGCGGTAGATGCGCAGGAGGGCCGACTCGTGCGAGTCGGTGGGGTCCTCCGCCAGCGTGTTCAGGATCAGGGGGTCCGTGACCTCTTTGATCACCTCCACCTCCTGGAGGCTGGAGCTCATGAGCATCTCGACCAGGGACTCCGGGATGGCCTGGCCGCTCTGGACGAGGACCTCGCCGGTCTGGGGGTTGAGGAGGGGCCCGACGACGACGCGGTTGGGGAGGCGCGCGGCGGCGGTGCGGGTGCCGAGCTTGACGGGTTCGGTCTCGTAGAAGGCGCGGATGATGTCGCCATTCGCCGAGAGGCTTGGGGACATGGCGCGCAGGAGCGTGGTGGCTGGGAAGCGGCCGCTCTGGTCAATGCGGACGTTCAACACGTCCTTCTTCGACACTGAGACCTCGATCCAGCTCCCGCGCTCGGGGATGATGCGGCAGGCGTGGAGCTCCTTGCCGCTGGGGTGCGTCTCCTTGCTGAAGTCCACCCCGGGCGAGCGGTGGAGCTGCGAGACGATGACGCGCTCGGCGCCGTTGATGATGAACTCGCCGCCGCCGATCATGACGGGGATTTCGCCGAGGTAGACGTCCTCCTCGACCGGCTGCGGCTTGTCGAGCCGGCAGCGGAGCTTGAGCGGGTAGCCGTAGGTCAGCCGCAGCTTGCGGCACTCGTCGGGGCTGTAGCGCGGCCGCCCGAGCTCGTAGTAGAGGTATTGGAGCGACAGCGTGCCGTCGTAGCTCTCGATCGGGAAGGTCTCGCGCAGGATGCCCTCGAGGCCCGTCTGCCTGCGCTGGCGCGGCGGAGCGTCCTTCTGGAGGAACTCCCGGTACGACCGCGTCTGGATGTCCACCAGGCTTGGCACGTCAATCGCGTCGCCTACCCGGCTGTAATCGCGAATCTCCATCGCTTTTCCCCGAAGGAATGGGATGCTCGCTGGGCGAACTCTCAGTTCTCGTTGTAGAGGATGGGTGGATGTTTGGATGAATGGATGTCTGCCTGACACCCACCCACCCATCCACTCATCCATTCATCCCCGCCCACACGCGCCCAGGCCTTGACCGGAGCGCCTACTTGATTTCGACTTTCGCGCCGGCCTTCTCGAGTGCGGCCTTGATCTTCTCGGCCTCTTCCTTGGTGGCGCCCTCCTTCACCGCCTTGGGGGCGGAATCCACCAGGGCCTTGGCCTCCTTGAGGCCCAGGCCGCTGATGACCTCGCGGACCGCCTTGATGACCTGGATCTTCTGGGCGCCGGCGTCGGCCAGGTGCACGTCGAAGCTGGTCTTCTCTTCGACAGGTTCGGCCGGGCCTGCCGTGGGCGCGCCCGCCACGGCGGCCACGGCCACGGGGGCCGCCGCCGTGACCCCGAACTCGCTCTCCAGGGCCTTCACCAGCCGCGCGAGCTGGAGCGCGGGGAGCCGCTTCACGATCTCCACCACCTGCTGGGCCTCGGCCGACAGCTCGGAGGTTGCCACTTCCTGTCCCATCGCTCTTTTCTCCTAAAGCGGCCGCTGGCCGCAACCAAGGGGGATGACTGGATTGGCGGATGAATGGATGAATGTCTGACAACCATCCACCCATCCAGTCATCCATTCATCCCCTGTTACTGGACCGGCTCACCTTTCTTGTCGGCAATGGCCTTGGCCACGCCGACGAAGTTTCGCAAGATGCCCTGAAGCGCGCCGAGGAGGCGGCTGAGGGGCGCCGCGATGGCGCCCACCACCTGGGCCTGGAGCACCTTGGCCGGCGGCAGCGCCGCAAGGGCGTCCACCCCCTCAGGCCCCAGGGCCTCGCCCTCCACGAGGGCGCCACGCCACTTCAGCACCCGCTCCTTCTTGCTCCAGTCGCGCAGGAACTTCGCCAGCGCGGTCGGCTCCTCGGCGTAGACGAACGCAATGGGGCCGGTGAGGAGCTCGGCGGCGTGTGCCAGGTTCAGCTTGCGCAGGGCCTGGGCCGCCAGCGTGTTCTTCACCACGAGCATGTCGGCGCCCTGCTCCTGGAGCTTCGCGCGGAGCGCGTCTGCCTGTCCGGCCTTCAGCCCCGTGAAGTCCACCAGCACCGCGTTGCGCATCGCCTGGAACTGCTTGGCGAGCTCGGAAACGGTCAACTCATTGGTCACGCTCGGCATGCGAGAGTGTCTCCTGCTCCAATCATCGTCGTCGTCGTCGTCCTCGTCGTCGAATCTTCACGGCAAGGGAAGCCAGAAGACTCGACGACGACGACGAGGACGACGACGAGCACGGTATTCACGACACCGCCAGGTGTATCCCCGGCCCCATGGTCGTCGAGAGGCTGACGCCGAGGATGTATCGCCCCTTGGCGGAGGCGGGCTTGGCCTGGCGGATGCGCTCGATGAATGCCTCGATGTTCGCCTTGAGGTCCTCGGAGGCGAACGACTTCTTGCCCACGGGGGCGTGGATGTTGCCCGTGGCGTCCAGGCGGTATTCGAGCTTTCCGGCCTTGAACTCTCGGACGGCGGTCTCGACGTCGTCGGTCACGGTGCCGCTCTTGGGCGAGGGCATGAGGCCCTTGGGGCCGAGGACGCGGCCGAGGCGCCCCACGAGGCGCATCATGGCGGGGACGGCGATGGCGACGTCGAAGTCGGTCCAGCCGCCGGTCACGCGGTCAATGAGTTCCTGGCCGCCGGCCTCGTCGGCTCCCGCGGCCTTGGCCCTTGCCGCCGCCTCGCCTTCCGCGAAGACGATCACCCGCGCCGACCGCCCGATCCCCTTCGGCAGCGAAATCGTCCCGCGTATCGCCTGGTCCGGCTTCTTCGGGTCAACGCCGAGGTGGAAGGCGATCTCGACCGACTCGTCGAACTTCGCGCTCTTGTAGCCCTTGACGAGTGCCACGGCCTCGTCCACCGTGTAGGCCTTCGCGTGGTCCACGCCCTGGGCGGACTCCTGGTAGCGTCTGCTGCGCTTCATGCGAACAACTTCCTTAACGCGGCCACTGGCCGCAACCAAAGGGGATGAATGGATGGGTGGATGAATGGATGATCTGCGGAGTGGGTGAATGGATGGATGGATGAATGGATGAATGACAGAGCGGAAGCCTCCGACATTCATCCAGACATCCAATCATCCATTCATCCAGCTCTTTCTCACCCATCCACCCATCCACTCATCCATTCATCCCCGCCGAGCCGCGCGCGGCGCGCCGCGGCGGAAGGGCCTAGCTCTCCACCACATCGATCCCCATGCTCCGAGCGGTGCCGGCCACCTGGCGCACGGCGGCGTCGAGCGAGCCGGCGTTGAGGTCGGCCAGCTTGCGCTTCGCAATCTCCTCGACCTGTGCGCGGGTGACTTTGCCCACCTTGTCCCGGTTGGGCACGGCGGAGCCCTGGACGATTCCCGCGGCCTGCTTGAGGAGCACGGAGGCCGGCGGCGACTTGGTGATGAAGGTGAACGTCTTGTCCCCATAGACCGTGATGACGACGGGGGTGATGACGCCCTGTGCGGCGCGGGTCGCGTCGTTGAACTTCCGCACGAACTCGCCGATGTTCACGCCGTGCTGGCCGAGCGCCGGCCCCACGGGCGGGGCGGGCGTGGCCTGGCCGCCGGGAACGTGCAGCTTGACTTTCGCGATGACCTGTTTGGCCATCTAGATGCTCTCCAATTGCCAATATTCGAGTTCGACGGGTGTCGGCCGGCCGAGGATGCTCACGATGACGCGCACCTGGCCCTTCTCGGGCCAGATCTCCTCGATCTCGCCGTCGAAGTTCTGGAACAGCCCCTCCTTGATCCGCACGCGGTCGCCCACGTTGAAGGTGATCTCGGTGGTCGGCTCCTCCTCGGTGCGCTCCGCGGCGGTGAGCATCTTCTCCACGTCCTTGGCCGTCATGGGCACGGGCGTGTTCCCCGTGCCGAGCAGGCCGCCCACGCCGGGCGTCTCGCTCAGGACCGCCAGCGTCTCGTCGTTGAGGTCCATCTCCACCATGACGTAGCCAGGGTAGATCTTGCGCTCGCGGACCGTGGCGGCGCCGCGCTTGATCTCCTTGACCTTCTCGGTGGGGACGACGACTCTGGAGATGAGGTGTTCGAGGCCGCTGGCCTTCACGCGCCTCTCCAGGCTCTCCTTCACCTGGTCCTCGCGAGCGGTTGCCACACGCAGCACGAACCATCGCATCGCCATCGGGCTACATTCTCCGCGCTCGTAACGCGGCACGGCGCCGCAACCAAGGGCCTAGTAAAGGCCGACAATGTCCCACATCAGCCAGTACACGATCGTGTCGGTCGCGAGGATGAACAGCGCCAGCAGCACCACCGTGACCACCACCACGATCGTGGAGGTAGTGACCTCCTCCCTGGTGGACCAGGCGACCTTGCGCATCTCCTGCTGGGTCTCGATGAGGAGCTCGCCAATGGTCTGGTGGAACAGGATGAGGTAGAGTGGCAGCGCGCCGAGGGCGAAGGCCACGAGCGCCGTGGCGAACACCTGGGCGCCGAGCGCCCAGCCCTCGGTGGCGAACCACATCTGGCGGGCCGCCCAGCCGCCGAGCAGGAGCACCACCACGCCACCGATGCTGCGCGCCGCTGTGCCCTGTCCCTTCTTGTAGAGGCTCAACGCCATCGGCAACATGTCCTCACCGAACGGCCCAGTTTGTAGTGCGGCCTTCAGGCCGTATCCTGGTGGCACGGGCTGAAGCCCGCACTACGAACCCACCCGCTCCAATAGGCGCGCTCCGGGCTTCGTGGCTGCACAGCCACCCTGTCCCCTATCTCCCGCGCTGGCAGGCCACGAGGGAGTCGAACCCCCAACCGGCGGATTTGGAGTCCGCTGCTCTGCCAAATTGAGCTAGTGGCCTTCGCCAGACAACAGATGACAGATGACAGATGACAGATAACAGACAAGACAGCCAAGAACCTGCCAGCTCTCCTTCTGTCCTCTGTCGTCTGTCCTCTGCCTACTTCTTCCGCTCCCTATGGAGCGTGTGGCGCCGGTCCCTGCGGCAGAACTTCTTGAGTTCCAGGCGCGCGCCGCCGCCCTTCAGGCGCTTGCTAGTGCGGTAGTTCTGCTCCCCGCACTCGGTGCACTCAAGGGTCACGTAGTCGCGCGCAGCGGCTTTCTTGGCCAAGACTGATCTCCCAACGCGGCCTCGGGCCGCAGTAGGAGAGGATGGCTGGATGTTTGGATGAATGGATGATTGTCAGACACCCATCCACTCATCCACTCATCCATTCATCCCCTGCTCGACACGCCATTGCACCCCTATCAAGGGGGTTGGCCTACTCCAGGATTTTGGTCACCACGCCGGCGCCGACGGTGCGGCCGCCCTCGCGGATGGCGAAGCGGAGCTGCTCCTCCATCGCGATGGGCGTGATGAGCTCCACGGACAGGCGGCAGTTGTCCCCAGGCATCACCATCTCAGCGCCGCCCAGGAGCGACACGTTCGCCGTCACGTCGGTCGTCCTGAAGTAGAACTGCGGGCGGTAGCCGGTGAAGAAGGGGGTGTGGCGCCCGCCTTCATCCTTCGAGAGGATGTAGACCTCGCACTCGAACTTCGTGTGGGGCGTGACGGAGCCGGGCTTGGCGAGGACCTGGCCGCGCTCGAGCTCCTCCTTCTCCACGCCGCGCAGGAGCACGCCGATGTTGTCGCCCGCGATGCCCTGGTCGAGCGTCTTGTTGAACATCTCGACCCCCGTGACCACCGTCTTGCGCGTCTCGCGCGCCAGGCCGATGATCTCGATCTCTTCGCCGACCTTGATGGTGCCGCGCTCGACCCTTCCCGTGCCCACCGTGCCGCGGCCCTTGATCGAGAAGACGTCCTCGACCGGCATAAGGAACGGCAGGTCAGTCTGCCGCTTGGGCGTCGGGATGTAGTTGTCCACGGCGTCGAGGAGCTCGTAGATGAACTTGCACTCGGGGGCGTTGGGGTCGCCGCTCTGCATCGCCTTCAGGGCGCTGCCGCGGATGATGGGGATTTCGTCGCCCGGGAACTCGTACTTGCTCAGCAGCTCGCGGAGCTCGAGCTCCACGAGGTCGAGCAGCTCGGGGTCGTCCACCAGGTCGGTCTTGTTCAGGCACACGACGACGGCGGGGAGGCCCACCTGGCGGGCCAGCAGGATGTGCTCGCGCGTCTGCGGCATCGGGCCGTCGTCCGCGCCAACGCACAGGATCGCTCCGTCCATCTGCGCCGCGCCCGTGATCATGTTCTTGATGTAGTCCTGGTGGCCGGGGCAGTCTATGTGCGCGTAGTGCCGCTTGTCCGTCTCGTACTCCACGTGGGCGACCTGGATGGTCAGGGTCTTGGTCGCGTCGCGCACCAGCCCGCCCTTCGCGATGTCGGCGTACGACTTCGCCTTGGCCCTGCCCTGCTTGGCGAGCACCGCCAGGATCGCCGCCGTCAGCGTCGTCTTCCCGTGGTCAATGTGGCCGATCGTGCCAACGTTGACGTGCGGCTTCGTGCGCTGAAAGACCTCTTTCGCCATGAACCCGTCCTCCTTCTGTTTCCCCCGCGTCTCACCGGCGGCGGGGCTGGCCGTTGGTTCCCACAATCAAGCTCACCGTGGAGCTGGCGCTGGGAATTGAACCCAGGACCTCCTCCTTACCAAGGAGGTGCTCTACCTGCTGAGCTACGCCAGCACTGGAGCGGGCGAAGGGGATCGAACCCTCATGGCTGGCTTGGAAGGCCAGGGCTCTACCATTGAGCTACGCCCGCCTTCGCTAGAGTGGGGGGAGCAGGATTCGAACCTGCGAAGGCAGCGCCAGCAGATTTACAGTCTGCCCCCTTTGGCCACTTGGGTATCCCCCCGTCCCTTCTCCATCCCCACCCGCCGCGCGCTCCTGAGCTAGCGGTGGGAATCGAACCCACAACCTGTGGTTTACAAAACCACTGCTCTGCCGATTGAGCTACACTAGCGCGCAAAATAAACATTATACTTACTGGGCTTTTCCTGTCAAGCATGAATTGCCCCGGATTTTCCCCCAAGGCCCACGCTTGAACGCCGGGCAGAAGGGCGGTGACACCGCGCTGTGTGCTGTTGCCCGCCTCTGCATTTGCATTTCCCCGCCGCCGGCGTATATTGCTCCCACAAGAGAGGTTGTCGGTTATCAGGGCCCGAAAACCGATAGCCGATGACCGACCACCCCTCCGGCCGACCGTTTCGCGTTGAGGCATCCCACACCTGCCAGAAAGGAGCGGGACATGGCGAAGGTCAGGATCGGCTTCTGCGGCGTCGGGGCGATGGGGCAGTGCGCACACCTCAAGAACTACTACACCCTGCCCGATTGCCAGGTCGTGGCACTGGCGGAACTGCGCGAGAAGACGGGCAAGGCGGTGGCACAGCACTACCGCGTGCCTAAGGTCTACCGCGAGGCGGCCGAGATGCTGGCGAGCGAGGAGCTCGACGCGATTGTGGCCTCGCAGCCCTTCACGCGCCACGGCACGCTCATCCCCGAACTGCTCGCGGCGAAGAAGCCCGTCTTCACCGAGAAGCCGCTTGCAGGGAGCATCGAGGCGGGCCAACGCATCCTCGATGCCCTCGCCGCCAGCGGCACCTGGATGATGGTCGGCTACCACAAGCGCTCCGACCCCGCCAGCATGCACGCAAAGGCGCAGATTGACGCCCTCAAGGCGACGGGCGAGCTGGGCAGGATGCGGCTGGTCCGCATCCTCATGCCCGCCGGCGACTGGGTGGCCAACGGCTTCGCCGAGCTGATCCGCGAGGACGACCCCAACCCCCAGCTCAAGTGGGACCCGCCGGCGTCGGACATGGACGAGGCTGCCTACAAGGCATACGTGGGCTTTGTGAACTACTACATCCACCAGGTGAACCTGCTCCGCTACCTGCTGGGCGAGCCGTACAAAGTGACCCATGCCGACCCCTCGGGCGTGGTCCTCGTCGCCCGGAGCGCGAGCGGCGTGGCGGGGGTCATCGAGATGTCGCCCTACCGCACGACGGTGGAGTGGCAGGAGTCGGCCCTCGTGGCCTTCGAGAAGGGCTACGTGAAGCTGGAGCTCCCCGCGCCCCTCGCCTCCAACCGTCCCGGCCGCGTCGAAATCCTGCGCGATCCCGGCGACGCCAAGGCCCCCGAGGCCTCCTCGCCCCATCTCCCCTGGATTCACGCCATGCGGCAGCAGGCGATGAACTTCGTGGCCGCAGTCCGCGGCGACCGCCCGCCCACGTGCACCGCGCAGGAGGCGATGGAGGACCTCAAGGTGGCGAGGGACTATCTGAGGCTGTGGAAGGGGGTGTGAGGAGTTTCTGATCTCTGATTTCTGATTGCTGATTTCAGAAGAGGATCGAGGAGGCCGTGGCGAGGAAGGGCGTGTTCGGCTGCTCAGTCAGCAATCATAAATCAGCAATCAGCAATTCTCAAATGCCAGGGGGCGGAAGCGCCTTGCGCGCTTCCGCCCCCGCAGGGCAAGGCCTTAAGCTGTGTCGAACGCCATCGTCCCTTAGCAAGCCGCACCACACGGCGGCGGAAGCAACAAAGCACCTCCACCGTTCAACGTAGCCTGCCGTGCTAGCGTGCTGCCACTCTCCGACAGACTTGGCCTCGACTGCCTGGCCGTACCAGGCCTTTACTTGCCCTGCCGCATGTAACTATACTCCTCATTTGCTGCTTGTCAAGGATTTTCCGGGATTTTTTTTCCTAGGTCCGGCCGGATGCCCTTTGCGGCCACAGGCGGCTTTGGAGTATAATCCTGCCGACCCGGTACAGCCAAACCACCTCAGACGAAGGGCGAGCGAGCGTGAAGGCACTGGTGAAGGCGCAAGCGGAAGAGGGACTCTGGCTCCAGGACGTTCCAACGCCCGAGGTGGGCAGGAACGACGTGCTCATCCGCATCCTGAAGACGAGCATCTGCGGGACCGACGTCCACATCTGGAACTGGGACGCCTGGGCGCAGAAGACCATCCGAGTGCCCACCGTCATCGGCCACGAGTTCGTCGGCATCGTCGAGGACTTCGGCGACAACGTGACCGACTTCAAGCCGGGCGACCTCGTGAGCGGCGAGGGGCACGTGGTGTGCGGGCGGTGCCGCAACTGCCTGGCGGGCCGCCGCCACCTCTGCCCAAACACCGTCGGCATCGGAGTCAACCGCGACGGGGCCTTCGCCGAGTTCCTCTCGATCCCCGTCACGAACGTGTGGCCGGCCGACCCTAACATACCGCTGGAGGTGTTGAGCGCGTTCGACCCGCTCGGCAATGCGACGCACACGGCCCTCTCGTTCGACGTGATGGGCGAGGACGTGCTCATCACGGGCGCCGGGCCGATCGGCCTGATGGCCGCCGCCATCGCACGGCACTGCGGCGCACGGCACGTGGTGATCACCGACATCAACCCCTATCGCTTGGCGCTGGCTGGCAGGATGGGCGTGACGGTGGCGCTCGACGCCCGGCGCGACTCGCTTCGGGACACACAGAAGAAGCTCGGCATGAAAGAGGGTTTCGACGTGGGGATGGAGATGTCGGGCAGCCCCGAGGCCTTCCGCGACATGATCGCCAACATGTGCCACGGCGGCAAGATCGCCCTCCTCGGCATCCTGCCGCCCGCCGCCATTGACTGGCCCACCGTCATCTGGAACAGCCTCACGATCAAGGGCATCTACGGCCGCGAGATGTACGAGACCTGGTACAAGATGACCATGATGATCCAGTGCGGGCTCGACATCACGCCCGTCATCACCCACCGCTTCGGCTACACCGACTTCGAGAAGGGCTTCGAGGTCGCCCGCTCCGGCCAGAGCGGCAAAGTCGTCCTCACCTGGAGCGAACGCTGAGAGACCGTGAAGAAAAACGGCACGGACCTACACGGACGGACACGGACGGCGCTCCTGAGGGCGGAATCCGGCCGTCCGTGTCGGTCCGTGTCTGTCCGTGCGATTCCTGCCCGACCTCTGAGGGAGCCCATTGATGAACGAGACGCTGCGAAACCACGCGGTTCGGACGCTTGAGGAGATTCGGCAGGCGGGGCTCTGGAAGGCCGAGCGGGTGCTCACCACGCCGCAGAGCCCTCGAATCGCCGTGGCGGGCGGACGCGAGGTGCTGAACTTCTGCGCGAACAACTACCTCGGCCTCGCCAACCACCCCCGCGTCGTCGCCGCCGCTAAGGCCAGCTACGAGCGCTGGGGCTACGGCCTCGCATCCGTCCGGTTCATCTGCGGCACACAGGCGCTCCACAAGCAGCTCGAGGCCCGCCTAACCGAGTTCCTCGGCACCGAGGACACCATCCTCTACAGCTCGTGCTTCGACGCGAACGGCGGCCTCTTCGAGACCCTCCTCGGCCCTGAGGACGCCGTGATCAGCGACGAGCTGAACCACGCGAGCATCATAGACGGCATCCGCCTCTGCAAGGCCCAGCGGTTCCGCTACAAGAACTGCGACATGGCCGACCTGGAGGCGAGGCTCAAGGAGTCGGCGAGTGCTCGAATGCGGCTGATCGCAACCGACGGGGTCTTCTCGATGGACGGCACCATCGCCCCGCTCGACGCCATCTGCGACCTGGCCGACCGCCACGACGCCGCCGTGATGGCCGATGACTCCCACGCCACCGGCTTCATGGGCAGGACGGGCCGCGGCACACACGAATACCGCGGCGTCCTGGGCCGCGTGGACATCCTCACCAGCACCCTTGGGAAGGCCCTCGGCGGGGCGAGCGGCGGCTTCACGACCGGCCGCAAGGAGATCATCGAGCTCCTTCGGCAGCGGAGCCGGCCCTACCTCTTCTCCAACACCCTCGCCCCAGCCATCGCCGCGACCACCCTGACCGTCCTCGACATCCTGAGCGAGTCCACCGAGCTCCGCGACCGGCTCGAGGCCAACACCCGCTACTTTCGCTCTGGCATGGCCGCCCGTGGCTTCGACATTCGCCCCGGCGAACACCCCATCGTGCCCATCATGCTCGGCGACGCCGCGCTCGCCACCCGGATGGCAGAGAAGCTCCTCGAAGAGGGCATCTATGTCATCGGCTTCAGCTACCCCGTCGTCCCCAAGGGCGCCGCCCGAATCCGCGTGCAGCTCTCCGCCGCCCACACGCGCGACGACATGGACCTGGCCCTCGACGCCTTCGCCCGCGTGCGCAAGGCCCTCGGCGCCTGTTGACCTCTGCGAACGTGATGTGCTCCCTATAGCCCCCGAGCAGGGGCCACCCAGCCGCGGCCCTCTCCTCCTCAGCGGCAGAGGGATTGCGGCACAGGCCGCGGTGGCTGTGAAGCGATGAACCCTCCGGAATGACGCGGGTTGCGGCCTGCGCTCAATAGCACAGCCACAAGCCGATGTTGACTGCAAGCCGGTGGCGCGGAGTCAACCGCCCCCGATGGCCTGGCGGCGGCGGAGCCAGGGGAGCTTGCCAGTAGCCACCAGGTCGGCCAGGCGCTCGGCGTTGCGGTCTATGCGCTGGAGGGATTCGGGGCTGAAGAGGGCGACCCACTCGGGCGGGACGTTGCCCGCGCCGCGAAGGGTGCCGGCGAGCATGGCGGCACGGCCGGCAATCGTGTCGCTGTCGCGGCCGATGTTGGTGCCGCCGATGGCGGCCTGCCGAACGTCGCCCTTCGCCACCTTGAGCATGGCGAGCGAGAAGCCCCATAGCTCCAACGGGTCAATCATGTGGTAGAGGAGGCACTTGTCGTAGAGCTCCTTGCGGACGGCGAACACATCGTCGTAGCGGCCGGCGATTTCGAGGCAGGCTTCGAGGTAGTGGCGGCAGCTCTTGAAGGGGCGGCGATCGAAGGTGCGGAGGGGCGTGGTGGGCGCGGCTTTGAGGGCGGCTTCGCAGACGCTCTCGACCGTGGCGTCGGGACGGAAGGCTTCGGCGACGGTGGCGGCGAGCATCGAGGCGGCCAGGGCGTCGAGACCCCGCTGGTACATGTACGAAATCGCCAGGGCGTCAATCGCCGCGAAGTCTGGGTCGGCCAGATGGTAGATGCCGACAGGCTCCATGCACATCACGGTTGAGCCTGTGACGACCGCCCAGTGGCCGATGACACGGGGGTCCCATCCGGCCATGATGAGGTCGTAGCTGTGGCCCATGCAGAAGGGGTAGAAATGGTCGCGGTTGAGGCGGTCGCGCCAGGTCTTGCCGAAGTCGCGGGCGGTGGCAGGCAGCCCCTCGCGGGCGAGATAGGTTTCGACCAGGAGCATGGCCATCTGGTTGTCGTCCTCGCCCTCGAGGCGCTTGGGGTCGAGGACGCCCCTGATGCCGCCGGGGTGCTGGGCGTCAACCTCGGTGTAGAGGCGGCCCTCCACGGGCGAGCCCATCGCGTTGCCGATGGCGCCCGCGAGGATGCAGCCGCGGACCTTCTCTTTGAGAAGCGACTGCCCGCTGGCGTCGGGCTTGGCGAGGCGTTCGGTGACGGCGATGATTCGCTTCTCCTGGCGGACGCGCTTGGCAGCCAGCTCGGCCAGTGGGAACCAGGGCTGGGCGATTGGCTCGGCCCATTCGCGGAGCTTCGCGGGCAACCCGTCGAGCCCGTGCATCGCGCCAAGCACGGCGCCGCCGATGGCGGGAGCGACGGTGGCCGCGTTCATGAAGTCGGGCGTCGCGACGAGAAGGGCCAACGCCTTCGCCGGCTCCGCCGCGAGCTGCCTGAGCACGGGCAGGACGAAGCGGATGGGGTTGTAGGCGATCCAGATGTTGTCCTTCGAGGCTTCGGGGCGGCTGCCGCGCTGGAGCCAGTGCCTTGCGAAGTCGGCCGAGGGCTGGCGGCCGGCATAGTCGAGCTCGTAGAACAGCTCGCGGTTGTGGCGGAAGGCGATCTTTAGCACGGCGTCCACAATGGCCGCGCCATCGGGGGCGTCGAAGGCCGCGGCGACGGCTGCGGCGCACAGCCCCGCCCAGTCGGCCCCCCGCCGGCACTGGGCGACCGAGGCTAGCTCGACGCCGTCGAGGTAGGCGTACTCGGGATGGGCGAAGTGGTAGCAGCCGGCGGCTGGCATCGCGGCGGCAATGAGGCCCGAGGGGAACGTGGCCAGGCCGCTGATTCGCGGGTTCATCCCCTCCTTGAGGATTTCCTGAACCGTGTGGAGGCCGTCCCACGCGAAGGCGGGTGTTGCCACGCCAGGATCGTCCTGGAGGAGCGCGCCGAAGACCTCGGGCGTCGCCCGCCCCTTGGCTTTCAGGTAGGCCCGCACGCCGAGGGCTACGAGCGGCGTGGTGCTCGCCAGGTGCTGCCGATGGGGCTCGGGCTGCCAGGTGCGGACCGGAGCCAGATCAAGGTCGAACACCTTGTCGGGCTCGCACGCGAAGCGGGCCGGCTCCACGCAGCGGGCGAAGCCAAGCTCGGCCCCGATGGCCGCCCCCACCAAACAGCCTTTGACGCGCTCCTCCAGCTTCAAGCGTTACTCCTTCCCACAGGCATGGGCAAGCCGCTTCAGGTAGTAGCAGTAGTTTGCGAACGCGATGTCGGGCGGGCAGGAGTGGTCGGTGTGGGGGATGTAGCCGCCGTCGGCGATGAGGGGCTTCACGCGGGCGAGTTCGGCGTCAATCGCGGCTGGGCCGCTGGCGAGCGCCCGCTTATCAACGCCGCCCCAGAGCCGAAGCTCGCGGCCATACCTGCGGCGGACCGCCACCACGTCCATCCCAGCCTGCACCTCGAAGGGATAGAGGAAGTTCAGCCCCGCGTCGAGCCACACGGGAATGAGGCAATCCACCTGCCCGTCGCTGTCGAGGCCGACGTATCGGACGCCCCGCGAGCGCACAAAGTCGGCCACGCGGCGATAGCGCGGCAGCATGAACCGCCGCACCATAGCGGGCGAAATGAGCGGGGCGTGGTTGTAGGCCATGTCCTCCCAGAACCCAAATGCGTCGGGCACAGCCACCTCGAGTATCTGCCCCAGGAGGGCGATGATGAAATCGGCGTTCGCATCCATCATCTCCTCGACGAAGGCCGGATCGTCGTAGAAGAGCGTGCAGAGCCGCTCGACGCCGACCAGGTTGCGCAGCGGCCCGAAGAAGCCGCCCCAGCGGTCGGAGATGATGATGAAGGGCACGGGGCGGGCGCGCATCGCGGCGAGCTTCTCCCGCCAGTCGGGTCCGATGCGTGCGATGGGGTCGGGCCGCATCCGCTCGCGCCAGAAGCGGCGGAACTCCTCCCGCGTCTCGACGGGGAACTTGAGGAACTGCGGCATCGAGGAGTAGGGCTGGTCGCGCCGCTCCATCATCAGAATGCCCTCGTGGTTCACGTAGACCACGTGGCGGGCATCCTCGGAGATCACCTTTCGCTCGAAGGGCGGATTGGGGAAGAACCAGTGGCCCACCCACTGCCTCTGGTCGCAGATTGCCGCCGGATGCCGGTTGGCATCGAGCCCCTCCGCCTTCCACCGCTCAACCGTCTCTGGCCACGCCCCCCAGTCCCAGAATGGGGCATGGTCCACGGCCCCATATTCCATGCACGTCCTAACACTACAACGCTAAAAAAGGCCTAAAGTTTTCGAGGATTTCCCCGATTAAGTACTCCGGGGGGACTGTTTTCAGGCCAGAGAGCCCCGGAGAGAACGACCATGGATGCACGGCGTCTGAAGGCGTTG
>Ga0194125_10005999_pt1 | contig 18184 bp, 14 predicted proteins | sample TA2KigC250mmetaG_FD_148626 | JGI IMG/M metagenome (GOLD analysis project Ga0194125, IMG submission 148626) | Freshwater microbial communities from Lake Tanganyika, Tanzania - TA2015034 Kigoma Deep Cast 250m | ecosystem: Environmental > Aquatic > Freshwater > Lake | place: Tanzania: Lake...
GAGGGCGGGACGATCGTCATCCGTGGGTTGCGGTAGAGGTCCTTGATGAACTGCCCCACCATTAGCCGAGTCGAGGGATGGCTCAGCGCATCGGCAAGCTCGGTCAGTACCCAGGCGGTGGTCACGTGCCGTTTGCCAGAACGGCCGCTCAGCCCCCTCGCTCGCAGATGGTATTCGTCACCAACGTTCAGCAAGGCCAGGTAGTACGAAGTGTCCGCGAACTGCCTCATGACCGCTTTGGCGTTCCGTAGAGATAGTGGTCGTGGTTGCGGGCGAGGTCCCTGGGCAGCCCCTTGGCCTTGCCGGCGTACTTCAGGAGAAGGCGGGAAAGAGAGTCCCGGCCATCACGTGGTTGTTCCACGCTGACTCGGACCTCGGCGCCTTCGGGCAGCCGTGTTCGCCTATCTAGGACGACTACTCCATTCTTGACGCGTCCTTTATATGTCATGCTGCGCTCCTTGCCGCATCTCAGCCAGGGTTTCCACGGCGCTCGTGTCGCCTTGCCAGGCGTCACTGACCCGCTGGGCGAGGGAGTCGAGGCGGGCGAGCCACTCGGGGAATGACAGCGGTTTGCCGGAAGGACGCGTGAGCGTTATGAGAACGGCCACGCGCTCGCCGTTCGGGCCTCGGATGTGCAACGTCTCGCCGGAGGGGAGTCGTTCCAGCAACTCCCTGAGTTGGGGGCCTGTCGCGTCAAGTGGTATTTCGCTGTGCACTTGGGCACTCCTGGGGGTGTCACCACACATCAGTAGTATACCACTCAGGCGGCTCTTTTCAAGAGCGCCAAGAAGACAGCGGGCTGGGAGCTTGGGGCGCCCAGCCCGCGGGAGGGGGGAGTCGAGTAACCTCTCGCAGGTATTGGAACCTGCGGGAGGTGGGAGGGGGGTCAGACGAATTTGACGTTGAGCATGTGGACGGAGCAGGAGACGCACGGGTCGTAGGTGCGGACGAGCATCTCCAATGCGTGGCGGATGTCGGGCTGCGGCTTCTCGATGATCTTGGGGGCCAGCACGCGAATGTCGTCCTCGATGCTGCCGTGGTTCTCGGTGGTGGGGACGATGCAGTTGGCTTCGAGGAGGATGCCCTTGTCGTCGTAGGTGTAGTCGTGGATGAGGGTGCCGCGCGGGGCTTCGCAGATGCCTACGCCGCGGCCGGCGCGGGGCTTGACCTGCGGGGGCTCGTGCTTCCAGCCCTCGTCGAGGAGCTGGTCAATGAGCCGCTTGGCCTCGTAGTAGCAGTGGACGGTTTCGATGAGCTGGGCGACGTTGTTGTAGAAGGGCTTGTGGACGACAGGCTTGAAGCCGACGGCGTTGGCGATGGCCGTGGCTTCCTTGTTGAGTTGGGCGGCGTTGTTGTTGCAGCGGGCCAGGGAGCCGACGGCGAACGAGGAGCGCTGCGACGAGGTCCACTTGGAAGTGGAGTGTGGGACGATCCGCTCCTTGACCACGTCCTTGTAGTTGCGGTGGTCGGTGACCTTGCCGGTGTCGGTGCTCTTGATGTCGCCGCGGTAGAGGGCGAATTCATCGGGGTGGGTGAGGGAGATGAACTCGGTTTCGCGCTCGAAGCCGACCAGGTAGTCGGGGAAGAGTGGGACGACGCTGACCACGGTGTCCACCATCATCTTGATGTCGGATTCGCGGGCGTCCACGTAGGCCTTGAGGTCCTGCATCTGCTTTCGGGTGGGCAGGGAGCTGAAGCCGCCGGGGACGAGTGAGACGGGGTGGAGCTTTCGGCCGCAGATGACGTCGGAGATCATGTTGCCCATCTTCTTCAGGCGGAGCGCCATCTTGACCGCCTCGGGGTGGGTGGCGGCCAGGGGGAGGACGCTTGGGGCCTTGAAGGCGTCGGGGGCCACGAGGAACATGATGTGGAGGACGTGGCTTTCGAGCATCTCGCCGTGGTAGTTGAGGGTGCGGAACTTGAGGTCGGTGGGCGTCAGCTCGAGGCCGAAGGCTTCCTCGGTGGCTCGGACGGAGGTGGAGGCGTGGGCGACGGCGCAGATGCCGCAGATGCGGGAGCCGAGGTAGGAGGCGTCGCGCCAGGAGCGGCCGCGGAACATGGCCTCGAAGAAGCGCGGGGCCTCGGTCACTGCCCACTTGAGGTCCACGATCTGGCCATTCTTGGCGTTGAGGATGACGTCGCCGTGGCCTTCGATGCGTGTGACCTCGTGGATGTGAAGGTTGACGGTGCTCATTGGTTGGCCATCTCCGAACTAGGGGATGAATGGATGAGTGGATGAATGGATGAATGGATGGGTGGATGATTGTCTGACATTCATCCAGCCATCCAACCCTCCATTCATCCAGGGTCTCCTCACTTCTTGGCTACCGGGAGTTCCTCGGCGTAGGCCTGGAAGAGGCGGAACTCGCGGAGGATGTCGTCCGTGGTGAGGCCGGCCTCGGCCAACACGTCCTGGGCGGCGTTCTTGTTGTGGTCGGAGACGAGGCCGCGGCAGCCGATGCAGCGCGCGCCCACGGTGGGGCAGGGCTGGTCGCAGCCGGCGCGGGTGATGACGCCGAGGCAGATGTCGCCCTTGTGGAAGAGGCAGAGGTTCTCGGCCAGCTTGCAGTCCACGCACACCGGGTAGTCGGGCACGCGGGGCGGGCGGCCCTGGAGGAGGGCGCGGCAGAGCTCGAGGATGTCCTTCTTCGAGGACGGGCAGCCGTGGAGATTGAAGTCCACCTTGACAATCTCGGCGACACTCTTGGTGGGATAGGTGTCGAGTGCGGGGATGTTCCACTTGTCGCCGTAGACGCACTTGCGGACGTCGTCGAGTGGCTGGAAGTTCTTGATGCGGTTGACGCCGCCGTTGGTGGCGCAGGCGCCGAAGGCGACGAGGACCTTGGCGCGCTCGCGGATTTTCTTAAGCTTGGCCTCGTCAGCGGGGCGGGTGATGGAGCCCTCGATGAAGGCCACGTCGTAGTCGTCGCTGTGGTTGTCAATCGCCTCGCGGAACTCCACGATGTCCACGTGGGGCACGATGTCGAGGATTTCGTCCTCGAGGTTGAGGAACTGGAGTTGGCAGCCCTCACAGGAGGCGAAGCTGAAGAAGGCAAGGCGGGGTTTTGCCACGATTATGCTCCTGGTCTCGGAGGAGTGAGGATGAATGGATGAATGGATGAATGGATGAATGAATGTCCTGCAACCATCCAATCATCCAGCCATCCAACCACCCTTCCCATTCAGATGCCCTCTCTGAGTCGTTTGACCTGTTCGTAGGTGAAGACGGGGCCTTCCTTGCAGACGTAGACGCCGCGGATCTGGCAGTGGCCGCACCAGCCGAGGCCGCACTTCATGCGGCGTTCGAGGGAGCAGATGCAGCGGGTCTCGGGGATGCCTGCGGCCAGGGCCTCGAGGACGGCGAACTTGAACATGATGGGCGGGCCGATGATGACGGCCATTGTGGCGGAGGGGTTGATCTTGACCTTCTTGAAGAGGGTGGTGATGACGCCGACGTTGCCGGTCCAGCCCTCGGCGGGGCGGTCAACGGTGACGTGGGTGTCCACGTCGGGGCGGGACTGCCATTCCTTCAGGTCGTTCTGGAACAACAGGTCGCCGGGCGTGCGCGCGCCGACCAGGATGGTCGTACGGCCGAAGTCGCGGCGGCGGTCGAGCACGTACTGGATGAGGGAGCGGGCAGGGGCGAGGCCGAGGCCGCCAGCCACAAAGAGGAAGTCGCGGCCCCTATGGGCGTCGGCCTTGAAGCCGTTGCCGAACGGCCCGCGGATGCCCAGTGTCTCGCCGACGCCCAGCTTGTGCATGGCGTTGGTGACGGAGCCGACGGCTCGGACGCAGAGCTCGAAGGCCGGCTCGCGGGTGGGGGATGAGCAGACGGAGATTGGCGCCTCGCCGATGCCGAAGACAGTGACCTGGACGAACGCCATCGGGGGATGACCGAGGGGCTGGCCGTCGTTGAAGACGAGGCGGAACCACTTCTCCTTAGGGGTGAACTGCTCTGTGGCGACGATGCGGGCCAGGCGCGGGGCGAAGGGGCTCTCCGCCACGGCGGCACCAGTCGTTTGGGTGGTGAAGGTTGTGCTCATGTTCAGCGATTCCCCGCGATTTGGTTGTAGGTCTCAACACCGCTTATTTTGGCGACGCAGACGCGGTCGCAGCGTCCGCAGCCGACGCAGCCCATGCGCCCGTAGTCTTCGAGGATGTACTTGCCCTTGCGGAACATGCGGTGGCGCAGGCGGTCGCTGCGCCGCTCGCGGAAGTTCTCGCCCGTGGCCACCTTGGCGAACTCGTGGAGCTGGCAGGAGTCCCAGCGACGGGTTCGGGTGACGGTCTTGAGGTCGAGGGCGATCTCGTCCTGCACGTCGAAGCAGTAGCAGGTGGGGCAGGTGATGTTGCAGGAGCCGCAGGCGAAGCAACGGCGGGCGATGGCTTCCCAGATGAGGCTGTCGTAGCTCTCGTCGAGGATTTCGGGGAGGTACTTGACGTCGAACGGGAGCTTGTGTCGGAAGTTGCGGGCCTTCTGCTCCTCGATCTCCTGGCGAGCGGCGAAGTCGTCGCTCGCGGCGGGCCGGGCGTCGCGGGTCGCGCCATCGAGGAGGGCCTTGCCGCGCTCGGTGACGATCTCGACGAAGTAGCGGTCGCCCAGGTCGGTGAGGAAGAGGTCGTAGCCCTCGCGGCGCGACAGGCTGCCCATGTCGAGGCAGAACTGATAGTCGTCGCAGGGCTTCTTGCAGTCGAGGCCGACGGCCACGGCGTTGGCCCGTCGGGCCTTGTAGACGGGGTCCACCTGGTCCTTGGCGAACACGGCGTCGAGGAGGTAGACGGCGGCCATGTCGCAAGGGTGGACGCCGAGGACGACGCGGGGCTGTGTGGGCAGGGCCGTGGGCTCGATTGCGATGCCGTCGCCCATCTTGTAGCGGAGGACGGCTTCGGACTGGGGGAAGAAGTACTTCCTGGGACCCAGGAGCGAGATGGGATAGTCCATGCGGAGTTCGTCGGGGGAGGCGATCTCGTCGAAGACGAACTTGTCTCCCTTGGCCATGGGGCCGACGACGGAGTGGCCGGCGAGGAGCGCCTGGACGCAGCTCCTGAAGCTTCGTTTGTCTAGAACCCTGGGGAGCATACGGGGTCTCCAAAGACGTGATGGCCGGGCTGGAGGCGGTTACTTGCCGGCCGTGGGCTTGGCCAGCAACTCGTTGACGCGGCGGAGCAACTCGTCGGGCTCGATGGGCTTGGTGACGAACTGCTCAACGGGCAGGTAGTCCTCGTCCTGGGAGGGCGAGAATTTGAACCCTGTCTTTTGTTCGATGGCTGTGAGCATGAGGATGGGGAGGTCGCGGAGGGCGGGGTCGTCGCGGATTTCGTAGGCGACGTGGAAGCCTTCGGTCTCGGTGGTCATCATCACGTCGAGGATGAGGAGGCTGGGCTTGCGCCGGCGCAGCTTGCGCAGGCACTCCTGGCCGTTTGGCGCGCTCTCGACCTCGAAGCCCGAGGCTTCGAGGACGGTCTTGATCGCCTCGACGATGTCGGGGTCATCGTCGGCGATCAGGATTACCTTGGCCCCTGTGCTCGGCATGCGTTGCTCCTGACGGGCTTGGATTGCTCGACCGCTCGGCTTGTGAAAAGTATCACAAGCCAGCCGGCTCAAATCCCCTCTCTTGGCCCCGTATTCTACCACGCCGCACCGCGGAATGCAAGCGCGAAATCGGGACCGAGCATGGCCCCGAACCCTGGCAGTTGTCGCCGTTGAGCCATTCAGCTCATCCTGGCTCCCTGGGGGAACTCTTGGCCAGTGGGGGGGGCGGCCAGTGGGCCAGTAATGCGGGCGACTCGCCCAAATGACTCGCCACGATTCTCGCTCGTTGTAGCCACAAGCGTCCCGCTTGTGGAAACGCCGCGCGAGCCCCCTAGTCGGCAAGCGGGACGCTTGCCGCTGCGATCACCGAGGCAATGGCGTGCGCATGATCGAGCGAGAATCGTGGCGAGTTATATGGTTTCTGTTGCGGAACGTAGCGGTCTTCCTCGCCCTACGACAAGCGGGACGCTTGTCGCTACATGAATCCGCAACAGAAACTATATAGCCCTCGCGCCTCTCAGGGCAATCGCCAGTGCTTGATCTTCGCCATGTACTCGCCGCGGTCGTACGTGTCCGTGGCACCCGCCTCGAGGCAGGGCCGCGCACCGTTGTGGCAGCGGATGCAGTTCTCCCTGGAGGTCTCGGTCCGTAGGAGGGGCGTGGCGCGTGCGGCCACGCGGTCGCGGAGTCCGATTGCCAGGTGGTGGCGCGAGCCGCCGTGGCAACACTCGCAGCCGACGCCCTTCACGGGGTCCTGGCTTCGGCGGGCCCTGGTGGCGCTGAGCGCGTCGGTCTCGGTGGACTTCTCGGGCTCGAGGGGCTTGTTGGGGTCGAAGCCGCCGGGCTGCCTGTAGCCGGTGGTGTGACAGGTCAGGCACGCGGGGTCCTTGTGCTTCCCCTTCTGAAGGAGGGTGACGTAGGCGCCCGCGTGGTCGGTCTTCTGCCAGGAGTAGAACTCTTTGATGTGGCACAGTTTACAGACGTCGGAGCCGACGTGGCTGCTCGTGCAGGGCATCGTGGGGTCTTGCGTGGCCCCTGGGAGGGGCTTGCCGCTGAGCGCAGCGGTGAACTCGGCGATGAGGCCGGCGAAGGCGGGGTCGGAGGCGACGCCCTTGTCGAGGAGCGTCGCGCGGCCAGTGACGAGGGGGAGGCGGTCCTTGGGGAACGAGCAGTCGAGGCAGGCCACGGTGCAGCCCTGGTCGCCGAGGTAGGAGACGATGCTCGACGGCAGGGCGCGCGGCCCGCCGACCTCGTAGGGCGGCGAAGAGACAGGCGTCAGGCCGCCGAGGAAGATGTGGACCTCCGTGTGCTTCCGGGCGAGTTCGTGGATTTCCTCGGTCGGGAGGAACGCGAGGACGACGATGACGTCGGCGGAGTTCTTGACGACATTGATGGTGGACTTCAGAGCGGCATCTGGGCTGATGAGGCGGACGCCTTTGCCTGGGTGCTTGGGCAGGATGTCCTCGCGGAGGATGCCGATGAGAGCGACGCGGAGGCCGCCGCGGCGCAGGATGTGGTGGGTGGGGAAGATGGGGGCGCGGGTGTCGGCCCGCACGAGGTTGGCCGAGATGAGCTTGAAGCGCCTCTCCTTGCCCAGGGCGCGCAGCTCGTCGAGCGAGAGCGTCGCCTCGTTGTCCCCGCAGTTCACCACGTCGTAGCCCAGGCGGTCGAGGGCCTTGAATGTGAAGGCATTCACGGATTCGGCGGCCTCGTGTGCGCGCAGGGTGCTGTTCCCGACGTCCGCCAGGATTCGGTAGGGACGGTCCTTGGCCCAGGCGTCGAAGACCGTGGCCACTCGCGCCACGCCCCCGAGGGCGCCCTCCTCGCAGATGTAGGGCGCGAGCCGGCCCTCGATGTCGCAACTGTAGAAGAGCGAGAGCTGCGGCGTCCCGCCGCCGGGCGTGCCGCTATCCCCGTCGCCGCCGGACCGGCTCCCACCGCGTCCGCTCGGCCCAACGGCCCACCAGACGAGGTAGCCGATGCCGCCGACCGCGGTGAGGAGGAGGGTCCACGACACGAGCATCGGGACGAGGCGGAACTTGGGTTTGCTGCGCGGTTGGCCTTTTGCCATGGCTTCACCTCAATGGGGAGGACGGGTTCACGCAGGCGCTCCTGTCGCGGCAGCCTTGTAGGTGCGGCGGTCCAGGTGGTACTTCTTCAGCTTCTCGTAGATGCTGCGCTCGGAGAGGCCGGCGTGGCGAGCCGTCTTGCGGATGCTGCCCCGGTGGAGGCGCAGGACCCGGTCGAGGTAGGCGCGCTCGAGCTGCTCGACCAGGCCGTTGCGCACGCGGTCGAGGGGGAGATGCTCGTTGAACGCCAGGTCCCCGTGGTCGTCCGGCTCCTGGGCGCCCTCGATCGGCAGGTGCTCGGCCAGCAGGGTGTCGCCATCGGCCAGGATCAGGGCGCGCTGGACCACGTGCTCGAGCTGCCGGATGTTGCCGGGCCACGGATGGCGCAGGAGCTTGCGCATGGCGGACCGCGAGATGTCCTGCACCGCCGGGTTGAGCTTCGGGCCGTGGCGGCGGATGAAGTGCTCGACCAGCAGCGGGATGTCGGCCACCCGCTCCCGCAACGGAGGGAGGACGATGGGCACGACGTTGATGCGGTAGAACAAGTCGCGGCGGAACGTGCCTTCCCCCACCGCGGCCGCCAGGTCCGCGTGGGTCGCCGCCAGGATGCGCACGTCGCACGTATGCGTCTCCACCCCGCCCACGCGCTTGAACTCCATCGTCTCGATGACGCGCAGGAGCTTGACCTGCATGGCGTGGGAGATGTTCCCGATCTCGTCGAGAAGCAGCGTCCCGCCATCGGCCACCTCGAAGATGCCGGGCTTCGTCGCAATCGCGCCCGTGAACGCACCCTGCTCGTGCCCGAACAGCTCGCTCTCCAGCAGCGTCTCGGGGAATGCCCCACAGTTGATGGCCATGAACGACTTGTTGCGGCGGGGCGAGTTGTAGTGGATCGCCCGGGCCACCAGCTCCTTGCCCGTCCCCGTCTCGCCCGTGATCAGCACCGTCGTATCCGTCGCCGCCACGCGCCCGATCGTCGCGAAGACGTCGCGCATCCGGGGGGTCTGGCTGATGATGTTCTCGAACTGATACTTGTCCGCCAGCTCGCGCCGCAGCTCGGCGAGCTCGTCGAGCAGGCGCCGGCGGTCCAGCACCCTGTCAATCACCAGGCAGAACTCCTCGGGCTTGAACGGCTTGGGCACGTAGTCGCTCGCGCCCAGACGCATCGCCTCGATGGCGCTCTCCAGCGAGCCGTGGGCAGTGATCATCACCGCCGAGGTCTGCGGCGACCGCTCCTTCGCCTGGCGCAGAAGCTCGATGCCGTCCATATCCGGCAGCCGGATGTCGGCGACCAGGATCGAGTAGCGCTGCCGCTCCAGCTCCTGAAGGGCCGCTTGCCCGGTCAGGCGATACACCGCATCGCACCCGTGCTCGCGCAGAGCCCGCTGGAGGTACTTGCAGATCACCTCCTCATCGTCCACCACAAGCACGCGGCGACTCGCGGCCGACAGCGGCTCCAACGCGGCTCCCGTGGCGCCTTGCGGCTTCTCGCTACCCATCGCACCCTCGACGCCAGTGCCCGATTGCACACTCCCGCTCTCCTGAATATCTAACAGGTTCCTCGCCAAATGTCAAAGCCCGGACCCCGGACGGGGCTCGACGACATTGCCTCGCGGCACCCCGCGGCCGAAGGGTGCGGGCCGGACTTGTAGGTGGAGGCGCACCGAAGGCCGCGGAAAAGACACCCGCTGTCTTTTGTGCGAAGCACCCGTAGGGCCGTGGACGGCAAAAGACAGCGGGTGTCTTTTCCGCGCCGCCGGGCGCACATCACCTGCAATTCCGGCCCACACCCCGGCCGAATGGCCGCTTGACACGGCGGGGATGGGATGGTAAACTTGGCGGCGTTGGGCGATTAGCTCAGTCGGTAGAGCGCTACACTCACATTGTAGAGGTCACTGGTTCGAGTCCAGTATCGCCCACCAAACCGAGGCCGTTGCCTTGCGCAGCGGCCCCTTGCATGTCCTCGCCTCAAGTCCCTACGAATTCCGACTCACGACGTGTTTCGTCGGCTTCCGCCGTGCACGGAGCCGCAGTGTCCTGCGTCGCCGGGCGCGCAAGTTGTTGTGCATTTTGTGTAACACGTCAGCCTGATGAAGTGCCCGCCCATCGGCGACGGTTCTGGCGGCCCCACGGCAGCCAGCTCAAGGTGAGTCGCGCCGGTGGGGCGGCGCACGGAGGATGCAGAGCTCGAGGAGGCGGCCAATGGGCAGGTCAGAACGTCTGCGCGTCGGCGTGATCGGGCTAGGCTGGCAAGGGGGAGGCCACATCGAGAACTTCAGGGCCAACCCGCGAGCTGAGGTCGCTGCGATCTGCGACATCAACGAGGAACTGCTCGCCAAGCGGGCGAGGGAGCTGTGTGGACCGCGCACGTTCACAGACTACCGGGAGCTGCTGGCCTGCGAGGACGTTGATGCGGTCGCGATCGTGCTGCCCGACCACCTGCACCGGGAGCCCGCGGTGGCCGCGTGTCGGGCCGGCAAACACGTCCTGCTCGAGAAGCCAATGGCCTTGAGCGTGGAGGACGCGGAGGCCATCGCGGCGGCGGCCAGGGAAGCCAAAGGCTGCTTCATGGTCAACCTCTCGAACCGCTGGATGCACACCTTTGCGAAGGGGAAGGAACTCATCGACTCGGGCGCCGTCGGCGAGGTGCGGTACGTATTCGCCCGCATGTCCAACCGCATCGAGGTGCCGACCGAGCGGCTGCGCTGGCTCGAAAAGAGCCATCTTGCGCACTGGATCGGGGTTCACCGGCTGGACATTGCGCGGTGGTGGATTGGCCGCGAGGCGGTCAGGGTGCGGGCGGTGCAGCGCAGGGGAGTGCTGGCGGCGAAGGGGTTCGACGCGGCGGACTTCTACCAGGCGACCATCGAGTTCGATGGCGGCGCAGTGATGTGCCTGGAGGGCAGTTGGATCCTGCCGCCGTCGTTTCCGACCGCGGTTGACTCGAGGTTCTACGCCCTGTGCAGCAACGGTGTGATTGATGTGGACCGCCTGCGCAGCGAGCTGCTTGTGGCTGGCAGCGAGAGGTTCGACATGGCGACCCCGGCCGCGGGCATGGTGCTGGACCAGCAGAGCGGGTTCACCTATGCGGCTGTGTGTCACTTCGTCGAGTGCGCGCTCGCCGGCAAGCGGCCGCTAACGCCGGCTGAGGATGGCCTGGCCCTCACGCGGGTGCTGTGTGCCATCGTGCGGTCGTGCCAGGCGGATGGCGAGGTGGTCCGGGTGTAGCGCCGAGGCGCTTCGGGCGGATGAGCCTCAAGAGGCCGCCAAGGACAAAAGGAGCCGCGAGCAGGAGGACGCCCACTGCGAGCACGAGGATGTCATGCCACGGGATATCGAGCACCCTGCACCTCCATCCGGCGCCGCGCGGGCTCAGAAGTCCTCCCTGAGACTTCTTGCCGCCATCCCCGGCGGCCTCCCTCACGCTCCCGGATGTGGGGCGAGGTCGCGGGCAAGCTCCGACGGGGTCAGTGTGGCCGTGAGGCGCCGGAGGTGGGGCGACGCGAGGAGAGCGCGGGTGGTTGGGTGCGCGGCGAGTGACTTGATGGCGGTGAGGCGCCCCTCGGCGACGCGGACGACGAGGTCGAGGTAGGCCTGGTCGTTGAGGGCGGCCTGGACCTCGGGGAGGCCGGCGAGGGTGGTGAGGCCGTGCTTCTCGGCGAGGCGCCTGAGCCTGTCGGGCGGGGCATTGAGGATGGTCACGAGTGCGCGGAGTTCGCGGGCATAGGCGCCAAGGCGGGGGACATGGTCAAGGACGCCGAAGGTGGCAACGTCGGCGGCCGCGGCGCAGGCCCGGCCCAGGCGGCCTACCCAGGCTGGGGTGGCCGCAGGGGCCTCCGGGGTGCTCTGCCTGAGGGAGGCGAGCGAATAGGCAAAGGACACGGTGCTGCCAAGGAGCGCCAGGCTCAGCGAGAGGATGGAGGCGGCGAGGAGGCCGAGGGCCGCGCCCAGGAGCCTGTTGAGTGCGCGCAGCGAGGAGCGGAAGCGGCCATAGGGGGGCGAATCCCCAGCACGGGGGGCCGCGCGGCGCCTCGCCGAGCGAATCGCCCAGAAGCAGAGGATGAGCGTGGCCACGGCGGCAAGGAGCGCCACGGTCGCAAGCAGGACGAAGTAGGTGATGGCCACCCAGGCCAGCCAGAGGCCCAACACGAGAACGGCGCCCGCGGCAACGAACGGGAGCCATCCCAGGAGTGTGCCCGCGGCGCCGCGGCGATAGCCGCGCCAAGCCATCCAGGCGGTGAAGAGCACCACGAGCGTGACGGCAAGGGCGGTCACTGTTTGATGTCCTCGACGTGGAGCCAGGAGTGTGTGACGACGCGGCCGTCGCGGGCGGTGGTGGTGGAGCTGTAGCTGCGGAGGGCGCCCAGGGCGCGCCACAAGGCGTCGAGGTGCATCCGCACCTCGAGCATCTGCTGCCTGTCCTCGGGGTGCAAGGGCCTCTCGGCTGCGGCGAGGGCGAAGAGGGCGTCGCTGAGGCGCCTCAGGTAGTCCCAGGCGCGGAGCAGGTCGGCCCCGCTGACGGCGCCGGCCGGCTTCTGTGGCGCGGTGACGGAGGAAGCGGGGAGCGGCACGGGGCTGGCCATTTCGCGGGCGAGGTTGGAGGAGGAGGCGAGGACAAGCAGGCGGCCCTTCAGCAGGGCGCAGGGGAAGACGTCCTGGCCCAAGTTCCACGGGAGTGGGTAGAAGACCTGCTTGCCGGCCGGCGTGTCGGCCACGACTGGTCGGGGCAGGTCGAACGTGGGCGGAATGAGCTTGGGGTACGCCTTGCGGGCGTCGTCAATGAGCTTGCGGATGGCGGCGGCGTAGCGCTCGATGCCTCGTGTGAACTTGTCTGCATCGGCTAGCTCGATGGCAAGGCCAAGCCGGGGCAGGGGGATGGGCTTCGGCGGTCTCGCGCCCTCGGCGGGCGGGACGAGGACGCCGTTGCCGTCGAGGACCAGGAGATGCTGCGCGCCATCGAAGGCGGGGACCAGGCAGGTGCGGTTCGTCTCGTCAATCTCGGCCAGGAAGGGGAGGGCGAAGCCCATGATCGTGTCGTAGTGCCTCCTGGTCTCGCGGTCCATCGCGGGGACGGCGTAGTCTCGGAAGTAGCCGAAGAGGACCTTGATCCACTTGACGGCCTTGTCGTAGGAGCCTGGTGGGGACTTTGCGGCGCGGCTGGCGGCGAAGAGGATGGGCTGTCTGGCGCGGTGGGCGAGGATGGTGAGGGGCTGCGAGCAGTTGAGGCCGCCGGCGGGCGGCCCGCCGAAGGAGAGGCTCTCGATGCCTTTGTTGCGGAAGGAGCAGGCGACCGCGGCGCTGGGGACGGGGAACTTGATGTCCTTGATGAGGAGTTCGGCGTCCTTCAGGATCCGCTCTTTCAGACCTTTCGTCCCCGGGCGCTCTGGGATGACCGCGGCGATGTTGCGGGCGAAGCGGCGAGTGCCGTCGGCGTTCGGCGAGAAGGCCCCGGCCAGCTGCGCCGACGTGTAGCTGAGCGAGTCGAGGCCAGGCTTGTAGCTGGCCCGGAGCGGGGCGAACTCGGGGGCCTCGGCGAGCGAGGCGCCCTTGCCCCAGCCTTCGAGGAGGTCGGTCCCCTTGCCGATGGAGACGAGGAGGTAGTCGCCTGCGACGCCGACTGCGAGCTTGAGGCGGAGGCCCGTCAGCCAGGCCACGAAGCGGTTGGCCTTCTCGCGCGGGACGCCCGCGCGGGCGAGGTCGCGCGGGAGCGAGCGGATAGTGAGGCCGAACAGCGTCTCGCCGTGGAGCTCGAAGACATGGTAGCTCGTCCCGCGGATGGTCTGGGGACGGAAGGTGCCGAAGGGGGTGGGGCCGATCTGCGGGACCCAGGCGTCGAGGAAGCGGCGGGCGGCATCGGGCTTGGTGAGCTTGAAGCCGAGCAGCACCGAGGGCACGTGGAGCCGCTTCTCGTTGGCTAGCACGACGTCAACCAGCTCGATGGCGGTCTGGTCGCGCTGTTCGCGGGCAGGGCGGGGCCGACGGAGGCCATCGGGGCCTTCAAGGCGCTCGGTGGCCTCGCGCAAGGCCTCGCGCATCGCGTCCCCCGCGCGGAGGGCGTTCTTCACGCCCGCGAACTGCACGGTGTTGAGCAGCTCACCCATTGCCTGGAGGAAGCCCGGCAGGTCGCTCCCGGCGCAAGCGAAGACCTCGGAGGAGACGGCATCCTCGAGGACCGGGAGGCCCTCGACGAGAACGGGCTCGGACTGCACCGCGCCCATGAAACTCCTGTAGCCCGGGTGCCGCTGCACCTGGCGCCAGGCATCCTGCACGGCGGGGAGAGCGACAAGGCTCTGGACGGCATTGCTGCGCCAGACCTTCTTCCAGGTGTCGGCGAGGTGGAGGTGGGACGTGTACGCCGACACGCCTTGAGGCACCCAGGCCGCTGCCCCGAAGTCCCTCCGCATCTCGCGTGAGAGAACGACAGCGGGCCGGCGGCCCGCGAGGAGGAGCAGCGCGCCGCCGGCAAGCGCCAGCACGATGACCAGGGTGGCCGCAATGGCCACCACCGAGAAGCTCGACGGCGCTCGCGGCTTGGTGGAGGGAGAAGACAGGCTCTTCTGCTGCTCGGCCATCGTGGCCTCCCTTCTTCGGCGAGGGTTGGGGCATCGCGCGCCCGCGACCGGCGCGGCGCGCCGACACCTCGCATTCTACTCCCGGGCACCGGAATGTCAAGGACCCATGCCAAAGCGGGCCCAGCCACGCCCGCGATGACCGGTCAGGCCATCTCGATGCGCGTGGTGACGATCTGGCGGGGCTTGGCCTCGACGGTGAGGGCGGCACCGGAGATGCGAAGCTTCGCGTCCCCGGTGGGGTCCTCATTGAGTGCGACTAGCGCCGCGGCCTTGACGGGCCGCCAGAGGGTGAGGGTCTCGCGCCGCGCCTCATCCGTGGGGTTCCACAGGCGGATGACGAGGGCGGAGCCCGATTCTGAGGGCTTGATGGCCGAGACGACCAGGCTTCCGGTCGTCTGCTCCACATAGGACCGGACAGGGGCGGCGCCGGTCATGGGGGGATAGCCGGAGGACTGGCGGCCGGTCTGCCGCGTGATGAGGCCGGCCTGGAGCTGGGCGAGCTGGGATAGCGCTTCCGCACGGGGCAGGTCGCCCGCGAAGGGCATCAGAACGTAGCGGTAGCGGAGCGTGCCGAGTTCGAGGCCATCGCTCTCGCCGGGCGTGCCGACCGTGCGGCGGTAGGAGCGCAGGAGCGTGACGAGCATCGTGCGGCGGGCGTCGTCGGCCACGCCGCCCTCGTGCAGGCCGCCCGCCGAGAGGAAGGCGAGGCCGCGCGTGCCAGCCCCGACCGCCTGAAGGCCGAGGAAGGGCTTCTCCGCCTGCTCCATCTCCTGCCAGCTCGCCGTCTCCGCGGCGAGGGCGATGCTCCGCTCTACGAGGTCGAATGGGTGGTGGGCCAGATAGGTCCTGGCGCCGGCAGCATCCGTGGGCAGGAGGAGCTTCAGGCGATGGTCCTCGGCGGCGTTCTCGACAAGGGTCTCGACCTCGATCGTTCTGGCCCCGCGGCGGAGGCTGATGAGGCTGGTGATGGCGAGGGCGACCCGCTCGGCGGAGCGGCGCTCGGTCAGGCGGTCGAAGCGCGCGGGCACGCTCATGGTGACGGCGACGCGGAAGGTGACGATCTCCGGGCCGTCGTGGACCACGCTCACCTGGGCAGGGCAGCCCGTGGAGAGGGCAATCTCGTCTGTCTCCGTGTGGGTGTGGAACCAGCCGTCGCCGATCTCGCTGCGGTCCTCGAAGGTCAACAGGTCGGTGTAGACCTCGTCCGCCTCCTTATCCGTGAGGGTCAGTGTCCCGTTAGGCGCGATGGCGATGGCCAGGTGCTCGTTCTCGGCCGAGGCCGGCCCCGTGCGGAGCGAGCCGACGCGGCGGACGGGTGTCTGCGAGGGCCTGACGAGGAGCGAGGTGAAACCGAGGCCAGGCAGCTCGACCTCTGCGGCGACCGTGTAGCGGCTGAATTCCCCCTGACCGCACGTGGCAGGGAGGGCGAAGCGCGTGCGTTCGATGGTCTTTGGGTCAATCGCCAGCCGCTGGTAGGGCACCTCGTTGCCCGCGGCGTCGCGGAGAGTGAACGACTTGATGCCCTGCCAGCCACCGAAGCCCTCATGGAACACCGCGGGCCAGTCGAGCGGCAGGTCCACGGGGAACACGACGACCTCACGGCGGCGGAGGGGGAGGGGATTGGCGATGGTGACGGTGAATTCGGGCGGCTCCTTCGCCAGGTCGGGCAGGCCCTTGGTGAGGGCGCCGAACGCCTTGTTGCGAAGTTGTTCGCCGAGGGTGCGGGCCTGGTCGAAGCGGTGCATCATGTCGCGGTGCACCTGGTCAATGGAGCAGCCGCAGATGCTGTCGTGGGCGTGGTTGGTGAGCATGTGCTCCCAGGCGATGCGGAGGAAGCGGTCGGGGATGCCCGCCCCTTCGAGATTGGCGATGGCCAGGAACGGCTCGACCCAGCGTTCGAGAAGGGTCTGGCAGGCGTCGTTGGCCTGCTTCATCCGCACGCGGGAGGAGACGCAGTTGGGGATGAGCCACAGGTAGCCGTGGCGGTTCTTGGACGGTTCGCGCAGCTCGCCCGTGCGAACGGGCAGGTCGCGGGCAGTCTTCTCGGCCTCGGCGAAGAAGACGGGCAGTGTCGAGTGCTTCGCCCTCACATTGGCGCACGCCGCGTGAAGGACACGCAGGTAGCGCGCGGCGTCCGTGGCGGGCGGCATGTGGTCGAGCGCGTCAATCAGGCAGAGCACCGAGCCGTTCGTGCGGCCAATTTCGTGGTTCACGTACTTGGCGAAGCTCTCCCGTGCCTTTGTCTCGACCTCCTCGCGGTCCGCGTCGGGCGCCGCGTGCTCGATGACCTGGCGCGAGCCGACGAAGGCCCCGTAGCCCATCGCGTCCTGGAGCTTGAACGTGAACACCCGCGAGCCGTCGGGCGCTTCCCAGGTGAAGAAGGCGGGGGTCGTGTGCTCGTTGGTGCCGCGGCCGAGGACGCAGTGGCGCAGGCCGAAGCCCTGGTAGAGCTGCGGCATCTGGGAGGGGTGGCCGAACATGTCGCACGTGTAGGCCACGGGCATCGGCTCGACGCCCCACTCGCGTGCGATGCGGCGGCCGAGCAGCAGGTTGCGGATGAGCGCCTCGTCCCCAGGGCAGAACAGGTCGGGCATCGTGAACCACGGGCCGACCAGGACCCGCCCCTGCTGCATCAGCGCCTTGAGCCGTCTCTCGTTCTCCGGCCGCACCTCCACGTAGTCGCGCAGCACGCACGTCTGCCCGTCGAGGTGGAAGTACTTGAACTCGTCGCTTCGCTCCATCAGGTCGAGCAACCCGTCAATGATCTCCACCAGCAGCAGGCGGTACTCCTGGAAGGGGCGATACCACTCGCGGTCCCAGTGGGTCCCCGAAATGTAGTGGGCGGAATACTGCTTGGAGCGCATTGCCTTCGCCATGAGAACACGTCTCCTCTTGGGATGTTTCCTGTCGCCGGCACATGAGCCGGACGCGTGACGCGTGACCCGTGACAAGATGCCGGCCACTGTGCTGCTTCTTCTCTTGTCACGCGTCACGAGTCACGCGTCATGAGCGGCCATGCGTTCACCTCACCGTCACCTCAAGCCCCTCACCATCCAGAATCACATTCACGCTCTCTCCGAAGCTCGCCTTGTCGCGGACGAAGGCGAAGTAGCGCTGAAGCTGGCCGGCGCCGTTGACGCTGTTGTGGGCGAGGACGATGGCCCCTGGCGGCAGCTTGTCGAGCGCGGCCTGGAGGATGGTCAGATAGATGCCCTTGCCCACTCCAGGGCCCCCATCGGCATCGAGATAGAGGAGGTGGATCGGCACGGGGAAGTTGCGGCAGACCTCGATGGCATCGGCCGCAACGACACGGGCGACGCCCGTGGGGTCAATCCGCCGCACGTTCCGCTCCGCCCGCTCCGCCTCATTCGGCTTGATCTCAACGCCGATCAGGCTCTTCGCCGTGTAGGAAGCGCCTGGGCCGACGGCTGCCCCGGCGTTGGAGATGAACGTGTTGCCGCAGAAGACCCCCGCCGCGATCACATTCTGCGGCTGCGCGATGGCGTTGATCGCATAGAGCAGCCGCTGCATCCGCGGCGTGATCGCCGTCCACGGAATCTCGAACAGCTCGGCCACCGCCTTGCGGTGCGCCAGCATCTTCGCCTGGTCGTAGCTCGTGCGGGGCAACACGCCCGCCTCACGCAGCGCCCCCAGCGCCGCGTCCACGACTGCAATCTCCTTCTCCAGCGGCTCCAGCTCGCGGTGCGGCTGGCCGTAGTCCATCTTGTAGCTCTGCCAATCATCGGTCTGAAATGTTAGCGCCATCCCCGCGTTCTCCGGGAGTCTGATGTCCCTCTGGTCCCTTTCGTCCCTTCGCTCCACAGGGACTCAAGGGACCCAAGGAACCAAAGCGACGGAGTGGGCACTGGACGACCGCGCGGCTGGCGCTCGACGCGCCAGGGCAGACTGCTATTGTAGACCTGGGCCTGCCCCCAATCAAACGCAGTTGACAGCGGAAGATGATGCTGCGATCATTGGGTGGGGCAGGCATCTTGCCTGCCAACTCGACC
>Ga0194125_10006001_pt1 | contig 18180 bp, 16 predicted proteins | sample TA2KigC250mmetaG_FD_148626 | JGI IMG/M metagenome (GOLD analysis project Ga0194125, IMG submission 148626) | Freshwater microbial communities from Lake Tanganyika, Tanzania - TA2015034 Kigoma Deep Cast 250m | ecosystem: Environmental > Aquatic > Freshwater > Lake | place: Tanzania: Lake...
TGACCGGTACGAATAAGATTTTGTTAGCCCCAGGCTCCTCTGTCAGTGTATATGGAGGCATTAATACTACTGATAGCACTAATCTAACCTTTGTATCATCTGACAAGACTTACACTCATTCTCAAACTGAAGTTGAGAGGTTTACTCAGATTGACTTGATTGGTGTTTCCGATCAAATCCTGCAAGGATTTGTGATCAGAGATAGCTCCTATGGGTTGAAGTTGATGAACTGCGAAAGAGTCAACCTTGTCAATTCTACAATGGATGGTAAGTATCAGTCAATTGCATTATCAAATTCACCTGACATTAGCATTTTCAATTGCGTACTAAGCAAATCCACCGACCTTTCTCTTGGAGCGCTATATGCAGAGTTTTCAGATAACTTAAGGGTTGAGAGATCCGTTTTCCTTCACAATCAAATCGGTATCACGCTTATATGGGGGCAACAAGGGTTGGTCAAGAACAATTATTTCTCTCATAATCTGATCAACGATGTATATTGTGGGACAAATGCGACAACAACAGTCGAAAATAATACATTCCAGAACTCTAATACAAGTATAACTAATTATGCTGGCGTATTGGTGGCAAATTACAATGATATTGCAGCTGAAACCGGGATACATAGTTATTATCTGCATGCTTCATTTACGGCAAAGCACAACAATCTTGATTGTAGCGACTATGGCATAATATCAAAGGGACGTTTTCAAACTGCTAACTTGTTAGAAATGGATTCTACCCAAAACTACTGGTTTACTACTCAGAGTTCAACAATTAGAGAGAAAATATACGACCATTACAATGAGGACCCCAATGACCCGATCTATTACGTCTATGTTACTGTGGTTAAGTATCAGCCATTTGCGATGAACAGGATACAAAACGCTGGTATTTTCAACTAAGCCATGAATTATCTCATAGATATCAACCATCCAGCTCAGGTGCATTATTTTCGTAATATACAGGTAGAACTCGGAGTACGGCACAAGATCATTTATACTGCCAAGGAAGTCCCGATCATCCGACGGCTTATGGCGGCTTATGGAATACCATTCGTCAGCTACGGCAAAAAGAAGGATAGCATTATCAGCAAGGCGACTAAGCAGTTCCAATATGACTGGCAATGCTACAAAATACTGAAGGAAAACGATATCGACATCACTCTGGGCTCTTCGGCTTCAAATGTCCATGCCGCACTTTTTACCAAAGGGATATCCATTGCTACTACTGATAGTGATCTTTCAGTGTTACCCATGTCCAGATTCTTTGTATATCCTTTTGTCGATTACCTGATGACGCCTGATGCCCTGGCATTTCAGAGACACAAAAAACAGATCTGTTATCCCAGCTATCAGGAACTGGCATACCTTCATCCTAACCGATTCTCTCCCGACCCCAGCGTCCTGCCCGAATGTGGGATTAAGGAAGGGGAAAAGTACTTTGTCCTACGATTCACGGCTTTCAAGGCGCATCACGATATCGGGATGCACGGGCTGTCCAGGATGCAGAAGCGGGAATTGATCGATCTGTTATCTGGCCATGGTAAGGTTTTTATCACTTCCGAGGTACAGGATGCCGGTTTTGAACGTTATGCCCTGCCGATCGAACCGCACAAGATCCATTCTCTCCTATACTATGCCACTATGCTAGTTTGCGATAGCCAGACGATGACCACAGAAGCAGCGCTATTGGGCACACCTGCGTTCCGCTGTAACACATTTGCGGGAAAACTGACCGTGATCGAGGAAATGGAAAAGCGTTATGGCATGGCATTCAGTTTTCTTCCCCGGCATTTTAACTGGATGATGGCAAAGATAAAAGAGGTGTTGCATACTCCCAATATTAAGAATGAATGGCAGCAACGACGGGAGATCCTGCTGCGTGACAAGATCGATGTAACGGCGTTTTGGGCATGGTTACTGGAAAATGCTCCGGCATCATTGGAACAGACCAAGCAGGGTAAGGTGGACTTTGATAAGTTCAGGTAGATTGCACATAGAGTGTACTTAATATTAAACTGAGAAGGATAGGGAATGTTTAATAACAAGATCATAATGATATCCGGTGGAACCGGGTCATTTGGCAATGCGGTACTCAGTCGATTCCTGAACACAGACGTGCGGGAGATACGCATCTTCAGCCGCGATGAAAAGAAACAGGATGATATGCGTAAGGAATACCAGAATGAAAAGATCAAGTTTCATCTGGGTGATGTGCGTGATTATGAAAGCGTGTTCAATGCCTTGCAGGAAGTTGATTACGTTTTCCATGCCGCTGCCTTGAAGCAGGTTCCGTCCTGCGAGTTCTTCCCCATTCAGGCGGTCAAAACGAATATTCTCGGTGCGGAAAATGTGATCAGGGCTGCCATTGCCAATCAGATCAGCCGCGTGATCGTGCTCTCCACCGATAAGGCCGTCTATCCGATCAACGCCATGGGTCTGTCTAAAGCATTGATGGAAAAAGTGATGGTAGCATATTCCCGGCAACAACCGGAAAACGGCACAGTGCTCAGTGGAACCCGTTATGGCAATGTCATGGCTTCACGGGGATCGGTCATACCGCTCTTTATCGAGCAGATCAAGACAGCTAAACCGATCACCATAACCGATCCGGAGATGACCAGATATCTGATGTCACTGGAAGAAGCGGTAGAATTGGTCGTATATGCCTATCAGAACGGTGTTCAGGGCGATATCTTCGTCCAGAAATCACCGGCTTCAACGGTAAAAGAACTGGCGCAAGCATTGATCGAGCTCTTTGAAGCCAGAACCGAGATCAGGATCATCGGGACCCGTCACGGGGAGAAGAAACATGAGACATTGGTCAATCGCGAGGAAATGGCAAAAGCAATCGACCTGCCCGGTTATTATCGCATCCCTGCCGATACCAGGGATCTGAATTATGAGAAATACTTCAGCAATGGGGAAAAGAAAGTGGCGGAGATGGAGGAATATACCTCGGAGAATACTTATCGGCTCAGTATCCCGGAGATAAAGGAAAAACTGCTAACTTTACAGTATGTCAGATCAGAATTAGGTTTCCGCGAATAACGCTGATTGGCGCGCAGATCCCGGAGATTACTTCTTATGAGTATGTTAACTGAAGACCAAATATCATACCATATTCGGGGAGCCATCTTTGATGTGTATAATAAACTGGGTCCTGGTCTATTGGAATCTGTATATGAGAAGGCGTTAGCCATTGAGATAAAGAAGATAGGACTCAGCGTGATAGCACAGGTTCCAGTCGATATCTTGTATGACGGGGTTCAGATCGATAACGCATTCAGAATGGATTTGCTAATTGAAGATAAAGTGATCATTGAAATCAAATCAGTAGATGCTTTAGCTGATGTTCACCACAAACAATTGATAACTTATCTGAAACTTACCGGATTGAAGCTGGGGATTTTAGTAAACTTCAACACGACTGACTTGAACAAGAGCATCATAAGAAAAGTGAATGGATTGCCCCCTCAAAATTAAACACGATATGCGAAGAATCAGCGTAATCTGCGGGAAACAAATATGATCAGAATCGGGATCACAGGACAGGCGGGTTTTATCGGCACCCACTTGTATAACGCGCTCGGTCTGTCTCAAGACCGTTTTGAGCGTGTACCTTTTGAAGATGGCTATTATCTCTCCGAGAATTTGATGGACGGGTTTGTCCGGCAATGCGATGTGATCGTTCATCTCGCGGCAGTGAACCGTCATGCCGATCGGGAAGTGCTTTATCAGACAAATGTTGACTTGGTGAGTAAGCTGATCGCCGCCATGGAGAGATGCAGGGTCACGCCGTATGTGGTCATGAGTTCCTCATTACAGGAGGAACGCGACAATCTCTATGGCAGATCCAAGCGCGAGGGCAGAGCGCTCTTTGATCAGTGGACGGAACGAACGGGTGCCAGTTTCAGCGGATTGATCATACCCAATGTGTTCGGTCCATTTGGAGTGCCGTATTACAATTCCGTTGTTTCCACCTTTTCGCATCAGTTGATGATCGGTGAGGAACCCAGGATCGAAATCGATGCGGAATTGAAACTGATCTATGTGGGTGATCTGGTGCAGAGGATAATCGGTCTGTTTCCCGCAGATACTGCAGATCGATGCGCGGATGACGCAGATGAGAATAGTCACACGGATGGATCGGATGGGACGGAGGGACACGGACCAGATAAATCTGAATTCTCAATTCTTAATTCTCAATTCGAGCGAAGCGACACTCAATTCACAATTCTCAATTCTAACTCGGCGAAACCTCCGCGTCTTATTCACATTGATCATCAAGCGATGTACAAAGTAACTGAGTTGCTTGCGAAACTGCGAGGATTTCATCGTGTTTACGTTGAGAATGGTGTGTTTCCCGATCTGAGGGACTATTTTGATATATGCCTGTTTAACACCTTCCGTTCATATCTGCCAACAGCTTATTTTCCTCGTCCCTTAAAAGTCAACGCCGATTACCGGGGTATCTATGTGGAAGTGATGAAGTATATGTCCGGCGGACAGACATCATTTTCCACCACTAAACCGGGGATAACCAGGGGTAATCACTTCCATACTCGGAAAGTGGAACGCTTCGCGGTGATCAAGGGCAAGGCATCGATTAAGCTTCGCAAGACCGGAACAGATCAAGTGTTTGAGTTTGTCATAGACGGCTCACAACCGGCTTATGTGGACATGCCGGTATGGTTTACTCACAATATCACCAATATCGGCGATGACGAACTGGTCACCCTCTTCTGGATCAATGAGTTCTTTGATCCGACCGATCCGGATACTTACTTCGAAGAGGTTTGATGGTCACACGGAGTGAACGGATGAAACAGATCGGACGGATTATTGTAATCGTGTGATTCAAGTAAAGTATCAGTAACTGCGTTTTCACTTTAAGTATCTTATTGCATTGTGTGATTACCCATTGTTTCTTTTTTTGATCTGTGTAAATTCGCTATTTCCGTCCAATCCGTGTAACTATTAAAGGAATGTTATGATAAAAGTAATGACAGTCGTCGGTACGAGGCCAGAGATCATCCGGCTTGCCAGAGTCATTCCCTTACTGGATAAATACACCAGGCATATCCTGGTGCATACAGGTCAGAATTATGATTATGAGCTCAATCAGATCTTTTTTGAAGATCTGCAGTTGCGTGAACCTGATCACGTGCTGAATGTGAATACCGCGTCATTGGGCTCTGTGCTGGGCGAGACCCTGATCAAGATCGAAGCGGTATTGAACATAGAAGAGCCAGATGCCATGCTTATCCTGGGTGACACCAATGCCAGTATTGCTGCAATCATGGCAAAACGGCGGCACATACCCATCTATCACATGGAGGCGGGAAACCGTAGCTATGACGAAAACGTTCCGGAAGAGATCAATCGCCGGATGATCGACCACATCGCTGACTTTAATCTGGTCTATACCGAGAATTCCAGACTGCATCTCTTGTCCGAAGGGTTGCCACATCGCCGGATCTATTTGACGGGCTCTCCGATGTGCGAGGTCTTGTCCTTTTATCGCCAGAAGATTGAACGTTCCCAAGTGCTGGCAACGTTAGGATTGAATAGCCATCAATTCTTCCTGGTGTCCGTGCATCGTGAAGAGAATGTCGATAATCCGGATAACCTGCATCAGATCGTCGAGGTCTTGAATCAACTGGTGCGGAAATATAATCTTCCGGTGATCGTCAGCACCCACCCCAGAACGCGAAAACGTCTCGAAACTCTGAATTCGATCGTTCCCGTTCCACAGATCAGATTCTTAAAACCATTTGGTTTTTCCGATTACAATTTCCTGCAGATGAATGCTCTGTGTGTGATATCAGATAGTGGGACGATCAGTGAGGAAAGCTCTATCCTCCGCTTTCCGGCGATCACTATCCGCAACTCCATGGAAAGACCGGAGGCGATTGATGCCGGTACGATCATTCTCAGCGGTTTCGACTCCAGTATCGTACTGGATTCGGTGGTTTTGGCTATCGAAGAGCAAGCGAATTATGATAAGATATGCCAAGAATATCAGGTTTCCAATACATCTCATCGAGTGTTGAAGCTGATCCTTGGAACAGCTAAACTCCACAGACAGTGGAGTGGACTCTATTGTTTAGATTCTAGCAACTTATAGCTTCTCAACACATGAAAGATTTTACTTTTGATGTCTTTATTCTGCTGATCAAAAAGCTCAAATCAGCTGGATACCTTTTCCAAACAGTTAGAGATTATATCAACCAACCGGAGAAGAAAGTTGTTCTGCTTCGGCATGATATCGACATCTGGGCGGGATTTACGCGCACTTTTGCCAAGATAGAGCATGATCTGGGAGTCAGAGGAACTTACTATTATCGAACGATCAAGTATTGTTATGATCCGGCAGTGATGAAGCAAGTCGCAGCCTTGGGTCATGAGATCGGATACCACTATGAAGATCTGACTAGTGCAGACGGTAATATTGAGCTTGCTCTCAAGACATTTGAGGGAAATGTACAGAAATTCAGGCTGGTCTATCCGGTAGAAACAGTATGTATGCATGGCAGATCTGGCTCTCCTTTTGACAATCGAGATATCTGGAAACATGCCAAACTCGGTGATTATGGCTTGATCGCAGAACCCTACATCAGTTTGGACTTTGACCGAATGTTGTATCTAACCGACACATCACAGAGTTGGAATGGCTCCGGAGTCGCGGTCAGAGATAAAGTCACATCAAGTTTCGAAATGGAATTCGATACAACCTGGGATATTCTGCAAGGGATTGACAAACTGCCTGACCAGATTATGTTTACGTTTCATCCGGAGTTATGGGCACTTAGTTATAGGGGCTGGCTACTCAGAAAAGTTGTATTTACAGGTTATTACGCTTACAAAAAACACTACAGAAATCTACACGTTTCTCCAAAGAAAGTACCCGCCAAGAGGAGCAAAGGATGAATGATCGATATACGTTGCTAACGAACGATGTGGAGACAATGTCTTTATGGTTCAACGATCTGAGGGATGCTACAGGTGAAAAGGTTCTCAAAGAGGGTATGCCCATATTGTTGGATCTCTACCGCAGGTACAATGTCAAATCGACTTTCTTTTTTACGGGTTACATTGTGGACTTGTACCCGGATGTGGTGCGCATGATTTTAAGAGATGGCCATGAGGTTGGTTCTCACGGTAAGTCGCACATACCTGAAAACGGATTTGATGTAATGCCATTTAACAAACAAAAAGCACACCTTGATTATTCCAAAAAACAACTTGAAGATGTCTCAGGTACTGAGGTTATATCATTCAGGGCACCCGCTTTGCAGATTTGTGACATTACCGCAAGGGCGTTAATAGAGACAGGTTTTCGGATCGACAGTTCGATTGCCCCTCAAAGATTTGATTTCTTTATGTCCTTTGGCAGCAAACAGAAACTGAGGTTTCTCACTGCCAGAAGATTACCATACAGAACAAAGCTCAACAATATCTATGCCAAGGGAAATAGCCCTTTGATCGAGGTTCCCATATCCGGAATTCTGATGCCATTTGTTGGCACCACAATGCGTATATTCCCTTGGGTCACCCGAATTCAGAAGACCATATCTGAGATTGAAACCAAGATGTTTGGCAAGCCAATAGTGCTCGTTGTTCATCCCAATGAATTCATCGATGAGAGTGATGAGGTGAGAGTTGTATCCCGTCGTTCTAACAACGTTATAGGCCACATTCTCAAAGATCTTATCAGATCCAAACTCAAGGTCAGGAATTTAGGCGCCGCTGCCATACCTCTATATGAATCAGTCATAAAGCATTTTAGTAAAAAGGGTTACAACTTGAGTACGATGTCTGATTACGTAAAGCATCTGATTGATACTAATAGGATTTGAAACTATGAAACCGTATCTCAAAATCACACGAAACAATATGCCCTTTCACAAGACCAGATCATTCTTCCCTGCCCTAACCCACGCCACCAAGTTGCATGGTTACACGGGTTCCTTTGCCAAACTACGATTCCTTTGGGATAGAACAAAGGATCATTGGTTACAGGTAATATCAAGGATCATGCCTTACAATGGGGTGCGGATCAAAATGCAGCGGATGAGAGGAGTCAGAATTGGCAGAGGCGTCCATCTGGGTCCCTTGGTAACGATTGATGATGTCTACCCATATTTCGTCAGAATCGAGGATGGAGCTTGTATTTCCGGGCAGACCTTTATTATTGCCCATTCTATTCCGGATGACTATTACAGTGACGCCACTGAATCGTTTGTAGCCCCAGTGGTTATCGGTAAGAATGTTTGGCTGGCTATCAATGTGGTCATTCACCCTGGAGTGACTATCGGGCAGGGTTCCATAGTCGCTTCGGGTAGTGTGGTCACAAAATCTATTCCCCCCTTTGTCATGGCCGCCGGAACTCCGGCAGTAGTAAAAAAAGACATTGCGGATAGAGTAAGGAAGAACTACTCAGATAAGGAGTTCGAACGCATTTTGGCAAAACGTAAAGAGGAGTATGGGTTTTAATATGATATGCGACACAAATCACATATAGGATACGATATGAGATTTCTTGTTACCGGTGGAGCCGGTTTTATTGGCAGCAATATCGTCCGACGATTACTGATCGATGGACATGAAGTACGTGTATTAGACAATTTTGCCACAGGCAAGCGGGAGAATATCCTGCCCCTGATGAAAAACCCCAATTTGACTATGATCGAAGGTGATCTGCGTAGTTTTCATATTGTCCGCGATGCTGTCAAAGGTGTGGACTTTGTGCTGCATCAAGGTGCTTTACCTTCTGTCCCCAGATCGATCAATGACCCGATCACATCCAATGACGTAAATATCCTCGGCACACTTAATATCCTGGAGGCAGCAAAAGAATTTAAAGTCAAGCGGGTCGTCTGTGCATCATCCTCGTCCATATATGGCAATAGCGAGTCCTTGCCCAAGGTGGAGACGATGCCGGTCAATCCGATGTCTCCCTATGCCTTGACCAAGTATGCTCAGGAACGCTACAGCCAGATTTTTTATGAGCTCTATGGTCTCGAGACGGTATCGTTGCGTTATTTCAATGTTTTCGGACCCAATCAGGATCCCACCTCCCAATATAGTGCGGTAATTCCGAAATTCATCAAATTGATTATGAATGACAAACGACCGGTCATCTATGGAGACGGATCTCAATCACGTGATTTTACCTTTGTGGAAAACAACGTGGAAGCTAACATCATGGCTTGTTTTGCCACGAAAGCACCGGGAGAAGTGATCAATATCGCCTGTGGAGAACGGTTTACCCTGATGGATTTGGTCAATTTGATAAACAAGATATTGGGTAAAAACGTCGAGCCGATTTTTGAAGCAGAACGTCCCGGTGATGTCAAACACTCTCTGGCTGGCATCGAAAAAGCGCAGCACTTATTGGGTTACAACGTCAAGATCGATTTTGTTGAAGGACTAAGTCAGACCATTGAGTTTTTTGCTTACTAAATTGGATGGGTTGATGCAGAAAAGTCATAATCAACCATCGGTTACCAGCTTGATCTTCTGGCTCTGGCTGCTGCTTTTACTGATCTTGAACTTGATCCCAACCAGAGGATCTATCCTTGATGGTGAGAATAAGACCAGTGCTGGTTTCCGCTTTGATTATCTGACCCATTTTCTGGCTTTTCTATTCCCACCTCTGATCTACCGGCACATCCGATATTATGGTGGGAACCTCTTCAGGAGGAATCAGTGGCTCATGGCTCTCATTGTGTCGGGCATTTGTGCTATAGGTTTTGAGTTTGCTCAACATTTCATCCCGTATCGGACTTACAATCCCAATGATCTATTTTTTAATCTGGCAGGCGTAATTTTTGGTTTTTCGGTCGTAGGCATCATTGAAATATCAAGAGCCACAGGATCGACATCAGTCGGTTCATGATGATGCGGTGACCAAAGGATGAAATATAAGATAACCAAATATTCTCTTCTCCTTTTTGACATCCTGATCGTGGTATTCTCATTCCTGTTTATTGCCAAGGTCAGTTCAGGCACCATGAGGATACTGGAGCGCTACAGCCGATCTCTTATCCCCTTTTCTTCAATCTGGATAGCCACTTCAATCGTTGGCGGCAAATACTCATTCAAGACATTACGTTCTGGCTTCGATTATGTCAAGCGCTTGTTCCTATGTAACACGACAGCGGTTGCAATAATCCTGGGACTGATCTTTCTGGGTAAATTCCACTACTCCCGTTACATCGTTTTCAGCACGATTCTGGGTGTCTCGGTGATTGAGCTTTTTCTTTTCACCGGCGTCTATTATGCGTTGCGTTTTAATCGGGAAAATGCCAGTTTTGCCTCCATCCGACTGGTGACCCGTTCCGATGCCCTGGAAGAGCAACAGCGTCCCCGATTCTTTCTTGATGCCGATAAACAAGTGCCGATCCTCAGCAGTGGTGCGTATATCCCACCCTTTTCCACCGATACTGAGGAGGACGCGGTTCTGGTTCCTTTATGGCGTAAATACCTTCACGACAATGAAACGCTCTTTGATTTTATCAATGACTACGTTGATCTAACCCGCTTCAAAGCATCAAAGACGTACATCTTAAATAGCGAGACCTATTACAATATCCAGAATGAACCGGAAAACAGCCGTCAGACCTTTATCAATCTTCATCGAATCAACGACTTACGCCGGCTTAATCTGTACTTTATCCGGGTCAACGAAATGCTGTTGCCCGGTGGGGTATTCATCTGTCGGGGACAGACCATAGCCGAACGCCGCAACCTTTTCTACAAGCGCTACACTCCTTATCTGGGAGTGTTTTTGTATGGAGTCGATTTTGTTATCCGGCGCGTCATGCCCAAACTCCCGATCCTGCAGGGCTGGTATTTTGCCATAACCAAAGGAAAAAACCGCGCTCTATCCGAAACCGAGATGTTGGGTCGCTTTTACTACTGTGGGTTTGAATTGATCCATAAACGTGAAATCGATGGACTGATGCATTTTATCCTGAGGAAGGTTACCGTACCCAGCACTATTCCCAATCCCACCTACGGTCCATTTATCCGGCTCAAACGCATCGGTAAAGATGGCAAAATCATCTATATCAAGAAGTTCCGTACTATGCACCCTTATTCGGAGTTTCTCCAGCATTATGTCTTTGAGACCAATGCCCTGCAAGAAGGCGGAAAATTCAAAGACGACTTTCGTATTACCAAGTGGGGTGCCTTACTGCGAAAGCTGTGGATCGATGAATTACCGCAATTTGTTAATTTCTTCCGCGGAGAAGTGAGCTTTGTCGGTGTTCGCGCCCTTAGCGAGCATTATTTCAATCTCTATCCCAAAGATCTCCAAGAGATGCGCTTCCAGGTAAAGCCAGGTTTGGTTCCGCCATTCTATGCAGATATGCCCAAAACCTTCGAGGAGATCGTCGATTCCGAACGCCGCTACATCCAGAGCAAACTGCAAAAACCCTTTTCCACCGACTGGAGATACTTCTGGAAAGCACTGTGGAACATCCTCTTCAAACACGCCCGGAGTAATTAGCTCACGCAGATTTCGCAGATTTGTCAAAGACGCAGATAAATGCAGATTGTTTTATAACCAAGATTTACAGCATGAACGAGAACGAGATCGGAAATAAGATCAGAGGAGCTTGTTTCTCTGTTTATAACGCATTAGGACCTGGATTGCTCGAGAGTGCTTATGAGAAGGCAATGGTAATCGAGCTGACTCAGATGGGATGTGCTGTCAAAACTCAAGTACCTTTGAATCTTACTTATAAAGATCAGCAGATTGATTGTGCTTATCGATTAGATCTTCTGGCAGAAGACAAAGTAATCGTTGAAATTAAATCCATAGATGCACTTATGCCTGTCCACCATAAACAACTACTTACCTATCTAAAACTCTCAGGTCTCAAACTGGGCTACATTGTAAACTTCAATACCACCGAACTTGACAAGAACTTGCTTCGCTATGTTAATCAACTCTAAACTAGAAACTAATCTCCTGAAAGGTTTGCTGGATTCATTCAGAGTCTTTTCGCTATGTTAATCAACTCTAAACTAGAAACTAATCCCATTCTTTTCATCGTCGATCTGCGTCTTTTCTAAATCTGCGAAATCTGCGAGAACTTAAGAGTAATAAATGAAAATAGTTCAAATAGTCGGTGCCCGCCCCCAGTTTGTCAAGCTCGCTCCCCTCTCGCGTGAGATCAGAAAACACTTTACCGAGATCATTATCCACAGTGGTCAGCACTATGACATCGAGATGAATGACGTCTTCTTCCGCGATATGGAGATCCCCGCACCGGATCACAACCTTGAGGTCGGCTCCGGCTCACAAGCCGAACAGACGGGACAGATCCTTGCCAAGCTGGGTGATATCCTGGAAAAAGAGCGACCTGATATGGTCATCGTCTATGGCGATACCAATACCACGCTTGCCGGTGCATTGGCCGCGGTCAAGCTGCACATCCCTACCGCTCACGTGGAAGCTGGCCTCCGCAGCTTCAACCGCAGTATGCCGGAAGAGATCAATCGCATCGTAAGCGATCACGTCTGCGACATGCTCTTCGTTCCCACCCCAGCAGCACTGGATAATGCCCGTAGAGAAGGGCTGGGGGATAAATGTTACATGGTGGGCGACATCATGGTGGACAGCGTCAGGTATGGGATGGAGAAAGCGAAAGAGAAGACCAATATCCTGAACGAGATGGTGCTTGAACCAATGAATTATGCCCTGCTCACTCTGCATCGTCCATACAACGTGGATGATCCGGCGAACCTGGCGCAGATCCTTGACGGCTTGGACACATTGGATCGACCCATAGTTTTTCCGGTACATCCCCGCACCCGTAACATCATCACTACCCATATCTCAAAGACATACAAAAATATCCGCTTTATTCCGCCCCAGGCATATCTCGACTTTGTCGGCCTGATGTCCCATGCCTCAATGATCCTGACCGATTCCGGCGGCATCCAGAAAGAGGCGTATATCCTCCAAAAACCATGCATCACGCTACGTTATGAGACCGAATGGGTTGAGACGGTGGATAGCGGCTGGAACCTCCTCCTGCCACCTAATTCCAAAGGATTTCCTCATCTGATCAGTGGTTTTATTCCACCCAGCGAGCATCCACCTATCTTCGGTGAGAAAGTGGCGCAAAAGATAACCGATGCCATCGCCAGCCAACTGACTGAAAACAAATCATCTAATGCGTAGATTTATTGTCCTGCTCCTGCTTCAGATTCCGCTCATCCTCTGCGGGATCTTCGACTGGAAGACCATCTCTACCAATCACTTCACCATATATCACCAACAAGGCTGGGAATTGGAAGCCTGGAAGGTCCTGGAAACAATGGAGACACACCGCCCCTTCGTAGAGGAACTGACCGGCAATTCCCGCCAAGGACAGGCAGTGATTATCCAGGACATGGGCAATCTCGTCAATGGCTATGTCAATCCCGTCCGCGATATCATCACGCTTTATGCCCATTTTCCCAGTGGTGGCGATCTGGACTACATCGAGGACTGGTGGACGACCGTTGGCGTGCATGAATACATCCACATGCTCCAGATCACTCAGGAAGGCGGCACACCCATGATCTTGCGGAAAACGCTCGGAAATCTTCTCTATACCAATCAATTACATCCCATGTGGATGATCGAGGGCATCACTGTATATGGAGAATCGGAACTCTCGCCCTACAGCGGAAGGCTCAATGGTGGCTCATACCAGGCAGGCATCGCCACCCTTGCCAAACTGGATAAACTCCCATCAGCCACCAAGGCTTCATACCTGTCTCATGATCACCCTCATGTCCATTACTATGGCATGGGCGGTGCTTTTTTCCGCTTTTTGGCGGAGCAATATGGCGAAGATAAGTTTGCCGCTGTCTACCGGATAAATGGCAGCCGTTTAGGTGCTTATGCCACGCCATTTCTGCCGGAAGTGGGCATCGACCAATCCGTGAAACAAGTCTATGGCAAGCGCCTGCCCCAATTGTGGGATGAATGGCGTCAAGCAGAGAAAGATGAAGCGGATGGTTTTGTCCTGCCTGCCCGTTATGTAACTCAAACAGGCTGGTTCAAGAATCATCTCCGTCAATTTGACGGCTTGCTATACTACACTTCCTTTGAACCGGTCAAGGCAGATGTCAACAGCACTTTCGGCGCTCATGTCTTGTATGAGTATGATCCTGCTACGGACATCCACAAGCCACTGCTGCGTCAGGCAAGAGATTTTCCTGCCTCGTTTCAGATCACTCCGGAGCATATATTCTACACCCGGACTGAATACCGCCGCGGCTTTGCCAATACCGATGACGGCGGTTGGGGCGGAGAGACCCAATTGCGCCGGCGTGACCGGAAGAGCAGCGACGACACACTGATCTGGCAAGGTGCGATCCGTGCCTTTACTGTCCTGACCGATGCTAATATCATCTTAGCTCTTGACCGCCCGCATCATCAGGGCTCCATAGTCAGGATCATCACGCCTCAGGGCTCTGTCCGGGATGAATTTGCCACCGATCACCTGATCACAACAATCTACACCCACAAAAGCAGGATCTACGTCAGTGCCCGCAGTTACTGGCGTAATAGCAGCATCTATCATCTCGACCCGGTCAATCACTCGCTTTTTCCTGTGCTGGACTCTCCTTTTGCCGAACACCTGACCGGATTCTATGATGATCTCTTCGTATATACCACCAACTATGAAGGCTATCTCCATTCCTATATGCTCGACGCGGTGTCCGGAACCGTCTATCGCATCGCCGGCGCATCATACATGACCTCCGCTCAGGTGGATCGAACCGATGAGCATGTCCACTTTATCACCATGAGCGACAAGGGCTATGAGCTTGGAGCGGAACGCTTTGGTTTGGTCGAATATGATTTTCCCGAGTATAAAGAGCCCCAGCCACCTTTTCCCGAGAGAAGGGACATCCCTACTGATGGGCAGGTCGCCGGGATCAAAGTCCGAAATGGCGGTTATTGGAACAATCTGGCTCACCTGCTCTACCCCCGGATGTTCCGCTTGCCCTTGGTCATGGTGCAGGGTGACAGCGTCGCCGTGGGCGTCGTTCTCGTAGGTTCCGATGCGGTCGGAGACATCCCGTACTGGCAGATGGAATTGCTCTATGACTTCCATCAGCAGGAACCCCGCCTCAGATTTACCGTGGATAACAACCTCCTCCTGCCCCTCCAGCATACGATTACGTATAGTAGTTTTGACGACCATACGGTGATCTCAAACCAATATGTTGAACTTCTGCGACGCAATAACTGGGGGATTGATCATATTCGCGCCGGATTTGCCTTCACTGCCAGGGATGAATTACAACGGCGCACCTTGAGTCCCTATTTGGATCTATCATACTCAAACTATGGCTTTGACCTGTCCAATCGCCTGCTGATGAACTGGGAGGATGCCGATATCCTCGGCTCGGATCGCCGGCGTCGCGGTTTCATCTCCCTCCACCGGATGCGGATGTTGATCCCGTGGGACAGCCAATTGAGTGCCTTTGCCCAGTTTGTCCACGATCCCGATGCCGGGGATGACGAGGTCTTTTTCCCCATCCGCGGCTACAACGACCCTCTGGCAGCCAATCAGGGAGCCCTGATGCAATTCACTATCTCCCGCATCATCGCCCAAGTGCGTCAGGGTCTCTGGAATCCGCAGATTTATCTGGAAGATATCGGTCTCGGTGTCTTTACCGATCTTGCCCTGCCCGATCAAGGACAGGGAGTAAACATGCAGTATGCCTTTGGACTGGAACTCAAAGCCGAGACCAGCGTTGGATTCTTTATGCCGCTTCAGACCACTTTCCGCATAGCATACAACCGTGAAGGTAAGGTGCAGCCCTCCTTCTCCCTCTCCTCCATTTTCTAAACGCCTACACCAATAGTCTATTTGCCAACAAAGGGCTGGATCCAATCCAGCCCTTTTATTTTGCCCAGTTTTTTCCTGAGAATTGCATATAAAAAATAGTACTTGACGAAGATACAAAGATGAAAAACAATGCAATTGGTCGAGTGACCATATATAGAGTGTATAAGCGAGGATAACAAGAATGTCCTCAAACAACCCCAGAAACAATGAGTTGGAATTTACACCAACATTTGGGGCTCAACTTGCTTGTGCCGGTCATACCTGACGAAAAAAGGAGTCACCCATGAAAACAGAATGGCTACTTATAGCCGTCCTTATGATCATTTCGGTCTTTGTTTACGCCCAGGAGCCGCAGCTTGTGGTGAATGCCATTGCTACGACGCCAATCCCCTATGCTTACGATTATGTGATTAAACTGCCGGGTGGTGACCTTCAATTCTACAAATATACTCACTCAGCTTCCTCCATCCAGATCAATGGATTCCAATTCCTTGCCGAGACGAATCAGATAACGGATCTGGTAAATATCGGAACGGTCACTGGTCTGGTAGGCATCGAACCATTTAATAATATATACTTAATCAGATACGGTAAATTATACTATATCACCAAATTCGCATCAGGAATAGGAGTTATTGTTCTCGACCAGAATACGCTCTTTTATCGCGTGATAGATGAGTTCAGTTATGGCAACTACTTTGTGTTATACAGGCAGACCGATATCGTGGCTGAGGACGCCCTGGCTATTGCATTGCCGGATAGTTTGGTTTTATATAACCTTCAAGACGGGAGTTTTCAAAACTTGCTCCAGGGTGATGAGTATCAATGCGAAATCTCACACACTCCAGCAGTGGTTGCATTGCCGGAGAGTTACTTCATTTATGCAAAAGATACGGGTGCGGGTAGTCATCCAGAAGTTTGGTTTATCTTCGATTTCGAAGGAAATCACATCGCAGTGCAGTCCTCCAACGATCCGGATTTATTAATTAGCCAGTTTGGTAAGCTATCCGAAGATTATCCCAATAAAGTATTTGGGCGATGGTACATACCCACGCCCACATTATTGGAACAAGACGCCTGGCTGGAGTGCTCATTTATCGAACCTGATTCATTACATTATTACTTCTTTTATTCTCCATATTGGTCTGCTTACACTACTCAGATATCTTCATTTGGGAATGACCGAATTCTTAGGATGATTGAGAGTAATCTTGGCTACATTATGTTATGCAATTATGCTCCTCTGGAACAGCATCCTCAGGAGGTTTACAGTTTTGTCTTTGGGAACCACAATCCGCGAATATCTCCTATCTCTAATGAGATTACGACCATGAGTGTCCGTCTGCCTGACTCCATTGCCATTCTTGCTCTATGGACGCATGACTTTCCCACTGTCCACGAGTTTTACTTTCCCGCTCCTACGACTACTCAATTTGGGTGCACTGCTTTCACTCAGAACGACCTGCTCCACATTATCAATAATCAAGCGATCTACTCCTATTATGTCGGCGTTTCCACATCAGTATCAGATGAGGTGGCGGACATTCCATCTACCGATCTTCTGATCTACCCCAATCCTGTTCGTCAGGGACAGTTGATAACCATCGAGTCATCTGCCAAACAGCCAATGATCATAGACATTTACAATCTCAAAGGACAGCTGGTGCAGACCCTCACTCTGGACGGATCAGGAAAATGCCGGTGGAACCTGAGCGACCCTCAAGGCAAGGGATTAGCATCAGGACTATACATTGTAAAACAGCGTGGGTATGACGAGGTAAAGCCCCGTAAACTCATGCTAATAAAATAAAGGAGGTTAGAATCTCATGAAGAATATCATTTGATTCTCGGCTGTGTTTGTTTGCTTATGCCGATCTTGGCACAAGATTTTACGGACAATGCGGAGTGTATTTTACTTCACCTTATGAACGGGGCGAACCCGCGGTTGGAACAAGGGATCGTAGTTACTGGTATTCCTGAGATCGATTCCCTTAATGCTATGCTATATGCCAATAACTTTCAATACTATGACTTTACCTGGACCACACGCTTGAAGTATATCCTTCAGATCTATTTCGATCCGGATCATACTCCGGAGGTGGAAGTAAATTGCATTTGTATCAATCAGCAGTTCAGGGAATAGGAGGTCAGGCAGAATTTATCCCCAAACCGGAAGTCGAGATGATCCCCGGTGAATATCTCTACTCAGAAAATGTTTATCATGAGCATGATACGCTATGGCCACTTTACATTGATAATGATGAGAAGAGAAACTGGCGAATATTTCCTCTTTTACTCAAGTTTGA
>Ga0194125_10006003_pt1 | contig 18178 bp, 20 predicted proteins | sample TA2KigC250mmetaG_FD_148626 | JGI IMG/M metagenome (GOLD analysis project Ga0194125, IMG submission 148626) | Freshwater microbial communities from Lake Tanganyika, Tanzania - TA2015034 Kigoma Deep Cast 250m | ecosystem: Environmental > Aquatic > Freshwater > Lake | place: Tanzania: Lake...
GCGCCAAGATTAAAATTTAAAGACGTGACCCCGTTGTTACCCCGTTGTTACCAGTCGTAGGGGCGGGTGGGCAAGGGATCGTGCGCGCCGGCGAGGCGGTCCATGAGGAGGGCCTCGAGCTCGCGGCGCTGGGGCAGGTGGCCGGGGTCGGCCCACAGGTTCTCGAACTCACCGGGGTCGTTGCGCAGGTCGTAGAGCTCGCCATGAGGGTAGTCTACGTAGTGGATCAGCTTCCAGTCGGTGGTGCGGAGCGCGACCTGGTGGATGGTGGCGGGGTCCAGCCCGCGCGCGGCGAGGTCGGGGGCCTGGCGCTCCTGGAGGAGGACGGAGTCCTTGCCCTTCGCGCCTGGGTCGCCCCGAATGAGGGGCACGAGCGAGCGGCCCTGCGCGCCGGGAGGGACAGGGATGCCGCACGCGTCGAGCACGGTGGGCAGGATGTCGATGCTCTCGACGAGTTCGTCGGTGACGCTCGGCTGCGCGACGCCGGGGAGGCGCCAGACCATCGGGACGTTGACGACCTGGTCGAAGAGGAACGGGCCGTGGCGCCACTGGTAGTGGTCGTTGAGCGAGAGGCCGTGGTCGGCCGTGAACAGGACGAGGGTGTTGTCCCAGACGCCGGCGCGTTTGAGGGCGCCCGCGAGCCGGCCGAACTGCTTGTCGAGGAAGGCGGCCTGCTCGTAGTAGGTCGCGATGTGGCGGCGGAGGGTGCGTTCGTCGGGCTGACGGCCGTTCCTGAGGTAGCCCTCGTAGCACTGGCGATAGTAGGGCGGGCGGCGGTCGAGGTCGCCGGGACGAAGCTCGGGGACCGGGACGTCCGCCGGGTTAACCGTGCCGGCGAACCCCTCGGGCGGGTTGCTCGGTGGGGATAGCTCGTGGAAGGAGCATGACAGGAAGAAGGGCCGGCCCGCCGCAGCCTGGGCCTCCACGAACTCAATGCCTTGGCTCGTGATCCAGTGGAGGTCGTGGGCTTCCTCGGGCACCGTCTGGCGGCGGATCACGTGCAGCGCCAGCGCGGGGAAGTGGTGGTCGATGAAGCGCAGGTACTCCTTGCCCAGCGCGTTCTCGCTGAGGTGGACGGCCTGGAAGCCGTAGTAGGGGAGCCGCTCAGGGCCGAGGACCGGCGCGAGGTGATCGCGGTAGGCCTGCTGAGGTTCGAAGTGGACCTTGCCCGTCGCGCAGGTCGCGTAGCCGTGCTCGGCGAGGACCTGCGGGAGCGTGATCTCCGTGGTGGGCAGCGGGACGCCGTTGGCCCAGACGCCGTGGACGTGGGGATAGCGCCCGGTGAAGATCGAGGCGCGCGTCGGCATGCAGACCGAGTGGGAGCAGAACGACCGGCGGAAGAGCGCGCCCTCCACAGCGAAGGCGTCCAGGTTCGGCGTCCGCACGAGTGCGTTGCCGTAGCAGCCCACCGTGTCGGCGCGATGACCGTCCGTGATGAACAGGACGACGTTCGGCTTGGCCATCGGACTCACCGAGCCTGCGCCGGGACAGCGGCCGGCCTACAGCTTGGGTGCCCCGCCGCCGGCCCCGCCCACGCCCGGGACGGAGGTCTGGGTCTTCCCGGCATCGACCTTCCAGGCGAGCCCCTCGCGGACCAGGATCACCTTCATGGGTATCGACTGGGACTGCCCCATCATCGAGACCGTGAGGGTGACGGCGACGGACGCTTCCTTCAGATCGGCCTGTACCTCGCCCATCTTGTAGGAGGCCTGCGCCTGCATCTGGGACAGCCACTGCTTCGCGAGGGGGTTGTTCGCCATGGCGCCCAGGGGCCCCAGAGCCTTGTCCACCTCGGATGCCTGGTCCTTCACCAGTATGCGCTTGAGGGTCGCAGTGTCGAGTTCCCCGGTCTTGAAGGAGCCCGTGATGACGTCCATGAACTGCGTCGCCGTCGAGACGGCCGACGAGCGGTTGTAGAAGTAGCCGGCGACGCCCAGCCCCGCCAAGATGAGAACCACGACGATGATCCCGATGACTAGACCGCTCTTGCCGCCCGGTTTGGCGGCGCGCCCGGCTCGCGGCATGATGGGCTTTCCTCCGAGTTCCGGACAGACAAGTAGTGGACAGGCAAGAATGCCTGTCCTCCTACTGCAAGTCCTACCGCAACAGCGTCGGGACGCCTGCGGGATCCGCGGTGGTCCGCAGGACCTCGCCGAAGTAAACGCGATGGAAGTCGCCCTGCGGATAGCACTGCTGCGTGATCCGTGGGTCGAAGGCCTCCGGGACCACGTCCGTCTTCTGCACGACCTTGCACTCGTAGATGATCGGGCACTCGACGATGCCCGGCGAGCGGATGGTCTCGCTGGGCAGCACCGTTAGCCCCTTCTCGGCGATCTTGTCGTGGTCGCGCCCCGAGACCGTGCCGCAGAACATCGCGACATCATCGAGCGCCGCGGGAGGCACGTTGACCGTGAAGTCCCCGGTCTCCTCGAGGCACCCGTACGTGTACCGCGACGGCCGTACGAGCACCACCCACATCGGCCGGCTCCACACGATCCCGAGCGAGCCCCAGCCGATCGTCATGGGGTTCGGCTTGCCGTTCGCGTCGAGAGAGAGCAGGAGCGCGCCCCAATCGCCCAAGGCCTTGCAGACCTCGGCGTAGTGGTCCGTGAAGTGAGTCTCTTGCCTGGGCATGTGACGCCTCCGATCAGACCAACTCTGGGTGTTGTGGGAGGGGCTTCAGCCCCGACCGTTCGGGGCTGAAGCCCCTCCCACAACACCGCATGTTCACCGAGGAACTACGCGCCCGTCTTCTTCCCGCAGCCCGGGCAGAACTTCGCGCCCGCAGGGATCTCGGCGCCACACTCGGTGCAGTGGGTCGCGGCGGGGGTCATCTTCTCCCCGCAGCCGGGACAGAACTTCGAGCCCACGGGTGCGTCGGCTCCGCACTTGGCGCACTTCACGGTAGCTGCGGGCGCGGCGGCCGGTGCCGCCCCGGGCTTCATCGCAGCGGCCATGGCGCCTGCCATCGCGGTACCCATCCCGATGCCGGCGCCGAGGCCTGCGCCGACCTCCATCCCCCCGCCGCCCCCCTCCTTCTTCGCCATGTCACCGATCGCCTCGGCGGTGCGGAAGGCGGTGAAGCGGCCCATGTCGCCGACCGCCTCCATTGAGGTCCGCTCGTCGATCATCTTCTGGACCGACTCAGGGGGCGTGACCGCCTCGATCAGCAGGTCCAGCAGCTCGACCCCGAACTTGTCGAAGTCCTCGCGGCAGCGCTCGCGCGTGGCGACGCCGATCTCGTCATACATGCGGCCGAGGTCCAGGATCGTCTCCAGCACTTCGCCGAGCGTGTCGTTGAAGCGCGAGATGATGAAGGAGCGCATCCAGCCCTCGATCGCGCTCTCATCGTAGCGCCCCTCGGTGCCGACCACCTTGTTCACGAAGAGCTGCGGGTCACTCACGCGGCAGGTGAACTGGCCGAAGGCCCGGAGCTGGACCATCGCGAGTTCCTTGTCGCGGAAGATGATCGGCGCGGGGGTGCCCCACTTGAGGTTGGTCATCGTGCGCAGGTTGACGAAGTAGACCTCCGCCTGGAACGGGGTCGTGCCGCCGAAGGGAATGTTGATGAGCTTCTGCAGCAGGGGCAGGTTGAGGGTCTCGAGCGTGTGCCGCCCGGCGTGGAAGGTGTCCAAGGCCTGGCCGTCGCGGAAGAAGACGGCGGCCTGGCTCTCACGCACCGTGAGCTGCGAGCCGAGACGGATGTTCCCCGGCCCGCTCACCGGCCAGCGGTGCACGATCTCCGTGCCGGTCACGTCCTGCCACTCGACGACATCGATGGCGTCCATGGTTCTGGCTCCGTGGTTGGGTGTACGGGGGCGCGATGAATCGCGCCCCTACACGGTGGGCGCCATGAATGGCGCCCCTACACTGGGGCGTGATGAATCACGCCCCTACATGGTTGGTGCGGCGGGCGGGTCCGAGGCGGGCGCGTCCGACGTGCGCTTCAGGAAGGCCTCGAACAGGTCGATGGGCACCGGGAAGATCGTGGTCGAGTTGTTCTCGGTCGCGATCTCCGCGAGCGTCTGCAGGAAGCGAAGCTGCAGCGAGGGCGGCGTCGCCCCGATGATCTTGGCGGCCTCGGCGAGCTGCTTGGAGGCCTGGAACTCACCCTCGGCGGCGATGATCTTCGCCCGCTTCTCCCGCTCGGCCTCCGCCTGACGCGCGATGGCCCGCTGCATTTCCGTCGGCAGCTCGACGTCCTTCACCTCGACCGCCGTCACCTTCACGCCCCACGGATCGGTCGCCTCATCGATGATCTTCTGCAGCCGATGGTTGATCGCCTCGCGGTCGGAGAGGAGGTGATCCAGCTCGCACTCGCCCAGGACGCTACGGAGCGTCGTCTGGGCCATCTGCGAGGTCGCGATCCAGTAGTGCTGGACCTGGACGACCGCGTTGCACGGATCGAAGACCCGGAAGTAGCAGACCGCGTTCACGCGGACGGTCACGTTGTCCCGCGTGATGACCTCCTGCTTGGGGACGTCGAGGGCGACGACGCGGAGGTCCATCTTCACCATGCGCTCGATGATCGGGATCACGTAGAAGATCCCCGGGCCGCGCGCGCCCACCAGCCGGCCGAGGCGGAACACGACGCCGCGCTCGTACTCATTCACGATGCGGATCCCGCTCAGCAGGAAGAGGAACAGGAACCCGCCAATGACGGCGAACACGACGGCCACTGGATGCATCGTCCACACCACCCTTGTCTTCGAGTTCGGACAGGCAGGAATGCCTGTCCTCCGAGTCCCGCGTTGTGCGTGGACAGGCAAGAATGCCTGTCCTCCGGTTTCCGGTTGGGCCTTCAGACGGCGGAGTCCTCCGCCTCGGCTTCTTGGCCGGCGATGCGGCGGACTGTTGCGCGCAGGCCGTTCATCTCCACGATCTCGACTTCCTCCCCCGGCTCGATAGGGCCTTCGACAGCCTCGGCCGTCCAGAGCGTGCCATCGGCGAAGATCGTGCCGGTGGGGTCGAGGCGGGTGCGCGCTTCCGCGACGCGGCCGATCATGCCCTGGAGACCTGTCACGACCTTGCGCTTCTGTCCCCTGACGACGGCGCCAAGGGCGAAGACGAAGAACCCGATCAGCGAGATGACGGCGCCCGCGATCAGGGGGCGAGAGACCTGCATCTCGCCGGGTCCCTTGATCAGGATCAGCGAGCCGATCGTGAACGAGATGACGCCCCCGAAGGTCAGCAACCCGTGAGTGGGTGCGAAGAGCTCGCCCACGAAGAAGCCGATGCCGAGGAGGAGGAGCGCCAGGCCCGCCACGTTCACGTCGAGGACCGACAGGGCGAAGAGCGCCACAATCAGGCAGATGGCTCCGAGCACGCCCACGACGCCGTGGGTGGGCGACTTGATCTCGGCGACCAGGCCGATGAAGCCAAGCATCAGCAGGATGTAGGCCACGTTCGGGTTGGCGATCGGGTACAGGAGCGTCTCTCGCCAGCTCATCGGCAGGTACTGGACCTGCGCCGACGCTGTCCGCAGCACGCGCTCGCCGGAGGCGACCTTGACCTTGCGGCCGTCGGCTTCCTTCAGCAGATCCTCCAGGTCCTCCGCGACGAAGTCGATCACCTTCATCCGGGCCGCCTCGTTGGCGGTCGCCGACACGCTGTGGGTGACGGCTTTCTGGGCCCAGTCCTTGTTCCGCCCGTTCCTCTCCGCCAGGTTGCGGATGAGGGCGAGGGCATCGTTGGTGACCTTCTCGTTGAGGGTCTTGAGCTGGTCGCCCTGTGGCGCACTCTCACCCGGCATGCCGCCGGCGAGGATGGGGTGCGCCGAGCCCATGTTGGTCTCGGGGGCCATCGCGGCGACGTGGGCGCCCATCGTGATGAAGGTGCCTGCGGAGCCGGCCTGCGCGCCCGGCGGCCAGACGTACACACCGATGGGTACATCGGACGCGAGGAAGGCCTGGGCAATCTGCCGGGTGGTCTCGTATCCGCCCCCCGGGGTGTCGAGGCGGATCAGCACCATCTCGGCGTTCCGCCGCGCACCCTCGTGGAGGCCGCGCTCGATGTAGGCGAGCAGCACGGGGTTCACGTCCCCATCGACGGTGAGCACGAGGACCGGGCCACGGCTCTTGCCCGCCTCCTGGGCGCCCAAGAGCACCAGCGCCGCCAACACGCTCACGATGGGCCACGCCAGTACGCGCAGACCCAGTCGAACACGGTTACTGCGTCGCCACGCTCTCATGGTGACCTCCTCACGCGCCATAGACCTCGAACAGGGCGGGATCCGTCGGCGTCAGGTCCAGCGCCCACTCGCCCAGGTGACCGCGACGGATCGCGATCAGCCGCCCGGAATCGTCCAGGTAGTGCCAGAACTCGGCCCGGTCAAAGCGCGTTGCCCCCGTGTCGTACTCCACCGAGGCGTCCGCCCGGTCGGCACGCTTCAGAGCGAAGAGCCGACCCTCGACGCGGATCATCTGGTCTCCCGGGCGACCCTCGCAGAAGCACGGCTTGCCCACGTACAGGGCGGAATCGATCAGCGCCAACATCAGGCGGTTGTCCGTCTCTCCGGCGTTCAGCACCCACTCGGTCCACGACAGCCGAGGGCTCGAGTAGGCGATTCGGCTCTCGACGACGTAGTCCTCGACGGCGTAGCTCACCACATCCCCGGGTTTGAGGGCGAAGGGCTCAGTCATGGTGAAGGCGGTCTCGGGTCTCGGGTCTCGGGTTTCGAGTTCACGGTACCAGGTCCAGGGCGACCTGCTCGCGGTTCTCGATCATGTGCTCCAGCTCGTCCAGCGACGCGTTGACCTTGTCCACGGCGGCGGGCATCTCGTCCTCGGGCAGCGCGACCAGCGCAGCAACGGCGCCGTCCACGTCCGCGATGAACTGCTTCAGGGACACGTCGTACTCGTACAGCCGGTCGAGGTCCGCCTCCTTCACCTTCACCGCCGCAAACCACCCGGTGTAGCCGGCGTCCGCGTAGCGGAGCATGTCGGTGAGCTTCTCGAGGCGCTTGCCGAGGCTGTCGAGCAGCCCCATCGGCTTGAGCCGGGCCTTCTTCGCGAGGTCGCCGGTCGCGCGGCGCACCTTTCCGTGCACGTCGGCCAGCAGGCCCACGAGGTGCTCGCGGACCAGCCGGTCGGCGTCGCGCCGCAGCTCCTGTTCGCGGTAGCCCTTGAAGCCGGGAATCCAGTCGAGCAGCTGCTCGAACGAGGTCTGGTCGCGCCTGATTCGGTCTCTCAGATCGGTCATGGGTCGGCTCCCTCGGAGACTGGGCGGAACGCCCGCGAGTGCACAGCAACGATCTTGCCAATTGAGCGTGAAGGATGGTTCGCCTTCGGGAGGGGGTTGTCCTGCCGGGGGACGACGGTTTGGGGTTTGGGGTTTGGGGTTCGGGGTTCAGGGTTCGGGGTTCGGCGGCGGGAGGCTGGGAGGTTCAGGGGGGAGGGCGTCAGTGTTGGCGAGGGCGTCGGAGGCGGCGGCGGCTTCGGCATCGCGCTTGCTGCGGCCGGCGCCGTGACCGATGGTTGTCCCGCGGAAGCGGCACTCCGAGACGAAGGAGGGTTCGTGCGGAGGACCCCCGGCAGGGGTCGTGACGTACTCGGGGAGCTGCTTCGTGCGCTCCTGCAGCAGCTCCTGAAGCGCAGTCTTGGGATCGATCGCCGGGCCGTGATCGAGGGCGCGGCCGATCTCCTCCGCGAACTGCGTGAACACGAACTCCTGCGCCGCGTCCAGCCCGCCGGACAGGTAGACAGCCGCGATGAGCGCCTCCACCGTGTCCGCCAGGATGGACGGCTTCGCGCGTCCGCCGCTGTCTTCCTCGCCGCGGGCCAGGAGGATGAACTCGCCGAGGCCGAGGCGCCGCGCCACCCGGGCGAGCGCGGCCTGGCGGACGAGGGTGCTCTTCAGGCGGGTCAGCTCGCCCTCGCTGAGCACCGACTCCTGAGCGAAGAGATGATCGGCCAGGATCAGGTCGAGGACCGCGTCGCCGAGGAACTCGAGCCGCTCGTTGGCATCACTGTCGGGCAGCCCCAGTTCGCGGGCGTAGGAGGCGTGGCGGAGGGCGCGGGCGAGAAGGTCGCGGTCCACGTGCTCGAGCCCCAGGCGCAAGCACAGCTCCTCGACCTTCTGCGTCTCCTCGGGTGCGTTCATTGTCGAAATTAGGGACAGGCCCCAATTTTAGACGTCGAAAATTGGGGCCTATCCCTAATTTCGACGCGCCGCCCGACGAGTACGGCGTTGTGGCCGCCGAAGCCGAAGGAGTTCGACATCGAGACGGAGACGTCCGCCTTGAGCGGCTCGCCCTGCACGACGTTCACCTGGCATTCGGGGTCGATGTTCACGGAGTTCAGGGAGGCGGGGATCAGACCTTCCCGCATGGCGAGCAGGCAGACGGCGAACTCGGTGGCACCAGTGGCGCCAAGCTGATGGCCGTGGATCGGCTTGGTGGAGCTGACCGGAACCACGTCCGCATGGTCGCCGAACAGGAGCCGGATTGCCTTGGCCTCGATGTCGTCCCCGGCGAGGGTGCCGGGCGCGTGGGCATTGATGTAGCCGACGTCCCTGGGCTCGACCTGCGCGTCGGCCAGCGCGGCGCGCATCGCGCGCATGGGGCCGAGACCCTCGGGATCGGGGTCGGTCATGTGGTAGGCGTCACCGCTCATGCCGTAGCCCGCGATCTCGCCGTAGATCGTGGCGCCCCTGGCGCGCGCGGCCTCCAGCTCCTCCAGGATCATGACCGTGGCGCCCTCGCCCATGACGAAGCCATCGCGGGCGATGTCGAACGGACGGCAGGCGTGCTTGGGGTCGTCATTGCGCCGCGAGAGCGCCCCGGCGCGACAGAAGCCGGCCAGGGCGCAGCGCACGATGGTGGACTCGGAACCGCCGGCGACCATGACGTCGGCGGCGCCGCGCCGGATGATCTCGGCCGCGTCGCCCAACGCATGGGTGCTCGTCGCGCAGGCGGTGACGACCGTCGTGTTGGGGCCGCGCGCGCCGGTGATCATCGAGACCATGCCCGAGCCCATGTTGACGATCATCATGGGCACGAAGAAGGGGGAGATCTTCATCGGCCCGCGTTCCAGGAGCCGCTCGAACTGCTCCTCCCAGGTCCTCATGCCACCGATGCCCGAGCCGATCAGGACGCCGACGCGGTCGGCGTTGTCGGGCGTGATGGAGAAGCGCGCGTCCTCGAGAGCCATGTTCGAGGCGACGACCGCGAACTGGGTGTAGCGGTCGCTGCGCTTCGCCTGCTTGGGGTCCATCAGGCTCTCGGCATCCCAGTCCGTTACCTCGGCGGCAATGCGCGTCGGGTACTCGGAGACGTCGAAGCTCGTGATCGGGCCGACGCCCGAGCGCCCCTCCAGCACCGCGTCCCACAGGGGTCGCAGCCCCAGCCCGAAGGGCGAGACACTGCCCATGCCTGTCACGACTACGCGTCGTCGCATGTGCTTCTCCCGAGACCGAGCCAACAGCGGCCCGCCAGAACCAACTGCGCAGTGGACGTCCCCCCACGACCAAGGGCGCGTGCTTCCCACCACGCGTCCGGCGGCGCTACTGCTCGCGCTCGGCCAGCTTGCCCTCGATGTACCGGACGAGGTCGCCGACCGTCTTGATCTGCTCGAAGTCCTCTTCGGGAATCTCGATCTCGAACTTCTCCTCCAGTTCCATCACGAGCTCAACGACGTCGAGCGAGTCGGCCCGTAGGTCGCTCTCGAAGGTGGACGACTCCTTCACCTTCTCCTCCGCGACGGACAGCTCCTGAACGATGATCTCTTTCACTTGCTCGAAGAGCGCCATGTGCTGTCTCCTTCATTGCTGGGTGCGGAACGCAGTCCGCGACCGTCGGTACGGCGGCGGGCGCGATGAATCGCGCCCCTACATGATCGGGCGCCATGAATGGCGCCCCTACATGGGTGGGCACCGGGAATGGCGCCCCTACATCACCATGCCGCCGTCGATGTGGATGACCTGACCGGTGATGTAGTCGGCGTCGGGGGACGCCAGGAAGTGAATGACGTTGGCGACGTCCTCCGGCAGGCCGGGCCGCCCGAGCGGGATGCGGGAGAGGTACTCCTCCCGCACCGCCGGTCCGAGAGCCTCGGTCATCCGGGTCTCGATGAAGCCGGGGGCCACGGCGTTGCAGGTGATGTTGCGACCCGCCAGCTCGCGGGCCGTGGTCTTCGTCAGGGCGATGATCCCGCCCTTGGCGGCCGAGTAGTTCGCCTGGCCCGGGCTGCCCATCACGCCGACGACCGAGGCGACGTTGATGATCCGCCCGTAGCGCTGCTTCATCATGGGGCGCGTGACCGCCTTGGTGCAGCAGAAAGCGCCCCGGAGGTGAACGGCGATGACGAGGTCCCACTGCTCCTCCGTCATCTTCAGGAGGAGCGAATCGCGCGTGATGCCCGCGTTGTTCACCATGATATCGACGGTGCCCCAGCGCTCTAGAGCGCCAGCCACCATCGCCTCCATGGCCGCCAGATCGGCCACGCTGCCCGCATTGACCATCGCCTCGCGCCCAAGCGCCTCGACCTCCGCGGCCACGGCCTGGGCCGCGGGTTCGTCGAGGTCGTTCACGACGATCTTCGCGCCCGAGGACGCCAACCGGCGCGCAATCGCGCTGCCGATCCCGCCGCCGGCGCCGGTTACGATGGCCACCCTACCTTCGAGCATTGCGGCCCTCCGTTTGTGGGCCGGATGGCCTTCGGCCATGCGGCCCCTCCCTACAACGACAGTGCCTCGATCGCCTCAACCGTCCCCGCCGGCTCGGCGCGGGCGTCCTCGACGATGCGACGGATGAGCCCGCTGACGACCTTGCCTGGGCCGACCTCGACGAAGGTGTCGATGCCGGCCTCCGCCATCCTCCGCACACTCGGTTCCCACAGCACCGGGCTCGTGATCTGCTCGGCGAGGGCGTCCCGAATCTCGTCGCCGCTCGTGCGCGGCCGCGCATCCACGTTGCCGACCAGCGGCACGCGCGCGTCCCGGAATGGGGCCGCCTCAAGCACCGGTCGCAGCTGCTCGGCAGCCGACGCCATCAGGGGCGAGTGAAAGGCCCCCGACACCCGCAAGGGCAGGACGCGCTTCGCCCCCGCCTCCTGGAGCAGCCGCGACGCCTCGTGAACCGCCTCAGGCTCCCCGGTGACCACGACCTGACCGGGGCAGTTGTAGTTCGCGACCGCCACGAATCCGACCTCCTGCGCGCAGCGACAGGCCTCCTCAACGACCGGAGGGTCAAGGCCGATGACCGCAGCCATCGCGCCGCCGCCGGCCGCGGCCATCAGCTCACCACGGCGGCGGACGAGCCGGAGTGCGTCCCCGAACTCCAGACACCCCGCGGCGATCAGGGCCGAGTACTCGCCGAGGCTGTGCCCGGCAACCATCTGCGGCTCGATCCCACGCTGCTCCAGCAGCGCCAGGCACGCCGCGCTGTGGGTCAGGATCGCGGGCTGCTGATTCTGGGTGGCGGTCAGGTCCTCCTCCGGGCCCTCGAACATCAGCGAACTCAGCGGGAAGCCGAGGACCTCGTCCGCGCGCTCCAGCATCGCCTGCGCGACTCCGCCGGAATCCCAGAGGTCGCGGCCCATTCCGACGAAGTGCGAGTTCTGCCCCGGAAAGACAAACGCCATCGCCGACACGAGTCGGGCCCTCCCGTTCCGCACTCGGCTGCGCTACTGCCGCTGGCGCCTGATGGCTTCCGTCAGAGCGGGGATGACTTCGAAGAGGTCACCGATGATCCCGTAGGTGGCGACCTTGAAGATCGGCGCCTCGGGATCGTCATTGATCGCGATGATCACGTCGGAGGTCTGCATCCCGGCCAGGTGCTGGATGGCGCCGGAGATGCCACAGGCGACGTAGATCTTAGGCTGCACCGTGGTGCCCGTCTGCCCGACCTGATGGTACGCCGGAATCCAGCCCGCATCGACGGTCGCGCGCGAGGCGCCGACAGCCGCCCCCAGCGCGTCGGCCAGGTCGAAGACGAGGTCGAAGTTCTCCGGCTTCTTGAGGCCGCGGCCGCCGGAGACGATGATCTCGGCGTCGGCCAGGTTGACGGTGTGGCGCTCCTGCCGGGCGACTTCGAGCACCTTCGTGATGACCGCGCGCTCGTCGAGGTGGACCGCTATCTCGATGATCTCCGGCGCCACGCCCTCGCGCGGCGGGATGGGCCGCATGACCTTCGGGCGGACCGTCGCCATCTGCGGGCGGGCGTGCTCGGTGAGGATGGTCGCCATGATGTTGCCGCCGAAGGCCGGGCGGGTCTGGATGAGCAACCGGCGCTCGACGTCGATCCCCAGCCCGGTGCAGTCGGCCGTCAGCCCGGCGACCAGTCGGCTCGCGCAACGCGGCGCGAAGTCGCGGCCCTGCGCCGTCGCGCCGAAGAGCACGATCTCGGGCTTCCGGTCCTCGATCAGCCCGCAGAGCACGTCGGTGTACGGCCCCGTGCGGTAGTCCTTGAGGACCTCATGCTGCACGAGGTAGACGCGGTCCGCGCCGGCGGCTGCGGCGGCCGGGATCAGCTCCTCCACGTTGTGCCCGATCAGCACGAGCGACACCGGCTCAGCCAGGTCGGCGGTCAGCCGCCGAGCCTCGCCGAGCAGCTCGCGGGTGACCGGCGCCAGGCGCTGGTCGTCGTGCTCCGCCACGACCCACAGCCCGCGGTACAGGGAGGTGTCGGTCTCCTCCTTGGGCGGACGTTCCTGCCGCAAGGCCTCGACCTTGCAGGCGCTCACACATGCCGCGCAGTACGTGCACGTGTCCGTCAGACGAGGGACCTTCTCCTCGACCACGATCCCCTCGTACGGACAGGCCCGCACGCAGAGCATGCATCCGGTGCACTTGGGTGCGTCAACAACGATCGCCATCGGCTGTGATCTCTCTTGGTTGGTGGACCGGTGACGTATGCCGTTGTAGGGGCGGACCCACGTGTCCGCCCCTCCGAGGGTAGGGCGGACACGTGGGTCCGCCCCTACAACGGCATAAGGCCGCCGCCCGCGTAGGGCACGGCGGCCCCCGGTCTGCTTAGACGGCTTCGAGCTGGCGCAGCTTCTCAATGAGCTTGTCCACGACGACGGGCGTCTCGCCCTCGATGATCTCGCCCTTGTGGTGGCGCTCGGGGGCGAAGATGCGCACGACGCTCGTGGGGCTCCCGGCCAGGCCGATCAGGTTCGGTCTGGCGTCCAGGTCGTCCACGCCCCAGACCGTGATCGGCTTCTTCTTCGCGGCCATCACGTTCTTGAGGCGCGGGTGACGCGGCTCGTTGATCTGCTTCACGACCGAGATGAGCGCGGGCAGGCGGACCTCCAGCGTCTCGTAGCGGTCCTCCAGCACGCGCTTGACGCGCATCTTCCGGCCCTCGATCTGCACCTCGATGGCGTAGGTCGCCTGGGCGATTCCGAGCTGCTCGGCGACGCCCGGCCCGACCTGGGCGGTGTCGCCCTCGAAGGTCTGCTTCCCGCAGATGATGAGATCGAACTCGCCGAGCTGCCGGATCGCCTGAGCGAGGGTGTAGGACGTGGCCCAGGTATCCGCGCCGGCGAACTCCCGGCCGCACACGTGGACCGCCTCGTCGGCGCCCATCGCAAGGGCGCGGCGGAGGGCCTCCTCGGCCTGGGGCGGGCCCATCGTGAGGACCGTGCACCGGCCGCCATGCTTCTCGACCAGCCGGATGCCCTCTTCGATGGCGTTCTCGTCGAACGGATTGATGATCGACGGGACGCCCTCGCGGACGAGGGTGTTACTCACCGGATCGATCCGCACTTCGGCCGTGTCCGGGACTTGCTTCATGAGGACGATGATGTTCATGCGCTGGCGTTCCTCGTCACCGCTTCTTGTCGGCGTACTCCTTGAGCACACGGTTCGCGATGACGAGCCGCTGGATCTCGGAGGTGCCCTCGACGATCTCGAACAGCTTCGCCTCGCGGAAGTAGCGCTCCACGGGGAACTCGGCAGTGTAGCCGTAGCCGCCGTGGATCTGGACGGCCTTGCTGGTCACGCGGCTGCAGGCCTCGGAGGCATAGAGCTTGGCCATCGCGGCAACCTTCTCGAACTCCAGGCCCTGGTCTTTCATCCAGGCGGCCTGATAGGAGAGCAGGCGCGCGGCCTGAATCTCGGTGGCCATGTCGGCGATCATGAACTGGATGGCCTGGAAGTTCTCGATGGTCTGGCCGTACTGCACGCGCGTCTTGGAGTAGGGCACGGCGGCGTCGAGGGCCGCCTGGGCCAGCCCGACCGCGCCGATGGCCATGCCGATACGCCCGACGCCCAGCGTGCCCATCGCGACGCGGAAGCCACGCTTCTCGGTGAGCAGCATGTTCCCGGCGGGGACGCGGCAGTCATCGAAGATGAGCTCGCGGTTCGAGAGCGACTTGTACGCCATCTTCTTCTCGTTCTTGCCGAACTCGAAGCCGGGCGTGCCCTTCTCGACGATGAAGGCCGTCAGGCCGCGCACACCCAGTCGCTGGCCGACGGTGGCGATGATGACGTAGATCTCGGCCTCGCCGCCGTTGGTGATGAAGATCTTGGTGCCGTTGAGGACGTAGTCGTCGCCATCTCGCTCGGCGCGGGTGGCGATGGTGCTCTGGTCGGAGCCGGCGTTGGGCTCGGTCAGGCCGAAGGCGCCGATCTTCTCACCGGTGGCCAAGGCCGGGAGGTACTTGGCCTTCTGCTCGTCGGTGCCGTAGGCCATGATCGGGTAGAGGGCGAGCATGTGCGCGCCGAACACCGCGCCGGTGGTGGTGCAGGCCGTGCTGAGGTACTCGGCGGCAACGGTCCAGGTCAGGAAGTCCATGCCCATGCCGCCATACTCTTCGGGGACGGGGATGCCCATGAGGTCCATCTCGGCGACCTGGCGGACGGTCTCCCAGGGGAAGTCGCCGCGCTCGTCGGTCTCCTTGGCCTTGGGGGCCAGCTCCTCGTCACAGAACTCCTTGATCGCGGCGAAGATGTCCTGTTGATCCTGAGTGAAGGCGAAGTCCACAGCCATCGCTCCCTTCCGTGTGCGGACGGCGCGTTCCCGCGCGTTTGGGCTCGGGCTACCAGCGAACTACGGCTGCCGCGAGGGCGAACCCGGCCCCAAAACCGACCAGCAGAACCCGATCTCCGGCAGACAGACGGCCCTGCGCGCGGAGCTCATCGAGAGCCAGCGGCATCGAGGCCGCCGAGGTGTTGCCATGCCGATCGATTGTGACGGCGACCTTCTCCGGCGGGAAGCCGAAGCGCTCGGCCGCCGCTTCGATGATGCGGATGTTGGCCTGGTGCATGATCATCATGTCGATGTCATCGGGCCCGAGCCCGGCGGCCCGCATCGCATCCTCGGCGGCGGTGGGAATCCCCTCGACCGCCAGGCGGAAGAGCTCCTTGCCTTCCATCCGGATGCAGTCCAGGTGGGCGGCAGCGACCTCCGGAGTGATCCGCAGTCGCGACCCGCCGGCGGGCATGGAGAGCAAGCCGGAGGCCTCCCCGTTGTTCGACATCACGAACGACAACAGCCCCTCGCCGGGCTCGCCGGGGCCGAGCAGCACTGCGCCCGCCCCATCGCCGAACAGCACGCACGTGGAGCGGTCCGTCCAGTCCGTAATGCGCGAAAGGGTGTCGGCGCCGATCACGAGGACGTGCTCGAAGGAGCCGCTGGTGATGAACTGAGCCGCGGTCGCCAGGGCCGACACGAATCCCGTGCAGCCGAGCAGCAGGTCATAGCCGGCCGCACGCCGGGCGGCCAGGTTGCGCTGCACGAGGCAGGCCGTGGCGGGGAAGAGCATGTCCGGGGTGACGGTCGCCACGATGATGAGGTCGATGGCGTCCGGCGAGACGCCGGTATCGGCCAGACAGGCCTCGGCGGCGAGGGTGGACAGGTCCGAGGTGGCCTGATCGTCGGCGGCCAGTCGGCGCTCACGGATGCCCGTGCGGCGCACGATCCACTCGTCGCTCGTGTCCAGCTCGGGACGGGCTTGCAGTTCGGCATTGGTGAGGACGCGCTCGGGCAGGTAGGTCCCGAGGCCCAACACCTTCGCCGAGATTGAGGGCGTGCTCAACTTCACTCACCAGATGTGGGAAATTAGGGACAGGCACCAATTTTGGACGTCGAAAATTGGTGCCTGTCCCTAATTTCCCAGACAGGAGGCGGCAATGTGCTCGATGACGCGCGCCTCGACGGAGCGCTTGGCGACGGCGATGGCCGCCCGGATCGCACGGGCGTCCGACCGCCCGTGGCTGACGATGCAGATGCCATTGACTCCCAGCAGGAGCGCGCCGCCGTATGTCGCGTAGTCGAAGGTCTGGCGGAACGCGTCCAGCGCTTTGCGGACCAGCAGGGCGCCGAGCTTGGCCTGGAGACTGCTCGTGAAGGCCGCGCGCAGCCCGTGCATGATGGCCCCGGCCATGCCCTCCGCCGTCTTCAGGAAGACGTTCCCCGTGAACCCATCACAGACGATGACGTCGGCCACATCCTCGAAGGTCGTGTCGCCTTCGACGTTGCCGACGAAGTTCAGGCTATCCCCGAGTTCGCTGAGCAGCTTGTGTGTCGCCTTCGTGAGGCCGCTCCCCTTTGTGGCCTCTTCGCCGATACTCAAGAGGCCGACGCGAGGGTTGGCGACCCCCAGTACGTCGCGCGCGTAGACGGCGCCCATGTGGGCGAACTGCACCAGGTGCTCGGGCCGGCAGGCGGCATTGGCCCCGGCGTCCAGCAGCACGTGGGGCCCCGTCGGCGTGGGCAGGACGATGGCGATAGCCGGCCGCTCGACGCCCTCCACCGTGTCCAGCCGCAGCGTGGCATAGGCCATGAAGGCGCCGCTGTTGCCCGCCGAGACGACCGCCTGGGCCTCGCCGTCCCGAACCGCCTGCACGGCGACGGCGAGGGAAGTGTTGCGGCGCTTGAGGGCCGAAGCGGGCGGATCGCCCATTCCGACGACTTCTTCCGCCGGCAGCACCCTCACGCGGTCCGCCGGGAAGCTCTGCCCGGCCATGCACCGCTCAATGGCGTCGGGCCGGCCCACCAGCAGGACGTCATGCCCCGCCTCGCCGCAAGACCGGAGCGCGCCGGCCACCACCTCGTCGGGGGCCCGGTCGCCGCCCATCGCGTCCACGGCTATGCACATGCGGGAGGCCATCGGTCAGTGCACCTGGGCCGGCTGGTTGCCGATGACTTACTTGCGCCGCTCGCCCTTCTTGCCCTTGCGCTCGCGGACTTTGAGCACCTGACGCCCCTGATAGGAGCCGCACTTGCGGCAGACGTTGTGCGGCATCACGGGGGCCTCGCACTTCGCGCACACCACGTAGCGGGGTACGGAGAGAGCCAGGTGCGCCCGCTTCTGACCCGTGCGGGCGTGGGAATGTCGTCGTTTCGGTAGTGCCATGTTCGGTTCCCTTCTACGCCGGCCGCCGCCCGTGTTGGCGCGCAGCCCAGCACACGTCCCTACTCCTCAAGCAGCTCTCCGAGCTTCGCCCAACGCGGGTCGGTCGCGTCCGCCCCGCAGCGGCACTGCTCCTCGTCGAGAACGGCGCCGCACTTCTGGCAGAGCCCCCGGCAGTCGGGCCTGCAGAGCGGCTGGAACGGCACTTCGAGGGCGATCATCTGACGGATCAGCTCCGTCAGATCGACCAACTCATCATCGACGATCGGGATGGGGTCCTCCTCATCCTCGCCGGTCGCGTACACGGCCGGATCGTCGATCTGGCGCAGCGCGCAGTGCTCGACGAATGACACGTCGAAGACCCAGGGGAACTCGCGCAGGCACCGCGAGCAGGTCAGGACGCCCTGCCCCGCGATGTTGCCCCGGGCCACGATCGTCTTGCCCGTATTGGTCAGCTCGACGCGGCCAACAGTGTTCCCCCGCAAATCGACCCCCGTGCCCGCCGGGGCCGGGTGGTCGATCTCGCACACGATGCGCTCATGCGGCCTCTGTAGTTGTGCGAGGGTCTTGTAGCGCATGGGGGCCGTGCTTCGGCCCGCAGGCCGCGTCCGACGTTCGCCATCGGACCCCAGGCGGGGACAGCCTCGACCCCGCGGGCCGCGACGACCACTGCGCCTCCGCTCGGGAAAAGCAGCTTCAGCCGGGAAACGCGCCTGAGAGTATACGGATGGGGTAGGTGGTTGTCAAGGACGCGGGGTGCGACCGCAGGTTGTAGGTAAGGGAGTTGGGGGTTGCGGTGGGGGAGGAGAAGTGCTAGCCTCTGGTGGGGCCAACCACCAGCGGGCAGAGCCCGCGCAGGAGGCTAGCACAAGATGGGCCAT
>Ga0194125_10006010_pt1 | contig 18161 bp, 15 predicted proteins | sample TA2KigC250mmetaG_FD_148626 | JGI IMG/M metagenome (GOLD analysis project Ga0194125, IMG submission 148626) | Freshwater microbial communities from Lake Tanganyika, Tanzania - TA2015034 Kigoma Deep Cast 250m | ecosystem: Environmental > Aquatic > Freshwater > Lake | place: Tanzania: Lake...
AAACGGCCAAGATGCATCCGGGGTCCGTTTTAGCGATAGCTTTGACCGGATTGGGTATTTTGAAGGACAGGTTTAAAAAGGAGAGAAGCCGTCCACGTCACGGGGACGGCCGGCTTTCACATAGGTGCTCCCTTGCTGCCTTGCTCCCTTGCTGCCTTCCCCCCTTCCTGCCTTCCTACCACACCATAGTCCCGTTGAGGAACTCCCTCGCCTCCTTCGTTTCCGGGCTGTCGAAGAACCTTTGGGGCGGGCCCGTCTCGACCAGCTTCCCGGAGAGCAGCAGGCCCACGCGGTCGGCCTGGCGCCTGGCCTGGGGCAGGTTGTGCGTGACCATGACGACCGTCCCGCCGCTCTCGCGGAAGCGCCGGACCGCCTTCTCGAGCATCGTTATGTTGGCCGGGTCCAGGTTGGCCGTGAACTCGTCGAGCAGCAGGAGCTTTGGCCGGAGCACCGCCGCCCGGGCGAACGCCAGGCGCTGGACCTCCCCGCCGGAGAGGGTGTGGGCCGCCCGGCCCGCCATCCCGTCAAGGCCGACGTCCCTCAGGGCCTCCATCGCCCTGGCGCGGGCCTCCTCCGCCTCGACCTTGCGCAGACGCAGTCCGTAGGTCGCGTTGCGAATGACGCTCCCGCGGAAGACCACCGGCTTTTGCAGGATCATCGCGATTTTGCGGCGGGTGGCCAGGTTCCGGTCGCCCTCCGCATCCATCTGCTCTCCCTCCAGGAGGATGCGCCCTTCGGTTGGGCAGTCGAGCATCCCGGCAAGCCGCAGCAGGGTGGTCTTGCCCGAGCCGCTGGGCCCCAGCAGGCCGACGATCTCGCCCTCGCCGGCCTCCAGGGAGACCGAATCCAGCGCGGTGACCGGCCCGAAGCGCCGCGTCACCTTCTCGAGCGCGAGCAGGACGGTCATCTCGGCCCCCTCTCCTGGAAATAGCCCAGCACGTAATATATTCCGAACGTAATGATGAGCAATATCCCGCCCAGCGTTGCGGCGTACTCGAAGTTGCCCTGGCGGGTCTCCTGGACCACGGCCGTGGTGAGCACACGTGTGTGGTACTGGATGTTCCCGCCCACGAGCATGGCGGCCCCGACCTCGCTCACCGCCCCGCCGAAGGCGACCATTATCCCGGTCATGACGCCCGAGCGGGCCTCGCGCAGGGCCGTGGCCCGGACCTGCCGCCGGCTGGCCCCCAACGCCCGCGCCGTGTCCAGCACGGACTGGTCCACCTCGGCGACCGAGCTCAGCGTTATGCCGGCGACGAGCGGTATGACCAGTATGAGCTCGGCAAGTATCATGGCCTCGATGGTGAAAAGCAGGTCCAGCTCGGCGAACGGGCCCTTGCCGGACAGCAGGAAGAACACAATGAGGCCGGCGACGACCGGGGGGAACCCGTAGAATGTGTATAGAATAGTCTTTGCGATTCTCTTGCCGCGAAACCTGGTGAGCCCCAGCCAGCTGCCCAGAGGGATGGCAAGCAGGCTGCCCAGCGCGGTGGCCGCGCCCGAAACCAGCAGGCTCCTCAGCGTTATCTCGATGAGCTCGTCGGGAGGTATCGGCAACATTCTCACCTTGGGTGGCCCGGCCCACCATGCGGCCGGACCATATCAACCGTTGCCCGGCCTCAGGCGGCGTTGGGGGTGAACAGCTTGTGGCCGTTCCTCTCGAACCTCGCTATGAGGTCCTGGCCCTCGGCGCTCACTATCCAATCGGCGGATTTCAATCCGAGCTTGGTGTTGACGTGCGCACCGTTGGAGCCGTTGACCGGTATGACCCCGTACTGGTTGAGAAGGTTCGCCTTGTCGCCTTGGAGCGCTATCTGGAGGTTGCCCAGGTTGCCGGACATCGCCCACCAGGTGCCCTCGTCGGTCAGCGTGTAGCCCTTCTTCTCGTTGGTGGTGATGAGCGTCTCTCCCATCCCCTGACTGAGGTTGAGGTACCACGAGCTCGTCTTGGGGTCGGGGCTGACTCCGGCCTTCTTCCAGAGGTCGAGCTCCTTGGTGTTGGTGCCCGAGGCGTCTCCCCGGGAGCAGAAAGTGCTCGAGGTGTTTGCGATTGCCCTGAACGCCTCCACGGTGCCGTTGAGGGATCTGACGCCGGCGGGATCGGAGGCCGGCCCCACTATCATGAACCAGTTGTACATCACGTCCTTGCGCCACAGTCCGTAGCCCTTGGCGACGAAGTCGAGCTCCTTGGCCTTGGAGTGCACCAGCAGGACGTCGGCGTCCCCACTCTGCCCGTAGGAGAGGGCTTGGCCCGTCCCGACCGAGAGGATCTTGGTCTTGATGTTGTATTTGGAATCGAACTTTGGTATCAGGTAGTCGAGCAGGCCGGTGTCGTAGGTGCTCGTGGTGGTGGCGAGCACCATCTTCTGCGGCCCGGAGGAGCTGCTTACGCAGGCCGACATCGCCAGCGTGGCCGAGAGGAGGACGGCCGCCGTCACGGCCAGGAGCGTTCGGGAGCGGGGGGCATTGGACAGTCGATGTGTTTTGTCGGACATATCGGACCCGGAGCAGGGATGTCCCAACCGCTATATCAACATTGTGCGTCTTTTCGCGGCGCCTCACCCGGACTGTTCCGCCTTCAATGGCGCCTTCCTCTTGTCGAGCTCGATCTTGTACTCTAGCACGACCTTGGGCTTGACGGAGTTTCGCACCACCGCGTACTTGTCCGCAAGGTCCATGCAGCGCTCCACCTTGGGCACGTCCTCGTCCGAGGCGACCACCGCCCGGGGGTGGAGCACGATGCGCTTGAAGGCCATCCGGGGCATCACCCGGTCCATGATGCCGTTGCAGGAGCAGTCGAACTCGCGAAGCTCCACCTTCTCCGTCTCGGCGAGCTTGAGGAACGCCAGCGTGAAGCTCATGTTGATGGAGGCGACGAAGGCGTCCTCGGCGGTGAGGGTGCCGGTCTCGCCCTGGAACTCGGGGGAGGCCGAGAAGGTCGCCTTGAACCCGTTGCCGCAGGCGAGCTTGCCCCTCCGGGCCTCGGTCCAGGTCACGTTCGAGCTGAACACGTACACCCGAGCCCTCCTCCTCTATGATTGCCTGGCTGGTTCTTATATTTGTCCATCACCCGCGCTTGCGGGCGGAGCGGATGTAGAGCCGGATGGCCAGAAGGCCCAGCACGAGCACCGCCGCCCCGAACGCCCAGGCGAGCGCGCCGTAGTAGGGCGGCGGCGGGACGTACTCGCCCGAGCGGAAGACCGTAAGGCGCATCTCGGAGCTCCCCTGGAGGCCCTGCGAGTCAGTGGCGGTGACGGTCACGCGGACGCCGCCCCGGAACGAGGCGTTCCGCGCGTCGATGACGGCGTACCGGCCGAACGCCAGGGAGACCGAGACGCCGGAGGGCCGGCCCTGGACGTCCAGACCGAACGTGAGGTTGCCGGGCGGGGTGGTGTCGTCCGTGAAGTACCGGGTGAGGTCCAAAAAGGTGGGAGACCGGGCCGCGGTGTCCACGCGGAGCACCGGGAGTCTTTGCGCCCGGGGGGGCTCGCCGGTCCAGAACTCGACATCGAGCCCGGAGAGTTTCAGCCCGCCCCCTGTGGCGGATACGGACAGCCGGAAGGTGGCCTCCCCGGTGGGGGGAATCGCCCTGAGCCGCTCCGCCAGGGCGTCCTTGAGGTCGACGCGCTCCGAGAAGGCGTAGGTGATGGAAAGGGAGTCGAGCCGGACCACGCCGCCCGACCCGCAGGTAACCTTGATCGGGATTTCGGCGAAGCGGGCGCCTCCGACGCCGGAGGCCAGGAGCCCGTTCAGGGCGGCGGCGATGTCCACCCGGACCCGGCCGCCGAGGGGGCCGGCGCCGGTCCATTCGACCGTCCCGTCCCCGCCGATGTCCAGGCCGACCTCCCGGGGCGGCCCGGTGCCCCACTCCAGTCTGAACGCCCTCCCCTGGCCCGCCCCGACGAGCGCGCCGGATTCCGGCGACCAGGCGAGGGAGGACATGTACGGGCCGGGCGAGAGGTCCGCCCTCGAGCCGTCCACCTCGTCGATGACGGAGAGCGTTCTGCCGTCGGTCACGAAGATGCGCCGGCCCTCCGGGTCGCGCGCCGCCGCGTCCAGGTAGGTGTCCCCGAACCGCTGGGAGAGGGCGAGCCGGAGGGAGCCGTTGGGAGCCGGGACCAGGAGGCTCACCCCGCCCGGGAAGTAGCCCGAGGCGGGCGCCTGGCAGAGGAGGACGCCGCCGGTGGCGTCGACGCTTATCGAGGTTATCACGGGGCTCAGCAGGGGCGTCTCGGAGAAGGGCGTGAGGAGCTCCTGGCGGCCGGAGGCTATGTCCAGGACCAAAAGCCCGGTGCTGTGGCTGGAGACGTAGAGCGTCCCGCCGTCGGGCGAAAGGGCCAATGAGTGCACTGCGAGCGAGGGGGTCTCCACCCGGGCGAATGTGCCGTCCGGCCAGAGCTCGTAGAGGCCCGAGCCGTAATAGGCCGTGACCGCCAGGAACACCGACCCGTTGGGCGGACAGGGCTGGATGGCGTCTATGTGGATGACGTAGTGCTCCGGAAGGAGGTCGACCTCCTGGCGGCGGACGGCGGGGGGGGCGACCGAGAGGTCCAGCCTGAGTATCTCGAGGGTCCCGGGGAACCAGGCCTCCACCCCGGGCAGGCACTCGAGCCCGCCCCGGGCGGCCACCACCACCCCGCCCGAGACCGGATCGGCCGCCAGGCCGTCGACCTCGCCGCAGTGGACGGACCAGTTCCTCTTCCCGCCGGCGTCGAAGGCCACCACGCCGCTGCGGGTGCCGGCCAGGAGGCCGCCGCCGTCCGGAAGCGCCGACCTCACGTCGGCCGGGACCGGGGAGCCCTCGTCGGGCAGCCTCCAGGACCTGCCGGCCATCAGGGCGAAATCGAGCTCGAAGACGTCGAGCCCGGCACCCTCGGAGGCCAGAAGCAGCCTCTGGCGGGCGGGGTCGTAGGCCCAGTACCGGGCGCTGGCCCAGGCTGTCCCGGAGCCCGAGAACACGCGCCAGGACCCTTCCCCGACGTCGATGAGCACCAGCCGGGGGCCGTGGTAGTCCCGGTAGGGGGGGTCGCCGATGGCGCAGACGGTGTTTTCCGACCGGCGCAGGGCGGTGACGCTCCGGAGCTGCTCCAGCGGCTCGATGTAGCTGACCTTTCCGTCCTCCAGGGAGAGGCTGACGGCGGCGTGGTTGTTCGAGTATCCGTTGACGGACCCGGTCCCGCTCAGCCGCAGTAGCACCGTGTTGCTCTCGGGCAGAAAGAGCATGGAGGCGAGGTTCGAGGTGACCGAGAGGTCGGTGAGCACGCGGTAGCGCCGTCCGTCGAGGTCGAAGACCGACACGGTCTTGGCCGGGAAGGGGGAGCCTCGGCCGGCCATCACCAGCCGCCGGCCCCCGGGGTCGTAGTCGACTGCCACCGGGTCGTACCAACCCGCATCCGGAAATTCGGTCGAGTTGACTATGTCGACGGCCCCGCCGACCAGGCTCTTCACGCCCGCGAAATCGCGCCCGAGCACCGCCAGGTAGGTCTCGGAGAAGCTCATCGCTTTCAGGGCGGCGGCCTCCCCCCCGGTGAAGAACTGCTGCTCCCCTCCCGTGGCGAGCTCGAACACCACCACGCCCTTCCCGGGGATGAGAACGGCGGCCCGGTCGCTCCCCGGAAGGTACTGGATGTCCGCCACGGACCGCCCGGCGGAGGGCCCGAGGGCCAGCCTCCGGGAGCGCAGCACGGCGCCCGAGACCGGGTCGCGGCCGGAAAAGTCCACCCCGTCATCGGTCACGGCGGCCTGCACCACGGTCCCGTCCCGGCCGTTCCAGAACACCCGCGGGACCTCCCGGGCCGGGGCGTGCACCACCGGGGCAAGCGGGCCAACCCCGCCGCCGATCTGCACGGAGGCCTCCTCGACCTGCGCTGATGCCGGCAGGACCACCGAGCCCCGAGACGAGCCCCCGCCCGCCCCGGGGAAGGAGAACGAAAGCTCCGTCCTCCCGTCGGAGAAGGCCCTCTGGCGCCCCATCTCCCCGGCGCCGGGGGCGTTCGCCCCGAAGTCCCAAAGCCGGCCGCCGCCGTCCCCCAGCCGGAGCTCCGGCCCGAGGGGGAACTCCCCGTCCCTGCCGGGAAGGCCCTCCACGACGACCCCGGCCGAGGCTATGGCCGCCTCCCTCGGGAGGGTGATGTTCGTCGAGAGGGTCCGCGGCCCGGTCCCGAAATAGAACGTCGCCTCCGATGACCCGTCCGAGAACTGGGACACCGTGCGGGGCCCGGCCCCGCCGGCCGGGCCGGGCAAAAGCAGCATCGCCAGCACCGCAAGTGTCGCGGCGGGCGCCCAGGGACGCCTCTCCTCGGTCATGCGCCGGCCCGTCCATTGTCTTGGGTCATATATTACTATGATGTTTTGGTGCATCGGGGGTGGAGCGCGGGACCTTCGCGGCGCCGGCGGCAGCTACGTGCGCAGCCGGAAGCGCTGGATCTTCCCCGTGGCGGTCTTGGGGAGCTCCTCCACGAACTCCACCCAGCGCGGGTACTTGTACCTGGCGGTCGAGGTCTTTACGTGCTCCTGGATCCGCTTGACGAGCTCCCCGGAGGGTTCGAAGCCCGGCTTCAGCACGACGTACGCCTTGGGCTTCACCAGCCCGTCCTCGCCCGGGTGGCCAATCACCGCGCACTCGAACACCTCGGGGAGCTCCATTACGGAGTTCTCCACCTCGACCGGCGAGACCCATATCCCGCCGACCTTGAGCATGTCGTCGCTGCGGCCCTGGTAATAGTAGTAGCCATCGGGGTCGCGCAGGTACATGTCGCCAGTGGAGAGCCAGTCGCCCAGCATGACCTTGGCGCTCTTCTTGTGGCGGCCCCAGTAGAGGACCGCCATGGACTCGCCCTTGACCAGCAGGTTGCCGACCGTGCCGTCGGGGACCTCCTTGCCCTGGTCGTCGACGATGCGCGCCTCGTAGCCGGGCACCGCCTTCCCGCTGGAGCCCGGCCGGACCTCGCCGGGGCGGTTGGAGATGAAGATGTGCAAAAGCTCGGTGGAGCCTATGCCCTCGACGAGCTCCTGGCCGAAGGCGCGCTTCCAGGCGTCGAAGATCGCCGGCTGGAGGGCCTCACCGGCCGAGACGGCGATTTTGAGAAACGAGAGGTCCGGCCGCTTTTGCTCGGACGCGGCGAGCATCGAGGCGAAGAGGGTGGGCACGCCGAAGAAGTGCGTCGGGCGGTGCCTCTCCAGGACGGAGAAGACCGCCTCCGGTGTCGGCTTCCCGGGGTAGAGGACCGTGGCGCCGCCGTGGCGCAGCGGGAAGGTCAGGCTGTTGCCCAGGCCGTAGGCGAAGAAGAGCTTCGAGGCGGAGAACACGACGCTGGCCTCGTCGATGCCCAGCACCTGCCTCGCGTAAAGGTCGGTCGTGGTGAGGATGTCGTGGTGGAGGTGGACCGTGCCCTTGGGCCGGCCGGTGGAGCCGGAGCTGTAGAGCCAAAGGGCGATGTCGTTTTTGAAAGTCCTCGCTGGGGTGTGGCTCTTGCGGTAGCAGGAGATGAGCTCCCTCCAGCCGTGGACCCGGGGCAGGGCGCTCACCCAGGAGAGGTCCTCGCCCTCGCGCGGGACGACTATCACTGCCTTCAGGTGGCGCAGGTCGTCCAGCATCGGTGCCAGCTTCCGGTAGTGCTCCGTGCCGGTGACCAGCAGGCGGGACCGGCTGTCCTCCAGCATGAAGCGGATGTCCTTCTCGTTGAGCATCGGGTTGACGCAGACCGGGACCGCCCCCAGGCGCATCCCGCCGAGGAAGGCGCACACGAACTCGGGGCAGTCGTGCAGCAGGACGAGGTAGCGGTGCTCGATGTCCAGTCCCAGGTCGGTGAAGGCGTTGGCGGCCTGGCTGACGCTCTCCAGGAGCCGGTTGTAGGTCAGGCGCTCGTCGCCGTGGAAGATGGCCGCGCGCTCGCCGCGGCCCTTCCGGATGTTCTCGTCGACCAGCACCTCGCACATGTTGAGCTCGACGGGTATGCTGGAATAGAAGTCGTCCTCCTCGTCGTCGTCCCGGGCTACTGCCTTATCCATGGTCATCCCCCTCTCAAACAGGGGCGGGGTTCATATCGTTAACGGTGGATGGCGCGACAGGACGTTGCGGGGGGCCGGACTTGAACCGGCGAATCCCTTCGGAACGGGATCTTAAGTCCCGCGCCTTTGCCAGGCTCGGCCACCCCCGCATGGGAGATGGTGAGGCATCGCTCCGGTCGCTATTAGCATTTGTCCACCGGTCAAACCTTATATACAAGCATTTCATAATAGTGGAACCGTCCCGGACGGGGAACACCGCCATGCCGCCACCCTACGCTCTGGTCCTGGCCGGCGCATTGTTCAAGAAGAGGGTCAGGGGCATCGGGGCCGACGGGGCCGGCGCCCGGTCCCGCGAGAAGGCCATCCGCGAGAAGGTCGTCGACGACCTGAGAGGAAGGGAGGATTCCCTGCGCGAGAGGGAGACCGCCCTTGCCGCCCGGGAGGAGGAGCACGGCCGCAAGAGCGCCGAGCTCGCCCTCAGGCTCCAGGAGCTCGCGGTGCGGGAGAGCCGGCTCAAGGACCGATCCGGCGAGGGCGCGGCCGCGGCCGGGCGCGCCGGCGAGCACCATCTACCCCCCGACTCCGACACCCCGGAGGAGCAGGAGAGGCTTGTCAAGGCCCTGGAGCACCGATTGGCCGGCGCGCGGGCCAGGCACGACGAGCTCCGCCGGAAAACGGGGGCGCGGGGGCGGCTCGCCGAGACCATCGCGGCCTACCGCTCGAGCGGCTACGTCGTCTCCCGGCTGGAGGGGCTCGGAGACCTCTCCCCCGCGGAGCTCGAGAGGGCCCTGGACAAGTTCGAGAGGGAGGCCGCCCTGCTGGGGCCGCTGGCCGCCCGCTGCGACGCCCTCGACCGGGCGGTCGAGAAGGAGGCCGAATCCCTCCGGGCTCGCTGCAACGACCCGGACGCGGTCGCCGAGATCGAGAATGGCATCCAGGAACTGGAGCGGCAGGTGAAGGCGCGGCGGGAGAGGCTGCGGGAACGGATGGAGAGGTGGAGGTCGGGGGGCTTCTCCCTGGCCCGCCTCGAAAAGCTGGCAGGAGCCGGACTGGTCGCGCTCGAGGAGGCCGCCACGAGGTACGAGGAGGACCTGGAGGTCCTGCGCCTTTTCGGGGAGAAGCTCGACGCCCTGGAGCCGTCGGCGAAACAGGGCGCGTCCCGGCTGGTGCCCCTGCTCAAGGACCCCGACAACATCCCGGCGCTGGAGAAGGAGTTCTTGGCCATCGAGAAACAGGCGGGTGTCAGGCGCCAGGAGTTTCTGGAGCTCTACGAGAAGTGGCGCTCGGAGGGCGTCCTGGTCGAGCCGCTGGACAAGGTGCTCACCGCCGACCTGCCCGCGATGCGCTCGGCGTTCCTGCGGTTCGACGAGGACCTCCACCGCCTCCGGGCGCTCGCCGAGCGCGCCTCGAGGCTGGACGCCTCGTTCGCCACCCGGGTGGCGGCCCTGCGTCCCGGCCTGCGCGACCCGGCGCAGCTGCAGGTGGTGGAGAAGGCGGTCCGGGAGATGGAGGAGGAGGCCGGCAAGGCCCCGGCGGCGCCCGCCCGGAGGGGCCGCGCCCCGCCCCCGAAGGTCGTGGCGGCCCCCAAGGAGCCCCCGGCGCCACCGCAGAAGGTCGAGGCGAGGGCCGTCGCGGCACCCGTCCAGCCGGCGGCCGGGGAGGCCGCACCGGCCGGGAATCCGCAGGCGGAGCTTTCGGCCGAGATCGCGGCCGCCGAGGCGGCCATAAAGGAGCTCGAGCTGAAGGGTATCGACCCGGCGGCGGCCTTCAACCTGCTCAAGCTAGGCAAGTCGTTCAACCGGAGCAAGAACCTGGCCAAGGCCCTCCTGTACGCCAAGAAGGCGCGGGAGACCGCCATCGCCATGAAGAAATAGGGCGCCTCAGCCCCTTTTGCCGACCAGCTCCGGCGGGGCCCCTGCCAGCTCCACCAGGGCCTCGGCCTCCATGAAATGGAGCTTCCCGGGCACGACGATGCTGTGGTGGGGCGGGCCGAAGTCCTCCCTCTCGAGCCGGGCGAGGGGACCGGCGCGGACCACCGGGCTCTCGGAGCCGGCGCGGGCCACCACGCACACCAGCGCCTCCGGGCCCAGGAGCCCCCCCCGTTTCCGGCGCTCCAGCCCGGCCAGGAGGCCGAGCCCCTCGTTGGCCGTCATCAGGAGGCCCTTGTCGGCCCGGATGTCCAAAAGCACCAGCGTGTGGAGGCCCCGGGAGAGGTTCTCCGCTATCATGTCGTAGGGGCTGTCCGGGGAGTGGCCCTTCTCCGGGAACGGCAACGTCGTGGTCCGCCCGAACTTGTAGTGCTGCAGGCCCAGAAGCCCGGGAACCGCCGTCAGGGCCGAGGCGCCGTGGACCACGGAAACCGGGATGCCCTCCTTCCTGGCCCGGAGGCGCAGCTCGACGTGCGTGGTGGCCGAGAAGGGGTCGCCCACGACCAGCAGGCAGGCGTCCCCCTTCCGGGCGGCCTCGAGGATGCGGTCGCCCCTCTCGACCTCCTCGCGTCCCAGCACGGTCACCGGCCTTCCGAGCAGGGCCTCCAGCCTCTCCGCGGACGAGCCGGCCGGCACGGCGGTGTAGAACTCGGCGAAGACCTTTTCGCAGGAGCGGGCGGCCTCGAGGGCCTTGAGGCTCAGGTCCCTCTCGTCGAACAGTCCCAGGCCGATGAACCTCAGCGCCGTCCCGTCACCGGCCGGGAATCGGCGCGCGGGTAGCTAACCCTTGCGCGCAAAAAGGATATATGCGGATACGGCGCATAGCGAGGCGGATGGTCCGGTCCAGGTGCGTGCGGGTCCCGAAGGCGCAGGCGGAGCAGGTCCGGCGCCGACTGGCGTTTGCGGGGGCGCTGCGCGGGGACCTCCGGCCCGGCCGCGACCGCGATTTCGTGTACCTGCCGGTGTCCGGGGCGGCCCGGGAGCCGGTGGGCACGCTCTGCGAGCGGGACCTGGAGCCGGTGCGCAAGCCGCCGGAGAGCTACCGGGAGACGGCCGGCGTCCCTTCCGAGCTCAGGAAGGGGCTGCCCAGGGCGTTCGACGTCATCGGCAAGGTCCTCATCATCAAGATACCCGACGGGCTGGCGCAGTACAGGCGCGAGATCGGCAAGGCCCTCCTGCTCGCCCGCCCGGAGGCCCGGTCGGTGGCCATGGACCGCGGCGTGCAGGGCGAGGACCGGGTCCGCGACCTCGAGGTCATCGCCGGGGAGCCGGAACTCGAGACAACCCACGTGGAGCACGGGCTGCGCTTCCTGCTGGACCCCTCGAAGGTCTACTTCTCGCCCAGGCTGGCGACCGAGCGGTCGAGGGTGGCCGGGCTGGTGAGGGAGAAGGAGGCCGTCCTGGACATGTTCGCCGGCGTGGGGCCGTTCTCGATCCAAATAGCGAAGAGGGCCAGGCCCTCCGTGGTGCGCGCCGCCGACATCAACCCGGCGGCGGTCGAGTACCTGAAGAGGAACCTCCGGCTCAACAAGGTCTCCGGGGTGGAGCCGATGCTCGCGGATGCGCGGGAGCTTCCCGGAAAGGTGCCCCCGGCGGACAGAATCGTGATGAACCTGCCCCACAGCGCTTTCGGATTCCTGCCCGTGGCGCTGGAGCTCTTGCGGCCGGGCGGGACCGTCCACCTCTATGAGATTGTTGCGCGGGAGGGGCTGGCGCGAAGGCGGGAGGAGGTGGCGGCGGCCGTGGAGGGGGCCGGCCGGGAGCTGCTCTCGGTGCGGCCGCGGCTGGTGCGCGGCTTTTCGGCGTCGGAGTCGCACTACGTGTTCGACCTTTGGATCGACTGATGCCTACTGGATCGCGATCCTGGCGTCCAGCACCTTCGGCGCCCGCCCCTTCTCGAAGACCACGAGCGGGTTGATGTCCATCTCGCGTATCTCGGGCAGGTCGAGCACCAGCTGGGACATGCGCTGGAGGTGCTCGGTGAGGCGCTCCAGGTCCACGGGCCGCTCGCCCCGGGCGCCGTCAAGTATGGGGAAGCCCTTGATGGACCGCACCATCTCGGAGGCGTCGACGTCCGTGACCGGGGCCACCCGGAAGGCGACGTCCTTGAGCACCTCGACATGGATGCCCCCCAGGCCGAACATGACGACCGGGCCGAAGCTCGGGTCCGTGGTCATGCCCAGGATGGTCTCCTTGCCCCCGCGCACCATCTCCTGCACCAGCACGCCCTCCATCCTGAGGGCCGGGTTGGACGCCCGGAGCGCCGTGAAGGCCTCGACTATCTGGGAGAACGCCGCCCGGACCTCGGCGTCGTTGCGGATGTCCGCCCGGACGCCTCCGGCGTCCGACTTGTGGAGCACGTCGGCCGACACGAGCTTCAGGACCACCGGGTAGCCTATGGAGTTGGCCGCGGCGACCGCTGCTTCGGCATCGTGGCACATCACCGTCCGGGGCATCTCGAAGCCGTACGCCGAGAGGACGGCCTCCACCTCCGGCGGGGAGAGCCACCTGCGCCCCTGCTCCCGGGCCTTCAGGACCACGGATTCGGCCCTCTCGGCCTTCACGTCGAAGCGGCGCATCTTCCCCTCCGGCCGGCTCCGGATGAGGCCGTAGCGGTACATCGCAGCCAAAGCCCTGGCGGCCGACTCGGGGAACATGTAGAGCGGGAGGGTGCAGCTCCCGGGACGGGCGCGCCTTTGTTCTCGGGTGCTCATGAAAACGCCGAGAACCGGCTTGTCGTGGCGCCCGCAGGCCCGGTGGATGGCGTGGTTGACCGCCTCGGCGTCGGTCATCAACGGGTGCACGAATATGACTATGACCGAATCGACGTTCCTGTCTTGGAGGACGGCGTCCAGCACGGTCTCGTACATGCGGGCGTTGCCCTCGGCGAGCAGGTCCACCGGGTTGTCTATGGCCGCCGCCGGGACCAGGTTCTCCCGCAGGGTGCGCCGGGTCCGCTCCTCGAACTGGGCCATCTCCAGGCCGTGAGAGACGCAGGCGTCGGTCGCCATGATGCCCGGCCCCCCGGCGTTGGTCACCACGGCCACGCGCTTTCCCGACGGGAGGGGCTGTCCGGTGAAGGCCTTGGCGTAGTCGAGCAGGTCCTCTATCGACTCGACGCGCAGCACGCCGCACTGGTGGAATATGGCGTCGGTGAGGACGTCGCCCTCGGCGAGGCTGCCCGTGTGGGACGAGATGGCCCGGGCGCCGGCGACGGTCCGGCCGGACTTGACCGCCACCACCGGCTTCTTTCTCGAAAGGCTCCGGGCGATGCGGGTGAACTTGCGGGGGTTGCCGAAGCTCTCGATGTACATGAGCACGAGCTTCACGGACTCGTCCACCTCCCAGGCCTCGAGCAGGTCGTTGGCCGAAACGTCCATCTTGTTGCCCATGCTCACGAACTTGGAGAAGCCTATCTCGGCCTCCTTGGCGTAGTCCAGGAGCGTCCCGCAGAGCGCCCCCGACTGGGACATGAGGCCTATCGAGCCGTCGAGGGGCATGGTGATGGCGAACGTGGCGTTCATGCGGACGTCGGGCTCGGTGTTTATGGCGCCCATGCAGTTGGGCCCGACGACGCGTATGCCGTGCCTCCTGGCGATGGCCGCCACCTCCGATTCGAGCTGGGCCCCCTTGTCGCCGACCTCCCTGAAGCCGGCCGATATTATTATCGCCCCGCGCACGCCCTTCCGGCCGCACTCCTCCATTATCTGGGGGACGATGCGCGCCGGCACTACAATGATCGCCAGGTCCACCGGGTCCGGTATGGCCGCGACGCTGGGGAAGCACTTCATGCTCAGCACGGTGTTGGCGCGCGGGTTCACCGGGTACACCGAGCCCCTGAACTCGTACTTGACCAGGTTGCCGAGTATCTCCCGTCCGACACCCCCGCGCTCGCGCGAGGCGCCCACCACGGCGATCGACTGGGGCCGGAATATGGCGTCGAGGGTCTTCGTCATTCCGCGCACCTCCCGGAGGTTATGAGCGTGGGCGTTTTAATCGTTTGGCCCGGCGGACGACAGGGTGCGGGGTGCAGGGCGCGGGGTGCGGGGGAGAATCCCTGAATCCTCGCCCGAACCACCGAACCCTGGACCCCGAACCCTCGTCGTTCCCGGCACCCGGCACCCGGCACCCTGTCTTTCGCTCGCGCGCATACATGTTATATAATCGCAATGACATTCACGTGACGAGGGGGGAGAAAGCCTGGTCCGGGTCGCGATAATCGGGGTTGGGCAGACTGCGCTGAGGCCTTTTTCGCCGGAGGTGTCGTACAAGGAGCTGATGTACGAGGCCGCGGTCAAGGCCTACGAGGACGCCGGGGTGGAGCCGCGCAAGGACGTGGAGTCGTTCGTCGGGGTCTCGGAGGACTTCTGGGAGGGCACGAGCATATTCGACGAGTACCTGCCCGACCAGATAGGAGGGGCCCTCCGGCCGGTGTGCACGATTGGCGGCGACGGCCTGGCCGGCGTGGCCAACGCGGCGATGCAGATAATGACGGGGCGGATAGGCGTGGCCGCGGTGGAAAGCCACAGCAAGCTCTCCGAGGTGGACCGGCCGCTCAAGGTCCTGCAGATGGCCCTCGACCCGGTGCTCAACCGGCCCCTGGACCTCAACCCGCACGCGCTCGCCGGGCTGGAGATGGCGCGCTTTTTGGATGGATCGGGCGCGAAGAGGAACGACTGCGCCCGGGTGGTCGCCAAGAACCGTCGCAACGCGATAGCCAACCCTCTCGCCGCCTACCCGGCGCGGGTTACATCCGAGCTGGTGCTCCGCTCCGACGAGACCTTCTCGCCGATGCGGAGGCTGGAGATGAGCGCCCCGGCGGACGGCGCCACGGTGCTCGTGCTGGCGTCCGAGGAGCGGGCCCGGAGGCTCTCAGACGACCCTGTCTGGATAGACGGCATGGGCTGGGCCAACGACACGCCGACCCTGGAGGCGCGGGACTGGGCCCGGGCGCGCTACGCCGAGTGGTCCGCAAAGCGCGCCTCGAAGATGGCCGGCTGGCCGTCAAAGAAGGCCGACCTCTTCGAGATAGACGACACCTACGCCTACAAGGAGATCCAGCACGCCGGGGCGCTGGGGCTCTGCAAGCCGGCCGAGTATGCCGGCTTCATCCGGGAAGGCCCGCCGATCAACCCCTCGGGCGGCAGCCTGGGCTGCGGCCACCTGATGGACGCCACGGGGCTGTTCCGGCTGGGCGAGGCCGTCGATCAGCTCCGGGGGCTCGCGGGGCGGCGCCAGGTCAAGGGCGCAAGGCGCGCCGTGGTTCAGTCCTGGCGGGGCGTCCCGACCACCGCCGGGGCCGTGCTGATGCTCTCCGGCCGCGACGGCGGTCCGGCCGGGGCCGGAAAGGGGGCGGTCGCGTGAGAAGGGTGGCGGTGATCGGGGCCGGGATGACCAAGTTCGTGCGCCGCGCCAAGGAGACCGGCAAGGAGCTGTCCTTCGAGGCGGCGCGCATGGCCCTGGATTCGGCGGGGATGGAGATCAAGGACATCCAGTGCGTGGCCGAGGGAACGGCCCCCGACGCATTCGACGGCATGCACATGAAGGCCGAGTACCTCTCCGACGGCAGCGGGGCGTACGGGAAGCCCTACACCCGGTCCTTCGTCGGCGGAGGCACTGGCGTGTTCACCGGCGTGCACGGCTGGTGGCATGTCGCCTCGGGGATGTTCGACACCTGCCTCGTGGTGGGCGAGGAGAAGATGTCCTCCTGCCAGCCGCACCCGCAGGGCGCCTTCCTGACCATCTTCGACAACCTCACCGAGCGCCAGCTCGGGCCCAACCTGGTGTGGATATTCGCGCTCGAGATGAACCGCTACATGACCCGGCACAGGATCAAAAAGGAGGACGTGGCGCTGGTATCCGTCAAGAACCACGGAAACGCGATGGACCATCCCGCGGCCCAGCTGGGAATGAGGATCACTGTTGAGGACGTGCTCAACTCGGAGGTCCTGGCCTATCCCGTCCAGAGGCTGGACATCAGCCCGACCTCGGACGGCGCGGCGGCGCTGGTGTTCTGCACCGAGGAGGTCGCCCGCAAATACACGGACAACCCGGTGTTCGTGGACGGCGTCGGCTGGCACCTGGACACGGCCTACTGGACCGACCGCGACCTTTATTACCCGCTGTACGTCGAGAAGGCGGCGAGGATGGCCTATAAGATGGCGAGGATAGACAACCCGCGCAGGCAGATCTCGTTCGCCGAGCCCTACGACCCCTTCGACTACAAGGAGCTGCACCACATGGAGGGCCTCCAGCTCTGCAAGAAGGGCGAGGCGCCCGTCCTGACACGCGAGGGCGTGACCCAGAGGGACGGGGACCTCCCGACCTGCCCCTCCGGGGGCGCGCTGGGCGTCGGGAACCCCATCGCCGCCACGGGCGTCATGAAGCTTTGCGAGATGTTCTGGCAGCTGCGCGGGGAGGCCGGGAAAAGACAGGTCAAAAACGACCCCCACACGGCGGTGGCCCAGGCCTGGGGGGATTTGATGCAGGTCGGTACCGTCGTGGTAATGCGCCGGGGAGGTGAACATCCATGAGCGGGAAACCGGAAGGGAACCTTGCGGGGACCGCCCTCACGGAGGAGGACCTCAAGAAGAAGGACCTGCTCAGGGAGGAGTGGAGCGAGACCGGCCTCAGCTACACCTGGAGCGCGGGCGTGGCCATCGGGACCTACCTCGAGGGCCTGAAGGAGGGGAGGCTGCTCGGGGTGCGCTGCCGCCCCTGCAGCCGCATCATGGTCCCGCCCCGCCTGTTCTGCGAGGAGTGCTTCAGAACGGTCGACGAGTTCGTCCCGGTGCGGGACACCGGCACGGTGAACACCTTCGCCATCTGTTACATCAGGACCGACGCTTCCCGGCAGAAGAAGCCCCAGCTCCCGGCGGTCATCGAGCTGGACGGCGCCTCCAAGGGGATGGGGATTCTCCACCTCCTGGGCGAGGTGAGGCCCGCCGATGTCAAGATCGGCATGAAGGTCAGGGCGGTGTGGAAACCGGCCCGGGAGCGCAGGGGCGACATCACGGACATCCGGTACTTCAGGCCCTGGGAGCCGGAACCGGGACCGGGGGCCCTGAGGCCGAAAGCGAAAAAGGCCGCGAAGCCTAAATCGAAACCGAAGCCGAAAGGCAAGGAGACCTGAGGGGGGATGGCCATGGGAATCGTCAGGAAGCTGGAGAGGGCCGTGGATGTCAGGCGGGTGAAGGGCGACTTCCCCGTGAGGTACACCTACACCATGCCACCGCACCACGAGAGGTTCTTCAAGACCCTGAAGGAGACGGGGAGGTTCTCGGGGGCCAGGTGCGAGAAATGCAACACGACCTTCGTCCCGCCGGTGGCGTTCTGCGAGAAGTGCTTCGTCCGGGTGGGGAAGGCGGTCGATGTGGCGGACGCCGGGACGCTTCTGGCGTTCACGGTGGCCCGCGAGGGACCGGGAGGGGAGCGGCTGCCGGCGCCGGTCGTGTACGGCATCGTGAAGCTGCGCGGGGCCTCGACGGTCATCCTGCACAAGGTGCTTGCGGACCCGAAGCGGCTCAAGGCCGGCATGAAGGTCCGGGCCCAGCTCAAGCCGGCGAACCGGCGCCGGGGCTCCATCACGGACATCGAGGGGTTCGTCTTGGTGTGAGCATGCGGCCCGTGAAGCCGCCCAGGCCCCTGTGCCTCAAGCGCCGGCACCTCGTAACGGACGAAGACGCGAGATACCTGCGGGGCCGCGTCGAGATCCTGCGGCCGGGCGACGAGACCGGGGCCCACGTGACCGGGGGCAGGGAAGAGGTGATCATCGTCCTCGAGGGCACGGCCACGGTCCATCACGGAAAGGCGAAGGTCAGGGTCCGGGAGGGCCACTCGCTCTTCATCGCCGAGGGCGTGCTCCACAACGTCCGAAACGAGGGGCGCCGGTGGCTCCGTTACGTTTACGTGCGCTCGCGGGCGAAGGGGGAGGCGCCACAACACTGAATAAGAACGCAAGGCACAAGGCGCAGGGCGCAGGGCGCAAGGGAAGGGACAAGGCATAGGGCGCATGGAAGAAGGAGCAAGGAGGGAAGCCCCCTCTTGTCCCCCTTGTTCCTTGCGCCCTATCCCTCGCGCCTCAAGCCTTGCGCCTCGCGCCTTGATGAGATAGAAACGCACCGGGGATAATGGCTGGTGCGAATATGCCTCGGCAGAGCGAGACAGGGCAGATGGACCAGGATGATGAACCATCCAGTCAGGTGCCCAATCAGAACCGGATTT
>Ga0194125_10006013_pt1 | contig 18154 bp, 10 predicted proteins | sample TA2KigC250mmetaG_FD_148626 | JGI IMG/M metagenome (GOLD analysis project Ga0194125, IMG submission 148626) | Freshwater microbial communities from Lake Tanganyika, Tanzania - TA2015034 Kigoma Deep Cast 250m | ecosystem: Environmental > Aquatic > Freshwater > Lake | place: Tanzania: Lake...
TATCTATGATGACGTTTGGGTGAGCCTTGGCACGTTCCATTTCGCCGCGCAAGGTGATGAGTATGTCCAGTTGGGTGATATAACAGGTGAGCCACCAGGCTCAACCCAGGTGGCTTTTGACGCAGTTGGGATAGACTGGCGTGGCGATCAGCCTCCTCTTGAGGAACTCGAGAAGCAAGTCCGCGAGATTTGTCCAGGCGGAGTAGCTCCGCTAGCGCTTGCTGTGCTTCTTGCCATGGTGCGACGAAAAAGCTCCCTGTTGTCATTGAGTCGCGCTAAGTCTTGTCGTCCGCCGGCCTTACTATAGATTCCCATTACCTGATAGAAGTTTCCCGATTCGCGGGTAGCTGATCAGTTGCGGGAATGTCGCTTCTGTTGTACCATTAACAGACATCTTGTCTGAGAGAGGAAGCGACATGACGCAACAACACAGAACAGGTTCAATCTCTCGTCGGGAACGTGCTCGCCAGGCGAAGGCCAAAGCACGGGAACGGCACCGTCAAGCCCGACAAGGGTGGAAACGACAACAAGCCAGGCGGACAGACAAGTTGCCTTTGCCGACACCCCAGGCTCGAGGATACCTGGTCGGTCGGTTTTGGGAGGAGTTTGGACTGACGGCCTTCCTGACCGGCCTGGGAATACGCAAGTTCAAAGGGTTGGCAGCCAGCACGTTGCTGTTCATTGCCTTGCTGTTTGGGGTGATGAATGCGCACTCGGTATCGGATCTGACGGACAAGGTGCGCGCCGATCCGGTGTTGATCGAGCTGTGCGCCGCCAATGTGGTAGAGCGCAAGCAACTGTACCGCTTCTTGGGCAAACTGACCAAGGAGCAGTACCAGGCCCTGATGGCTCACGTGCTGAGGCAATTGCAGGCCGACCCCCGCACCGCCAGCCGTCCCGACGGAGTCACAGTCGGGGACGAGACCACCATCCTGAAATGGGCCAAGAAGATGCCAGGCATCAGTTGGGTCTTCAAGGCCAGCGAGCAACGGGTAGGGCTGGGGTACGAGGTTGTCTCCACCTGCTATGCCGATGGGGACAAGTTCTACTCTCTCTTTTGCGACTTCCGCTTGCCCACCCCTGAAGAACAGAAGGAGCGAGAGCAAGCCCGCAAGCGCAAGGAGTTGGGCCTGGACCAGCGTAAGATTGCCGACGTGGCCCGCTGGTTGGAACATCAGGTTGCAGAAGGGGATGCTCCTGAACTGGTGGTGTTGGCTGGCAACCATCTGGGACATCCTTTGGTCAGCAAAAGCGAAGCCCTGGGGCTGCCCTGGATAGGGATCAGCGCTCGTCGGCGGGTGTACGTGCTGGGCACAGGGCGTCAGGCTCGTCAGGTCAAGAGCAACGCTTTGCTGAAGGGCGATTACCAGCGGCAGTGGCATGAACTCAAGGATGAAGGATATAGGGTAGCCTTCCTCGGCGAGGCCACAGCTACCACCTTGGGGCGGGTGGTGTTGCTGGTGGTCGAGTGTCTGGCTGATGGAGAGCGCCAGCTGCTGGTAGCACGCCCGGATAAAGAGACCGTGTTGTTGGAGCGCGTGCAGTTGTTGCTGGCTCGCCAGGCCCAGACAGATAACACCAAGTTGCATCTGATGTTGGACTTGTTGCGCCAGGGTCGAGAGGCAGGCATCCGTACCGAAACGGCTACTTTCGACCGCTGGTTCTACGCAGTGTGGTTCATCCGGGACGTGCTGGCCCTCGGCTTCAAGCGCGTGATCATCAAAGCCAAAGCCAATATCCCCTACCTGTACCAGGGCCAGGAGATGACCATCGAGGAATTGAAGAAACAGGTCACAGAGTATCGTCGGGCACCTGGTGGAGAGAAGCGGGTCAAGTTCGCTTCCCTCAAGGTGATCCAACCGGGCCTGGGACAAGTCAAGCTGGTCTTCGTACAGGAGTTCAATCGCAAGGGGAAGCTGACCCAAGAGTATGTGTTGATGTGCACCGATCCTCGCTACGCTAACGACAAAGTATGGCGTGCCCACAAGTTGCGCTGGCGTATCGAAGAGATCTATCGGGAAGTGCGGCAGAACCACGGCTTCGAGGAGTTCCACTGTCGCAATTTCAACGCCATCTACGGCCATGTGGCCCTCAGCTTCCTCTCCCATCTGTGCCTGACCGTCACCCGGCTGATGACACCCAAACTCCACTCGCTGACGCTGGGTGAGATCAAGAATAAGGTCTTCAATGCCTTGGTCGAACTGGTCAGTACTGCTCACGAGGTGATCGTGTGCTTCACCAAAGAATTCCTGGAACACTATGGCTTACCTGCTTTCTGTACCTGATCCCGGAATCGGGAAACTTCTAAATAGTGTATAATATAGTTATCCTGTGATGACAGGATTACAGGGTCTAGGAAAACGTTTGAAAAGTAACCAGGGAGAGACAAAACATTGAAAGGAGGGGACTATCGAAAACAAACTTATTAGTAAATGGAAGGAGAAGGCTCAGAAAGTTCAGCAGCGAGTTCGATGTGATAACACAAGTCTAAAGAAGGAGGTTTTTTCCAATGACAGCGAAGAAATTGGTCCTTTCGTTTGTGGCGCTAGTGATCTTGATCACAGTTGCCAGTTGCGCTGGCCCGACGCCGACGGAAGTGCCGCCGACGGAAGTGCCGCCGACGGAAGTGCCGCCGACGGAAGTGCCAACAGAAGAGGTAGTACCGACTGAAGTTGTGTGCCCCTATAACGAATCGCCGATGTTGGCTGAGTTGGTCGAAGCAGGCGAGTTACCCTCCGTTTGCGAACGGCTGCCGAAGAATCCCCTCGTCCTCACCGGCGGAATGATGCTGCCCAGGGAATACATTGATCCAGAGATTGGGGTTTACGGCGGTGAAATGGTCATGACGATCCTGTCAAATGTTGATATGAAAGAGCCGCTTTTCATAACCAACAACAGGAACCCAAAGTTTGTCAGCGGGAACATCGTAGAGAGCCTCACTTGGAATGACGACCTCACGGAGTTCACCTTTAAATTACGAGAGGGGCACAAGTGGTCTGATGGAACTCCCCTGACCACCGAAGATGTGCGCTTTGCCTATGAAGAGGTCGTCAGTAATGAGCTTCTATACGCTGCGGTTCCAGGTTATCTAAGAGCTAAGGGTAGGGCTGAGGGCGAGCCAGCCAAGTTGGAGATCGTGGATGACTTCACCTTTGTATTCAAGTTCGCTGAACCCTATCCTACTTTCCCGTTCCAACTGGTGAGCATAGGAACAGGCTACCTGGACATCATCAAACCAAAGCACTACCTGGAACAATTCCACATCGACTATGGTGATGCGGACGAGATCGCTGCCATGGCGGAAAAGGAGGGGTTGACCGAGTGGTACGAACTGTTCAACCTAAGAGATCTCAGGGGATGGAGTGAAAACAACCCGGAGGCGGTTGGGTTTCCGCAACTTGGTGGCTGGATCCGTTTAGAGAGTCCGGAAGACCGAATAGTCGTCGAGCGAAATCCGTACTACCACGCAGTGGATACGGCCGGCAACCAGCTTCCCTATATCGACAGGCGTGTCACCGTTCCCCTTGCCTGGACTAACCCGGAAGCGGCCCAGTTGATGATGTTCTCGAAACAAGCGGATTATCACTGGTTTCTAGATGCGACTGTATTGCCTCTCTTCAAGGAAAATGAAGCAAAAGGTAACTACAAAACCGTGATATATCCTAACAAAGATTCTCGCGGCTTCTACCTGAATCTCACCTACGATGACCCTGCATGGCGTGAAGTTACGTGGGATGTTCGTTTCCGCCGGGCCATTCTGCTGGCGATCGATAAGCAGGAGATCAACGACGAGCTGTACGCTGGTGTGGCTAGCTTACCTACTACAAATCCACCTGAGTATAACCCAGAAAAAGCGAACAGCTTGCTGGATGAAATGGGGCTGACCGAACGCGATGCTGATGGTTTCCGCCTGGGACCTGACGGCAAACCCATTGAGATCTTCATAGAAGTCGGCCCGTGGGAAGGGTATAAGGAGCAGGCACCATTCTTCTGTTCCTACTTCGAGGAAATTGGGATTAAGTGCAATTTCAAGGAGTTCGCTGCCGAGGCTGTTGGTGAGCGTCAGCAAGCCAACGAGCACAAGGCAGCAATTTCTTGGAATACGGCACCTATCTGGGATGCTCATGGTCCATACGTGGATTACCTTCCGACTGCACTTTGGGGGCCCCTCTGGCAGGACTGGTATGAGTCAGGAGGTGAGACTGGCGAAGAGCCGCCTGACTGGATCAAAGAGCTTTACGCGATCCATGATGAAATTGTGCGGCACCCATGGGGCGCTGATGCGTTCTATCAGGCTGCTGAAAAACGGGACGCCTGGATCTACGAGAACGTACCGTTCTTCACCTTTGTAGAGCAACCTGCTATTTTCCATGTGTGGTCCAACTGTCTGGGCAACGTACCTGGTGGACGAACGTTCCATCATGGATCCTGGACCAGCCATAAGTTGCTTTACTTCATACCAGGCTGCGAAAGGTGAATCGGAGTCTCGCTAAATTAAAGGACTGGGGTAAGCTTACCCCAGTCCTTTATTGCACCATTCATCATGAGAAAATAGGTGTGGGTGGCATACCGGTTTTGTCAATAGATGATTACGAGCAGGTAAACACAACCTTATCAGGAAAGGGAAAAGAGGCAGTGTTCAGTGTACCCCATCCCTGCGTACGGCGTGTTGACACAACAAGCCAGTGGTAGTATAGATAGTTTTGGTACCTGTAATGACAAGATGACAAGGATAGGGGAAGCAAGATTGTTGAGTATATGCAAGATCAAAGGGACAGGCGGATTTGTTGAAGAATTTGGAGGACATGGGTCATGACCAAGAACAGGACCATTGAGAGCCTAGATCAGGTCGATAAAGCGGCGTTCAACCCTGGCCCTTCACCAATGGATGGCACAGCAACACTCGTCACCTTGCAGATCGGTGGAAGGGAACACCCCACCGGGCCAAAGGTAATCTCGTTGGATGGTGTCTGGGAACTGGCAGAGGGCGGTTCTGAGACGGAGAGACTTTCCAGTGATTGGCCCGAGTCAATCCCGGTGGGGGTACCGGGTAGTGTCCATACCGCTTTGCTGACCGCAGGCAAGATACCTGACCCATACGTCGGACTCAACGATGTCATCGCCAAAGAGGAAAGCTTCAAAACCTGGTGGCTGAAGCGGACATTTCAACGTCCGCAGGGCATTTCCAGCGAACGTATTGTTTTTGGCGGAATCTGTGACTCGTGTACAATCTGGCTGAACGGCGAGAAGCTGGGCAGTCATAAGGGCATGTTCGCCGAAATTGCGTTCCGTGTGTCTTCCCGACTGGTTGATGGAGAAAATAGCCTGATCGTAAAGCTGAATCCGGCTCCCTTTCGCCTGAGTGACAAGGAACCAAACGAATTTTTTACCGGCATGAATGTGGGTTGGCTTGATACTGCGGTCATTAACAATATCTTTGGCTGGCACTACATTAATCTCCCCACTATTGGCATCTGGCGTTCTGTCCGAATCAAAGGCGCGCCAGCGGTCAGGATCGATCATCCGTTTGTTGCGACAAAGGATACAGGCGCGGGCGTTGTCTGCTTGCACACCACGCTATCGGGCGATCGCCGCGGTTGGTCTGGACAATTAGTTGGTTCTATCAAGCCGGACAATTTCGAAGGAACGGCATATGGCTTTTCACACCACGTTACCTCTGAAAAAGACGCGACAACCGTACTCTTAGAGTTTGTCATACCGGAAGCGAAACCTTGGTGGCCTGTTGATCATGGCGATCCAAATCTGTATCGCCTAAAGCTGTCATTTATCCCCGACGATGGTGGTATTCCAGACTATACTGAAGTTACCTTCGGTATCCGAACGATAGAGATGCTCCCCTTGGCGGATGGCCCTGACCCGGATACTTACAACTGGACCTTCGCCATCAACGGGAAGCCCGTCTTTATTAAAGGTACAAACTGGTGTACGATGGATGCGCTACTGCGGTTTGAGTCTGAACGCTACGATCGTTTCCTGAGTCTCGCTAGAGACTCCCACATTCGACTTCTGCGTGCCTGGGGCAGCGGTATGCCTGAAACAGATGAGTTTTACGGCTTGACCGATAGATATGGCATCATGGTTCTTCAGGAATGGCCCACTGCCTGGAACAGCCACAAGATTCAACCATTCGAAATACTGGAAGAAACGGTCAGACACAACACGCTCCGTTTGCGCAATCACCCCTCCCTGGTCATGTGGGGCGCGGGCAACGAATCCAATGATCCAACCGGCCCGGTGATAGACATGATGGGGAGGATCAGTTATGAACTTGATGGAACTCGTCCCTTCCACCGTGGCGAACCGTGGGGCGGCAGCATCCACAACTATGACGTTTACTGGGGCCGACAACCTCTGTACAGGAATCTGCATCTGACGGCCCCTTTCATCGGCGAGTTTGGGCTGGCATCAGTGCCAAATAATGAAACAGTGCAACGCTACCTGCCGGACCAGGAAAAAGGTCGCTGGCCCCCTCCTTCAGACGGGAGTTTCGCCCATCACATGCCGGTATTCAACCAAAAGGGCGACCTAGCGATTATGTCGCAATATGTAGCCGATTTTGTTCCCAATAACTCAATGCAGAATTTCATCCTGGGAACCCAGATGGCGCAGGCAACCGGCATCCGACACACGCTCGAACTCGCCCGGACTCGCTGGCCTGAGGCTACGGGCGCTGTTTACTACAAATTGAACGATAATAATCCAGCGGCATCCTGGTCAACTGTTGACTGGTACGGCGTGCCGAAGCTGGCTTACCATATCATACGACAGTCATTCAGGCCGCTTCACGCCTGCGTCCTATTTGAACGGTTATCATCGGTCGGTGAGGCTCTGTCACTTCCTGTATACCTTCTAGATGATGCGAATGCCCTGGAAGGATCAAACTGGTGGGTAATCGTTCGCGCCTACAATTCGGACCTGCAGAAAGTTGAAGACAACGAATTCACCGGTAGCGGTGCAGTTGGGCAGGTGATAAAGCTGGGAACGTTTAACCTGACGGCCGATCAGACACAAACGATACCGTTGCTTATCGTCACCGAGGTCAGGCAGAACGACGAACTCAAAGACAGGACTTTTTACTGGATCAACTATACTGGAGTCCAGGGTTGTTTGTTCGATTTGCCGCGGACCCAACTATCACTGATGACCGAAGGGACGAATAGCCTTATTGTGAGCAATACTGGCAACAAGCCTGCGCTGGCTGTGCATTTCGTCTGCCCATCTATCTCGGACACATTTACACCCGCCGATAGTTTTTTCTGGTTAGATGCAGGCGAGCAGCGGAAGATCGCTGTCAATCAGACAGATGGCGTTCTTGTTACCGCATGGAATTCTGATTAAAATTAGGAAAGTGATTACAGATGGAGAGTATGGGCAAGAACTCAACCCAAATTTCGACGACTGGCGCAGACCAATCTGCTAACCTGACAAACGGAGCAATTATCGAGGTAAAAGACCTGAGGACGTATTTCTACATGGATGAAGGCACCCTGAAAGCAGTGGACGGAGCCAGTTTTTCCGTTGGTCAGCAGAAAACAATTGGGCTGATTGGGGAAAGCGGCTGCGGTAAAAGTGTTACCGCCCAATCAATTTTACGCATCGTGCCTAAACCTGGGAGAACTGTTGCAGGACAAATCCTGTTCCGGGGGAGGAATGGAGAAGTCACCGACCTGGCGCAACTCGACCCATTTGGCGAGGAGATCAGAAGGATCCGCGGCAAGGAAATATCTATAGTCTTTCAGGAGCCAATGACGAGCCTGTCTCCAGTACATAGTGTTGCTAGTCAACTTCTAGAAGCCATCTTACTTCATAGGACGGAGGATAAAAAAGAAGCCTACGATATTGCGCTCGATATGTTGACAAGGGTGGGAATACCCAATCCAACCCAGCGGATGAACGAATATCCGCATCAACTATCCGGAGGTATGCGTCAGCGCGTCATGATTGCTATGGCGCTGTCCTGTAACCCCATCCTGTTCATCGCTGATGAACCCACTACCGCCCTCGACGTTACTGTGCAGGCGCAAATTTTAGAGCTTATCAAAGAACTGCAGGTCCAGCTTCAAATGTCGGTGTTGTATATCACCCACGATCTAGGCGTTATCGCCGAAATCAGCGACGAGGTATCGGTGATGTACCTCGGGCGAGTTGTTGAATCGGGTCCAGTCCGGAGCATCTTTCACCATCCGTTGCATCCCTATACGATACGTTTGCTCGATTCGATTCCAAAAATCGGACAGAAAAAGTCCCGGCTAAGCACAATCGAGGGCACGGTTCCCATTCCCATTGACCTGCCGGTGGAATGCGGTTTCTGCTATCGCTGTCCGGAGGCGATGGAGGGAATCTGTAACGTGGCTATTCCGGCGTTGGTTGAAATGGAGAAAAATCATTTTGTTCGCTGTTTCCTTCACAGCGACAAAAAGGAAGTCGTGGAATGAGCGATCAAAACGAAACGAAAATACTGCTGAAAGTCAAAGGCTTGAAGAAATACTTTCCCGTTGAGAAAGGATTTCTGCGTAGAGTTGTTGGCCACATAAAGGCGGTTGATGGTGTCAATTTGGAAATTAAGGAAGGGGAAACACTAGGCTTAGTGGGAGAATCCGGAGCTGGTAAGACCACCCTGGGACGCTGTGTGGTACGGGCTATTGAGCCGACGGAAGGTTCCATAGAATTCCGCCTCGGTGACGATCGAGTCGTCGATCTGGCGAAACTCGACAAGAAGTCGTTGCGGGAAGTTCGTCGGCACGCCAACATGATCTTCCAGGATCCTTTTTCATCGCTCGATCCACGCTGGACCGTCCTCGACATTGTCGGGGAGCCTTTGAAAAATACAAAAAAAGTCTCCATAAGGGAACTGGAGGAGCGGGTTAAAGCGTTGATGGAGGTCGTCGGGCTAGAGGTTAAACATCTCAAACGTTATCCTCATGCTTTCAGCGGAGGGCAGCGGCAACGCATCGGCGTGGCCCGGGCCCTGGCAACCAATCCAAAACTCATTATCGCCGATGAGCCGGTGTCTGCCCTGGATGTTTCCATACAGGCGCAGATACTCAACCTGCTGAAAGACCTCCAGGATGAGTTTCAGTTGACCTTCCTGTTTATTGCCCACGATTTAAGCGTGGTGGAGCACATTTCTACCCGAGTAGCCGTAATGTACGTCGGCAAAATCGTGGAGTTGGCGAAAACGGATGACCTGTTTGCCAATCCCAAGCATCCGTATACGGAAGCACTGCTCTCGGCAGTTCCTAAGCCGGATCCGGACATCGTAACCGAACGGATTGTTCTAAAGGGTGAAATCCCCAATCCGGCTAATCCCCCCTCAGGTTGTTATTTCCACCCTCGCTGTCCATACCAAAAAGATGTCTGCAAAGAAGCAGAACCAAGCTGGGAAGAGGTAACCCCCAAGCATTTTGCCGCCTGCCACTTCGCCAGAGAACTGTCATTGAGAGGTGTAGGATAAGACTCGAATGAAAAGTCTACTAAAACTGTTTGACAAAAAGCTCACTCGCCAAGAATTTCTCAAGTTGTGCGCAATGGCTGGCATGGCTGTTGGGGTTGGTTCACTTTTCGACGCATGCGGTAGCAAGGATGCCACCTCAGCGGTTCCTACGGATGAGCCGCAAAGCAACTCGTCTCTTAGCAGCGAAGAACTTGCTGCAGAACCCGCGATGGAGCCAATAAACTTTGACCAGGCGCTGAGCATAAAACATGACGCGAAGTTTTGGGTGGAAGCAAGTTTCAACCGTGAATATATGACAACGCCTCTAACCATAGAGTGTTGGGTGAAGCTTAATTCTTCAGATCGAAGGAACATCATTTTAGCGGATGGATATAAGACTGTATTGGCCTATCAACTCCTATCAAACCATTGGGCGATGTTTTCAGAAGAAAAGACGGGGAAATTTGCTGTTACACTACACAACATGACTCCATCGTTTATTCGGTCCCCAAAAGGTATTACCGATGGTCAATGGCACTATCTTGCAATGATGTATGATGGGAGCAGCGTTTCTCTTTATGTGGATGCTGCAAAATTCGCCGATACAATGGTGAGCCCGCAAGTGAAAACGCATCCCCTGGGGGATTGGAGTAATGAGGGCCCACTTTACTTTGGCTGTTACCCTCCCGAGGCACTGTCGTGCGATGGCGAAATCGCCGAGGTGCGAATTTCCCGGGTGGCCCGCGAGATTGACAGGGTACCCAGTGGGCACTTGCAAGCAGACGAGGCTACTATCGGGCTCTGGCGTTTCGACGAGGAATGTACAGCGGGCCAATTCGATGATCTCTCCAAAACGAACAATCCAGCTCGGGTAATAGAATATCTACCATCGTTAGACGAAAACGACCGGCGAGCGTTTGGCGTGCGTACCAGTCCGCTTGACCGGCCCCTGAAAGCGGTGGAGTTCCAAGTGGTAGAAGCTGTTGATACGGCTGCGGGGGCCATGTTTGGGGCTGAAGAGATTTTACTGAACGGCCCCTGGGATTGTACTGGTGCGGAGCCGCATGGCAAATCTGAACAACAAATGTTGGAAGACCTGGCTGAATGGGAAGAAAGCTTCACCGCCCAGGTGCCGTGCAGTATCCAAACGGCTTTGTTAGAGAACAATATGATCGAAGACCCCATGGTCTTAATGAACAACCTAAATATCACCTGGGTGGCAGATAGGGAATGGTGGCTGCGCAAGACCTTTACGGTTCCGGAGGAATGGCGAGGCAAGAAGGTGCAACTGCTGTTTGATGGCGTGGATTACAGAGCCACATTCTGGCTGAATGGTTTCCGGCTAGGCCAGCACGAAGGGATGTTCGGGGGACCAGACTACGACGTTTCCAATCTTCTCAGGTATGAGAGCCAGGAAAACTGCTTAGTTGTTCGTCTAGACCCGGCCCCGATCAATTTTCAAGATACTCTGAAGAACAACGTAGCCTACGGGTGGCATTATGTAAAGCTGGTGACGTTGGGCATCTGGCGCCCGGTGCACCTGATCATGCGTGGCGAAACAGTCATGGATCATCCCTTCTTGCGAACGAAGGAAATAACGAATGATGGACCTATCGTTGAGTTATCGCTCGACTGTTATCACTGGGGTAACCAGGAAGGTAAACTCGAGCTGGAAGTACACCTGTACCCGAAGAACTTCACTGGGCCGGGATATTCCTTTAAGGAATCGCTCACAGTCAAACCGGGGGTGAACCATTTTGGCTTTTCAGGTACCTTGGAAGGAGCAAAACTGTGGTGGCTGGTTGGAATGGGAGACCCCAACCTCTATAAGTTTGAATGCGTTTTGAAGAAGGGAAAGGAAATTGTTGATCGCTACCGGAGTTCCTGGGGAGCGCGTACAATCGAGATGCACCCCAATTCCGACGGACCGAACCCACATCTTTATAACTTTCAGATGGTCGTTAACCAGCAACCCATCTGGATTAGGGGCGCTAATTGGTGCTACGTTGATGCGCTTTTGCGACTAGACCGGCAGCGTATCGCCCGTTTCATCGAATTGGCGCGCAATGCCAACATTCAGTTGCTGCGCGTATGGGGTGGCGGACCAATCGAGAACGATGACTTCTATGATCTGTGTGATGAGATGGGTATGATGGTGCAGCAAGAGTTCTCCCTGCTGGGTTACCATCGCCTGCAGAATGTTCCCAGCATTCATGCTACGGATATCACCCATTATATGGTGCGCAGACTGCGCAACAGGCCCAGCCTGGTGATATGGGCCGGTGCATGCGAGATCAGTGGTGTGGGGCGCATCGTAGAGGTGCTGGGACGCCGTTGCTTGGAATTAGATGGCACCCGCCCGTTCCGGCGTACCTGCCCATATGGTGGCGATGTGCATTGGTATGGCGTTTATTGGGGCGAGCAATCCCTGCTGGATTATCGTAAGGTAGCCGATGGCCGTATGCAGGCCTGGTCGCCTGGCATTGGCGCAAATCTGCCCGACGGCCCAATTGCCTTCACCGAGTTTGGTCTATCTAGCCCACCCAATTTCGAGACCTGGCAGCGTATCATTCCTGAAGATGAATGGCTGGCCTGGCCCCCCGTACATGATTCGGTTTTCATTCACCACACCCCCACCTGGGAGTATACCCACGTAGACAAGATGAACCGCTACGCGGGCGATTTCTTAAACCCCTCCAACCTGCCCGAACTAATCAAAGGCATGCAACTCTCGCAGGGTTTGGGGCTCAAGATTTTGATTGAGAGCATGCGCGCCAGGAAACCTCAGACTACAGCCACATATTTTTACAAGCTGACGGACAATTACCCAGCCTGCTCGTGGGCCACCATCGACTACTACGGCGTGCCCAAACGGTCGTATTACAGCGTACAGGAAGCCTGTGCACCTGTCCACGCTATGGCGCTTTTTGATGACTGGTCATCAAAAAATAGTACACTTGGTTTGAGCATTCATGTTGTCAACGATACGACTGAGCCCATCCATGCCAGCCTGCAGATCACACTTTTCGACGGTCAATTTAACGTAATCGATTCCGAAGCGTTGGATGTCTCAATCCCCAATGACCGGGCGGTCAGAGTAGTGGATAAGAATTATTCTCTACCCGCTGGGATCAAGCGTCCGCTGTTCCTGTGTCTTGATCTGAGCGGAGAGCTGGGTCTCATCGACCGCAACTGGTATTATTTTGACTTTACCGAAAATCAGGGTTCGCTTTTCGATCGGCCCAGGACCACACTCACTGGAGAAATCCAGCGCGAAAACGGTATGGATTACGTGCTGATCCAGAATACTGGCTCTGTCCCGGCGCTGTCGGTCGAGGTCTACCCTAGCGCAGCCTCGAATACCCATTATGCGGAACAGAACGGCGTGTGGTTGAATCCCGGAGAACAGGTTAAGATTGCGTTACGCCGAACCCCAGCGGTGGATGGTGAAACCCGTGAATTAAATAAGCTGGTCCTATCCGCCTGGAATGCCGATGACCAGGATTTGCTGCATTCCTGAAGACAGTAAAGCATTACCATGAGGAGGTAGATACCATGTTACGTATTATTGTTCGACGGATTCTTATTTTAATTCCAATGTTCTTCCTCCTGTCTATCCTGTCGTTTGCTCTTATCCAGCTTCCCCCCGGTAGCTATCTGGATACCTATGTCACCAACCTTCGAAACCAGGGGCTTCGAGTAGATGAGGCTGAAATAGAACGCCTTACTCGGCTGTATGGGCTGGATCAACCATTATATGTTCAGTATTTCCGGTGGATGTACAATTTTCTGGTACATGGAAACCTTGGGAGGGCTATGGGATCTGCTCAGGGGTCGCCAGAGGCGGGAGGTAGACTTGTCACAGAAATCCTTATGGAGCGTATTCCCCTAACGATGATTATATCCCTGGTATCCATCACTGTCGTTTGGATCGTTGCAATTCCAATTGGGGTTTATTCTGCAACACATCAATATTCATTAATGGACTACATCGTTACGGTTATCGGTTTTATCGGGCTTGCCCTGCCCAGTTTTCTCTTCGCGATCGTGATCATGTGGTTTGTCTTTGCCAAAACCGGTCATGCAGTCACGGGTCTATTTTCCGTTGAGTACATGGATGCGCCATGGTTACTTGCGAAATTCTTAGACATGCTTAAGAACATCTGGCTTCCTGTGTTTGTGCTGGCAACAGCAGGGACTGCTGGCCTTATCAGGGTCATGCGTGCAAACCTCTTGGACGAGCTCAGCAAGCAATATGTCGTTACTGCCCGTGCCAAGGGACTTTCAGAAAGAAGACTGCTTTGGAAGTACCCCATACGAATTGCCCTCAATCCAATCATCAGCACGATTGGCTGGCTGTTGCCCGCGATCGTGGGGGGCGAATCATTGGTTGCCATCGTTCTTAACCTAAGGACGGTTGGGCCGGTGTTACTGAACGCTGTATTGAGGCAGGATATGTATCTTGCGGGGAGCATTGTGATGATTCTAAGTACCCTGACCATGATCGGGACACTTATTTCAGACCTTGCACTTATCTGGCTGGATCCTAGAATACGGTACGAATGAAATATTCAACATGATCAGAAACCCCTGCAAATCATCCGGAGAGATAGAAGCATGGCAATCTTAAAACGGAGCTTGAATAAACCACAAGTAAAGACCTCAGAAGCTGAACGATACGAGTATATGTCGGTGGGCAGGTTGATGTGGCGGCGCTTCAAGAGACATCAGCTTGCCAGGATCGGAGTGACGGTTCTAGCGATTCTATACTTCGTAGCCATTTTTGCAGATTTTCTCGCTCCATACAACTCCGGCACCCGCTTCAAAGGGTTTAGGGATGTCCCTCCTACTCGAATACACATTATGAGTGAAACAAGCGGTTTGCGGAGCCCGTTTGTGTATGCCATAGAAAGATCGGTAGATCCTGAGACCCTCCGCACAACTTACACTGAAGTACCAGATATAGAATACCCAATCAAGTTTTTTGTCAGTGGTGACGAATACAAAATCTTGGGCCTGCTCAAAGCCGATTTCCATCTTTTCGGAGTGGAGGAGGTAAGCATTCATCTTTTTGGCACGGATAGTGTCAGCCGCGATTTGTTCTCACGAACCCTGTTAGGCGCTCGCATTTCACTGTTCATTGGTTTTAGTGGGGTGTTTATCAGTTTCATTCTAGGATGTATCATCGGGGGAATTTCTGGATACTTCGGGGGGCTGGTAGATGAGGCTATTCAGAGGGTTATTGATTTATTGATGACAATACCGACGCTCCCATTATGGATGGCACTTTCGGCGGCTATCCCCCGAGAATGGTCTGTTGCGAAAACCTATTTTGCCATCACCATCGTCCTGTCTGTTGTCGGGTGGAGCGGTCTTGCACGGGTCGTACGAGGGAAACTTTTATCCTTAAGGGATTTAGATTTTGTGGTCGCTGCAAGAGTTTCCAGCGCATCGGATCTAAACATTATCGTCAAGCATTTGCTTCCCAATTTTGCCAGCTATCTTATTGTATCTATCACATTGTCGATCCCGAATATGATACTAGGTGAAACTGCCTTGAGTTTCATCGGTGTAGGCATGCAAGAACCTGGCGTAAGTTGGGGGGTATTATTGCGGGAAACCATAAACTTTGTGGCAATCGTCCACACGCCGTGGAAACTTATTCCGACGATATTTATCGTGACTACCGTCCTGATGTTTAACTTTCTCGGGGACGGATTGCGTGATGCGGCCGATCCTTATTCCCTGTAGCCACTTGTTGCGTGTAGAAAAATGGAAAATCCCCGTAGCAAGCTGTGGGGATTTTTTGATAGAGCGCCCATTGAATTCAATCAGATAGGAGGCGAATATGCGACAGGTTAGGAAGCGTGCTGTGGCACGGTACGCGTTTATTGGATTAAGTGTAGCCATCTCAATACCACTGTTCCTATTCCTTGTAAGTATTACACTAAGTTTTTCGAGACTCTCAGGAGGGTTCCGTGCTGTCACTGCTCTTTATGTGGTTGTGCTGTTTGGAATCGTAGAACTCATATTCATTGTATCCACAGCAGGTCTGTACAAAGAGAGGATGGGAACGAAGGATCTGGTGAGAAGGTTTTTCATTGTGACATCCTGTCAGGCGTTCCTAGTAGCGATTTCGGATCTTTTTCGTATCTTCTCACTAAAACTGGCGTTGGGCGCGGAAATCATTATCTGGCTGCCTCTCGACACATTTTTAGTGGGGAGTGGTGTCATATTGGGAGTTCTGTTTGCAGTGTGGGCTTTTCTTCAGCAGAAGAAATGAACAAAATATCTTGGGTCTTCCTCATAATAAATAGTGCAATCTGTCCGGTTTTGTCAACAAGATATCGCGCTCCGCTAAAATGGGTCACAAAGGAGTAAAGGATGAAAAAGACTATCGCTAAATATTCTGATAAAGTCAGCCTCGAAAATGATTTGATCAGAGCTGTTTTTGATGTGGAAACCGGAGCACTGGTAGCGCTCACGAACAAGAAAACGGGTTGGGAATTCCAGGGCCGGACGGCGTTGGCTCGTTCGTTCAGGCTTGTTGTACCGCTTCCAGAGCGATTGCTCAACGTTATTGATGGAGAGAAACAGAAGACCGCAGATGTACAAAAGGACGCCAGCGGATCGCACCTGACCTTCTTGTGGGAAAACTTGGAAAGCGAGCACGCCGGCGCACTGGATGTCCGGCTGAAGGGGGTGGTGACCCTGGATGATTCAGGCCTGACTTTCGAAGTGGAGATTGACAATCGCTCCCCCTACTGGGTGGAGTCGGTCGCCTATCCCTTTATCGGGGACCTGGGCAGACCGGTCTCCGGGGGAAGGCTGACCCGGGCAAGCTGTTTTCACAACAATATGATCTTTAAATCGCTTTACCCTGAATTTCAAAATGAGCGTGGTTATTGGGGTGTGGAATATCCCATCCAGATGGTTCCCACACCGGAAAACTCTTTTTTGCTGATTCTTAGTGAAGACGAGGGGATCTACGTGGGATGCCATGACACCAGCGCAAAGGAACGGGTCGAGTTTGCCTTCCAACTGAAGCCCGGTTATGGGAAGGTCGGTTATGTCCCACCGGGTGATGAAATCCGTGGCCAGACGGTGAACCTCGAATTTTGCGCGATACACTTTCCCTTCGTTCAACCTGGAGAAACCTATGAACTCTCGCCGATCGCGATGAAGCCCTTCTCAGGCGACTGGCACGCCGGAGCCGACATCTACAAAGCCTGGCGCGACACCTGGCTGAAGAAACTGTCGGTTCCGACATGGCTCCAGGAGGTTCACTCCTGGCAACAGATACAGATGTCATCCTGGGGGGACACGCTCAATATTCGATACAAGGACTTAGTGCAGTATGGTGAAGATTGTGCCAAACACGGTGTGCAGGCGATTCAGCTCACCGGCTGGACCCTTTATGGGCAGGATGGACGGCTCCCCATTCATGATATCGATCCACGCCTCGGCACCAGAGAGGAACTTAAAGAGACGATTGAAAAGATCCAGGCGATGGGCGTGAGGGTTGTTCTGTACGAGAAGTACACTTGCACAGATGTGGGTACGGATTGGTACAGGGACGAATTACACAAATACACCAGTAAGGACATCTTCGGTAACCCGCATGCACACGAAGGTTGGCGATACGATACACCTGCTCACCTGGCAGGTATTAACACGCGCCCCTATGCGTGGATGTGCATGAATTCCGAGAAGTGGCTGGAGATTGCAATTGATGAAATCCAAAAAAGCCTCGAACTTAATCCCGCTGGAATACTTCTGGATGAGTGTCAGTGGCATGGGAGCAACGCCTTTTACTGTTTTGATGGAACCCACGGACATCGTGTGCCATCGTACAACTTTGGGGGCGATGCCCTTTTCGAGAAGAAGTTGCGGAAGGTGCTGGAGGAGAGAGATCCCAAACTGGTGTTGGCCGGAGAAGGACCTTACGACCTTCAGAACCGTCATTACGGGCTAACTTACCATCGGGCGGGTGAGGGACATGTTCCAGCGATTCGCTACATTGACCCATTTCTCCCAATGATGAGTTGGGTCCGTGGCTACGATGACCGCGAAAGCATTAACCTTTGCCTGCTGTATCGCTACATCATCAGCTACGAACCGCGACATTTCAGGGGAAGGTTGGAAGAGTTTCCTCTCACCCTGGAATATGGCAAAAAAGTGGATGCGTTTCGCAAGAAGTATCGCGAGTACCTGTGGGATGCGGAGTTCTACGATACGATGGGTGCCTCGGTAACTGTAAACGGTCAGCCCCACGAGCCCTATTCCGTGTTCCAACAGAAAGAATCACAAAACAAGGCGATTGTGATCGCAAACCATGAGAGCGAGGAGATTATGGCGGTTGTAAGTACGGGGGAAACAGAGGGAGATAAATTTCTCGTGGCCACGCCGGAAAAGCCCGAAACGCGGGAGAGCGATGGCAGGGTACGTATCCCGACCAGATCGGTTGCTGTGCTATTTTCTATCTCTAGTTTCCGCTAGTTTCCTACCCCCAACGAGCAGGGGTATTCCCCAGAGCATGGCTCTGGGTGGCTATACGTTAACTTGTGGGCCAGGAATGGACCAGTTCGCCAATGTGCCATGCACCTCAACGTAACGCCTGCCCACAGCGCCGAATCTGGGACGCCCTAAAGCCAACCACTTGGAGCGCAGGAAGGACAGCCCCAGGGCTCCTGAGAAACG
>Ga0194125_10006016_pt1 | contig 18148 bp, 18 predicted proteins | sample TA2KigC250mmetaG_FD_148626 | JGI IMG/M metagenome (GOLD analysis project Ga0194125, IMG submission 148626) | Freshwater microbial communities from Lake Tanganyika, Tanzania - TA2015034 Kigoma Deep Cast 250m | ecosystem: Environmental > Aquatic > Freshwater > Lake | place: Tanzania: Lake...
TTGACAAGCTTCATCATGCCATTGCCTGGCACGGCGACATCCCCATCACCAGTCGCTACACGGCTGGCATCGCTGGCGAGAGGTTCTTCCGCGAGATCAAGGATCACGGTCGCTTCCTGGGCACCCGCTGTGAAGCGTGCGCCCTCACTTACGTGCCCCCCACCATGTTCTGCGAGCGCTGCTTTGCCCAACTGGACGGTTGGGTGGAGGTGGCCAGCACGGGGACGGTGTTCACTTACACCGTGCTGCACCTGGACCTGGACGAGAAGCCGCTGGCGGAGCCCGACATCCTGGCCTACGTCAGGCTGGACGGCAGCGACGGCGGCCTGATCCACCGTCTGGGCGAGGTCAGCCCCGACCAGGTGGAGATCGGCCTGTGGGTAGAGGCCGTCTTCAAGCCCGAGGCCGAGCGGGAGGGTTCGATATTGGATATTAGATACTTCAAGCCCTGTAGTAGTAGAGGGAGGTGCGATTGACCGACCCGATAGCGGAAATCATATCCCACGCACGCCGAGAGCAACGGGTGTACCTGCTGGAGCACGAATGTAAAGCCATCCTGAGACACATCGGCGTGCCCACGACGAGTTGTTTGGTCGCTAAATCCGAGGAGGAAGCGGTCAGCCTGAGCCAGGCAATAGGATACCCGGTGGTGCTGAAGATCCTGTCGCCGGAGGTTATCCACAAATCGGACGCCGGTGGGGTGAAGCTCAACCTGGGCCGGGAGGAGGTGAGAGCGGCCTACCACGAGCTGGTCGCCAAATTCACGAATCACAACGTCGTCGGAGTGAGCGTGCAGGAGATGGCGAGGCCAGGATTGGAGGTGATCGTCGGCGCGACCAGGGACGCCACCTTCGGCCCCGTTCTGATGTTCGGGCTGGGCGGCGTTTTTGTGGAGGTGCTGAAGGACGTCTCTTTCAGGGTCATCCCTGTGACCGAGGACGACACCCAGGAGATGATGGAGGAGATCAGGGGCTACGAGCTTCTCCACGGCTACCGGGCAAATCAGCAAATCAGCAAATCGGCGAATCAGCGAATCGGCGAGTCGGCGAATGGGCGAGTCGGCGAGTCGGAGAGCCGAGGACGGTCGGCCGACATGGCCAGCTTGAGGGACATCTTGCTGAAGGTGTCTGAGCTGGTGATGGCCTACCCGGCCATCAAAGAGGTGGACCTGAACCCCGTGTTGGCCTATCCGGAGGGCAGCCTGGTGGTTGACGCCAGGCTTGTCCTGAGCGAGAGCGAAGGGATGATCCTGGATAGACCTGACAGGTTTCCAAAACCTGTCAGGTCTGGGGACCTCAGCGCGGTGTTCGAGCCGCAAAGTGTGGCCGTGGTCGGGGCCAGCACCACTCCTGGGAAGGCGGGCTCCAATATCCTCGATAATCTGCTGCGGCTGGGGTACGAGGGACAGGTGTACCCCGTTAACCCCAAGGCGGAGGTGATTCTGGGGGTCAAGGCGTATCCTGCTGTTGACCAGATCCCCCGCCCGGTCGAGACGGCGATCATCGCCACGCCGGCCAGGGTGGTGGCGGAGGTGATGCGCGATTGCGCCCGCAAGGGAGTCAAGGCGGCCATCATCATCAGCTCTGGCTTCGCGGAGGAGAGCGAGGAAGGGAGGCAACTGGAGGACGAAGTGATGGTCATTGCCCGCCAGGCCGATATTCGAGTGGTCGGGCCGAACACCACCGGCATCCTGAACGGCGAGACCCGCTTCACCTCTTCTTTCCTGCCCATAAAAAAACTGCCCTCTGGAAACGTGGCCTTCATCGCCCAGACCGGCCTTTTCCTGGGGGTATTGTTCGAGCACATCATCTCTGCGGAGCACTTCGGCATCAGCAAGGTGGCCGGCCTGGGCAACAAGGCCGACGTGGACGACGCCGACATCCTGGAGTATCTGGCGGAGGACGCCCAGACCAAGGTCGTGGCCATGTACATCGAGGGACTGGGCGATGGCCGCCGCTTCCTGAGGGCGGCGAGGAAAATCGCCAGGGAGAAGCCCATCGTCGTCCTCAAGTCGGGAACCACCGAGGCGGGGGCCGAGGCGGCCCTGTCGCACACCGCCTCCCTGGCCGGGAAGGCCGAGGTCTTTGAGGCAGCCTGCCAGCAGGCGGGCCTGTTGAGGGTGCACAGCTTCGAGGAAATGCTCGACGTGGTCAAGGCTTTCTCTTTTTTTGCCCCCCCTCATTCCCGGCGGGGGAAGTTCTGTCCTCTCTCCAGCGGAAACAGGGTGGCCATCGTCCACTACACGGGGGCGGGATGCGTCATCGCTGCCGACGCCTGCCAGAAGGAGGGGATCGAGCTGGCCGAGCTTGCGCTGGCGACGGTGGAGGCCATCAGGGAGATAACCCCTCCCTGGCACAGGATAAGGAATCCCGTAGACTTGTGGCCAGCCATAGAGCAGGTTTGGGTGGAAACGGCCTACGGGGTGGCCATCGAGGCCCTGCTGCGCGACGCGGGGGTGGATGCGCTGGTGATTAGCCTGTTCGCCATGCCCGGCTGGGAGACCTACATTCCCGACTTCGGCCTGCTGCGGGCTTCCGGCAAGCCAGTGCTCTTCTGCGTCGAGGGGAATGGGGAGATGGTGAGGGAGGCGACGGCGAGGATCGAGGGCCAGGGCTTCCCTGTCTACTCTCAGGTGAACAGGGCCATCTTCGCTCTCTCTCACCTGAGCAAATATACCCGCCTTCGAGCTATTTGAGCGTAGAGTTTGAGGTTTATCCCATCGAGGAGGACAGTTATGGAAATCCTGTTAGAAGGCGAAGGGGAACTTCTCGGCTGGCATGACCCAGACGAGAACCGGAAGTGGGTGCTGGAGAACAAATCCAGGGACCTGTATGACAAGCGGATGACGGTGAAGGAGGCGGTGGAGAAATTCGTCCACGACGGAGACTACATCGCCTGTGGTGGTTTTGGCCATATCAGGATCCCCATGGCCCTCATCTACGAGATCATCCGCCAGGGAAAGCGCGACCTGGCCATGGCCGGCAAGACGGCCGTGCACGACATTGACATCCTCATCGGGGCAGGTTGCGTGACCAGGGTGGAAGTGGCCTATGCCTTTGGCCACGAACTAAGGGGCCTCTCCCCGGCTGGTAGGAGGGCGGTGGAGACGGGTCAGTGCCAGGTTGTGGCTGAGATCTCCAACGCCGGCTACCAGTGGCGCTTCCTGGCGGGGATGATGGGGGTGCCATTTATCCCCTCTCGCAACATGCTGGGCACGGATACCCTGAAGAAGAGCGCGTGCAAGGTGGTGAAGGACCCCTGGAGCGGGAAGCCGCTCTGCCTCATCCCCGCCGCCTATCCCGACGTGGCCATGTTCCACGTCCCCCGCTGCGACATCTACGGCAACGCCCAGATAGACGGCATCCTGGTGGAGGATTTCGAGCTGGCGAGGGCGGCCCGGCGGGTGATCATCACTACTGAGGAGATCGTTGACAACGAGGTCATCAGGGCCAGGCCTTACCGCACCGCCATCCCCTTTTTCGTGGTAGACGCTGTCTGCGAGGTGCCTTACGGCGCTCACCCCACCCAAATGCCCTACCTCTACTTCTTCGACGAGGAGCACATCGGCGAGTGGCTTGGACTTTCGCGGACGCCGGAGGGCACTGAGGAGTACTTCGACAAGTACGTCTTCGGCGTGACGTGCTTCGAGGAATACCTGAAACTGGTCGGGGGCGTCAGGAAGTTCAGCTATCTGAACAGAGTGGAACTATTCCAAGAGCCGATGAAGGCTCCCTGGTTGGAAAAGAAGTGAAGGAGTAAACCAATGGCTAATCAAGCGACGGAATACAACCCCAGGGAACTTCAAGCCTGCGTGGCTTCCAAGATGCTGGAGGATAAGAAATCCGTCTTCGTGGGCACGGGCCTGCCGATGATCGCCTCCATGCTGGCCCAGAGGACCCACGCCCCCGGCCTCCTCATCGTCTTCGAGGCGGGCGGAATGGGCCCTCAGTCCCCCGTTTTGCCCATCTCTGTGGGCGACTCCCGCACCTTCTACAGGGCGGTGGCCGCCTCCAGCATGCACGATTCCATGTCCCTAACCCAGGCCGGCTACCTCGATTACGGCTTCCTCGGCGCGGCCCAGATAGACGTGTACGGCAACATCAATACCACTATCATCGGCGACTGGGAGAAGCCCAAGGTGCGCTTCCCCGGAAGCGGCGGGGCCAACGACGTGGGCTCCCTCTGCCAGCTCACGATCATCATCATGGGGCAGGACAAAAGGCGCTTCGTGGAGAAGGTGGATTTCCTTACCACGCCTGGGTATCTGGATGGCCCAGGCGCCAGGGAGAGGGCCGGACTTCCGGAGGGGAGCGGACCCTACCGGGTGATAACTCAGTTTGGGGTCTACGGTTTCGATGAGGAGACAAAGAAAATGAAGCTCCTGGCCGTCCACCCCGGCGTCACCGTCGAGGACGTCAAGGAGAACAGCTCCTTCGAGATCATAATCCCTGAGCAGGTGGAGATCACCGAGCCGCCCACGGAGGAGGAGCTCCGCCTCCTGCGCGAGATAGACCCCACCGGGATGTCCATCGGGAAATGATCGGCAGCTAACGGGCCCAGGTGAGTCTTTGGTATCTCAAGGGCGAGGCCGCGCTATTGCGCCTCGCCTTCTTGCGTCCTTGGACAAACTGTTGCCCCACTTTCACGATTTTGACAAGTCTATCGTTATGAGGTATCATTGAAGCAGGAGTGGAGATGGCCTGGGCCAGTGTCAATATCAAAGGCACAAAAGATGGTTTGCTGGTGACCATGGGCGAGGGGGAGCTGGCGAGCCTCCTGGTTGAGCTCGAAGAGCGACTGAGCGGCACGGCCTCGTTCTTCAAGGGGGGGCAGGTGGCGTTAGAGGTTGGGCGGCGAGAACTGTCGGTTGAGGAAATAGGGAACATTCGAGCCGTGCTAGCCCGGAACGAGGTTGCCCTGGGAACGGTGATTAGCGAAGCGCCAGTCACCAGAGCTGCTGCTCGCCATCTGGGCCTGGAGACGAAGCGCATCCCCAGGCCCGAACCCCGACCAGAACGGAGAGCCCGGCAGGACTTCGCTGAACTTAGTCGAAGCGAGTTCAGCGAGGGTGCCCTGGTCCGCTGCACCTTGCGCTCAGGGCAAGTCATCCGCCATCCGGGCCACGTGGTGGTCATCGGCGATGTGAACGCTGGTGCTGAGGTCATCGCTGGCGGCGATGTCGTCATCTGGGGAAGGCTCAGGGGCACGGTTCACGCCGGGGCCACGGGCGACGACCAGGCCATCGTGTGTGCCCTGGATTTGGCACCCACTCAGTTGCGCATTGGCAAGCACATCGCCCGCCCGCCGGAGGGGAAACCAAGCCGCCGACCTGTGCCGGAGATGGCCTTCGTTCAGGAGGGGAGGATTATCGTCAGGGCCTGGAAGCCTGCTCGCTAAATGGAGCAAAGTCGCAGGGGAGCAGGGTCGCAGACTCTCTTGCTCCCTTGTTCCTTGCTCCCTTGTTCCTTGCTCCCTGGACCATCTGACTAACTGGAGAAAAGACTATGGCAGCTAAGGTTATCACTATCACTTCGGGCAAGGGAGGGGTGGGCAAGACCACTGCCACCGCCAACCTGGGCGTCGCCCTGGCTCTCCTGGGCCAGCGGGTGGTAGCAGTTGACGCCGACATCGGCCTGCGCAATCTGGACGTAGTGATGGGCCTGGAGAACCGTATCGTGTACGACATCGTGGATGTCACCGAGGGGTATTGCCGCCTGCGCCAGGCTCTGATCAAGGACAAGCGGGTCTCGGAGCTGTATCTCTTGCCCGCGGCCCAGACTCGCGATAAAACCGCCGTCAGCCCTGAGGACATGATCCAGCTCTGCGACCAGATGCGGGCTGATTTCGATTTTGTCCTCATTGATTCGCCGGCCGGGATCGAGCAGGGCTTCCGCAACGCCATCGCGCCGGCCGACAAGGTGCTCATCATCACCACCCCTGAGGTCGCAGCCGTCCGCGACGCCGACCGCATCATCGGCCTGGTCGAAGCCGAGGAGAAAGGGCCAGCCAGCCTGATCATCAACCGCCTGAAGCCGGAGATGGTGCGCTACGGCGATATGCTGAACACGGCCGACGTCCTGGAGATCCTGGCCATAGACCTGATAGGAATTGTCCCCGACGACAAGGCCATCATTGTTTCCACCAACAAGGGGGTGCCCATCGTTCTGGATGATAGGGCGCCGGCTGGCCTGGCTTTCCGCAACATTGCCCGACGTCTGCTGGGCGAAGAAGTCCCCTTCCTGGACGTCAGGGAGACGCCTAATCTTGTCGAGCGCTTTGTCCGCTTCATTCGCCAATGATAGGGGGTTAAGCATGGGAATTCTAGACTGGTTATTCGGAAAACGCCGGCCCTCCAGCCGGGAGATCGCCAAAGAGCGCCTGCAGTTGGTGTTAGCCTACGACCGCATCAAGATCTCTCCGGAGCTTCTGCAAACCCTTAAGAACGAGCTCATCACCGTCATCTCTAAGCACGTTGAGATTGATCGCGAGGGAGTGGAGGTTACCTTCTCTCAGGGCAAGCGGCGCAGCCGGCTGATAGCTGACATCCCTCTCCTCGGCGCTCGCGGGCCGAGAAAATGACGGCGGGCCACTAAGTAGGAGGCGTCTCTGACGCCGCAGGAGCAAGGGATGGAGCGCAAGATATGGCGCAACTTTGACTTTGTGCTGCTGGCTGCCACTGTGCTGTTGATCGCTTTTGGCATAGCCATGATTCACAGCGCCACCCCGGACACGCCAGACCTGCAAGACCTGCCTCGCAGGCAGGTTATCTGGGCCCTGGTGGGTCTGGCCTGGTTGCCATTAGTGGCCGCCATTGATTATCGCTTCTTTGGGAGTCTGCAAAAGCCCCTTTACGCCCTGACCGTCGCCTCTTTGCTGCTCGTCCTCCTGGTGGGGCAGACAACCTATGGGGCGCAGCGCTGGATCTCTGGCGCTTCCTTTCAGCCCTCGGAGCTGGCCAAGGTTCTGATCGTCGTTACTCTGGCTCAATTCCTGGCCCAACACGAGAAAGAGATAGGGCGTTTCCACTACGTGCTGTTCTCCATCATCCACGTGGCCGTGCCGATGGCTTTGATCTATGTGCAGCCGCATCTGGGAACAGTGATTGTCCTGGCGGTGGTCTGGCTGATCATGGTCTTGATGGCCGGGATGCGCGTGTTGCATCTGGGCATTCTCGGGTTTGTTGGAGTTCTGACCACGCCGCTCATCTGGTTCTCACTCAAGGACTACATGCAGAACAGGCTACTCCTGTTTATTAACCCAGCCCAGAACCCGGCGGCCAGGTACAATATTGACCAGGCCCTGATCAGCATCGGCTCCGGGGGGTGGCTGGGAAAAGGGTATGCCAGCGGCAGCCAGAGCCAATTGCACTTCCTGAGGGTGCGGCACACCGATTTTATTTTCTCTGTCATCGGCGAGGAGATGGGCTTCGTGGGGGCGTTGTTGCTGTTTGCCCTCCTTGGTATTGTCCTGTGGCGGATTCTGAGAGCGGCCAGCCTGTCTCGGGATAGCTTTGGCCGCCTGATGGCCTGCGGCGTGGCCGCTTTGATTTTCTTCCAGAGCATAGTAAACATCGGCATGAACCTGGGCTTGCTGCCGGTGATAGGCATCCCTCTGCCCTTCATCAGCGCCGGCGGCAGTTCCCTGATCACCCTTCTCATAGCCGAGGGGCTGGTACAGAGCGTGGTGATGAGGCATAGGAAGATCGAATTCCGAGAACGAGAGGAGTACCGATTGCGTTAGAGGAATGACCATGAGTGACCAATCAGCCAAATCCCAGCGCCCCTATTTTATATGGGACTATGACCTGACCGAAGAGGACGTGCGCCGCATCCTGCGGGGTGACAACGAGGTCGAAAAGACGTGGCTGATCACCCGCATCCTGGAGTACGCCAAGTGGGAGGACATCTGGCGCTACCTGACGGTGGACGACGTGCGAGAGAATTTCGAGCGATTACGCTTCCGCTGGCCGCGGGATCGAGAATTATGGGCTTACGCTCTAGAACGGTGGTCCCATTGTGAATAATGGAATCCTCACACCTCTGCAAAGCGCCTTCCTGAAAAGCTTCTTTGGAACGGCTGCTGGCTCGCGCTTCTTCCTGACCGGTGGTACGGCTCTGGCCGGCTTTTACTTGTATCACCGCCTCAGCAAGGACCTTGACCTGTTCACCCTGGACGATGATGCGCTGGCCGCCGCTGACCGGGAGATACAAAGCATCGTGGCACGACTGGGCTGCCGCATCGGCCGAGCCAGGCGGGAGGAGCACTTCCGGCAGTTCTTGCTGGTACCCCAGGACGATCCGGATGCCATTCCGCTACAGGTAGACATGGTCCGCGACTTCGGCCCCCAGTTCGGCCGACGAAAAACTATTGACGGCGTCATCGTAGATGCCATAGAAAACATCGGCGCCAACAAGATCAATGCTATCCTGGGGCGAACCGAAAGCAAGGATTTCGTTGATCTGTACTTCATCCTGCAAGCTGGCTATGACTTCGACGATCTATTTGCCAAAGCAAAGCAGAAGGACCCCGGGCTGGTTGAGTTCTTCTTCGCCGGGGCCTTGCTCCAGGTCAACAAGTTCACCATCTTGCCAGAGATGCGCAAGCCACTCGACTTGCCGACGATGCAGGCGTTATTCATAACTATTGCCAACAGGATGATGGACCGGCTGAGCCCTGAATTGAAAGAGGAAAGTCATCCATGGCCGACATCTTGAGCCCAGAGCGATAAACCACAGTTGGAAACATGAACGCCCGCGAGAGATTTCTGACAACTACGCCATCTTCGATGAGCCCATCGCCAGCCACCATGCCCCCATCATCGCACCGGCCAGCTTTCACCGCTTCGTCATCCCCGCCTACCGCCGCATCGTCAACCGCCTGCGGGCGGCCGGAATCGAGGTCATCATCTTCGATACCCACGGAGCGGTAAGGCCGCTGATCCCCCTCTGTCTGGAGGCGGGAGTGAACGCCCTCTGGTGTGGGGCGGCTCAGGCTTCCGGCGTGGACTACGTGGAGCTGCGGCGGGAGTACGGTCGGGACTTGCTCCTGATCGGCGGCCTCGACGTGCGGGTGCTGGCGCAAGACAGGCGGGCCATGGAGGAAGAGATCCTCTCCCAGGTGCCCCCTCTGTTGGAACAGGGTGGCTATGTGCCCCTGGTGGACGGACGGGTGCGCTCCCATGTACCCTTCGAGAACTACGTTTTTTATCGCGAGTTGATCAGAGAGCTCAGTACAAGGTGATCAGTGGTGATGTGGGACTTGGCAGGGTGAGGCAGCACACTAATCGGTATGCCAGAAGGGGTTGTCCGCAGTGAGGCCCTCAGCCTGGGCTGCGGTGATCAGGGTGTCGTCGCCCGACACAAAGACCAGGGGGATGTCTTGCTCGGCCAGCGTTCCCTTCAGAGCCAGGCCGGCTGCCAGTTGCACAGCGTCATAAGCTTTCAAGGGGTGTCTGGCGCAGAGCAAAGCGGCGGCGTAGATCACATCGTAGACAACTGGGATCAGATCGTATTGTTCAACACAGTCGCGCTCGAACTTCTCCCAGAAGTCCTGTCGGTGGCGCGGGGTGATCCGGCCCACTCTCTGCAGGATGCCCAAGGCAGCGGCTAATTCGGCTACAGTGATCTCGGCGAGAAGAACGGACTGCTCTTCATCTACCCGTTGCCGTACCCAGGTGCTTCCCGGTTCGGTCACGTAGTATTTGACGAGAGCGCTGGCGTCAAGGAAGTAGGCCATCACTCACTCCTCGTTGAGCGACTCTAAACTCGGGCGCCAGGTTCGACTCTCGAGGATGATCTGGGAAAGAGAGGGGGTCAGGTGTAGGTTGCGCAACTCGGCCAGGATCCGCTCCTGCTCATCAGGTGGGTGTTGGTCATCGTACTGTGCTGCCCGCCGGCGCATCTCCGGCGTAGGCTCGCTGAGCAGACCGGCGCTGCGTAGGGCCGCTTGTACCCTTTCCCGTTCCGGCGCAAGATGGGACTCTTCCGCAGGCCGGAGCCTTTGGAAGTCATGCAGACTGATGATGACTGCCTGATCGTCGCCTCGGTTTTGGATGATGACCGGCCTGCCCGTCGTCGCCACCTCTTGCACGATGCGTCCGAGGTGAGTTTTGGCCGTGGTGGCGGGAATTCGCTTAGCTGCTTTGATCACCATGGGCTGTTCCTTTCGATAGAAGTTCTGATTAATTAATCAATATGATTATACCGTAGATGGAGAGAGATGTCAAACGAGGAGAGAAAACCATGACCAACACCGTTCGCGTGCGCTTCGCCCCCAGCCCCACGGGCTACCTCCACGTGGGGGGAGCCAGGACGGCCCTCTTCAACTGGCTCTTCGCCCGCCACCACGACGGCGTCTTCATCCTGCGCATCGAGGACACGGACCGCACCCGCTATGAGCCCGAAGCGGTGCAGAACATCATGGAGAGCCTGCGCTGGCTGGGCCTGGAGTGGGACGAAGGGCCCGAGGTGGGCGGCGATTACGGCCCCTATTTCCAGTCGCAGCGGTTGGACATCTACCAGAAATATGCGCAGCAGTTGGTAGACAGCGGCCACGCCTACTATTGTTACTGCAGCCCGCAGCGTCTGGCCCAGATGCGGGAGGAGCAGCGGCGTCGGGGCGAGTCGAATCTGGGCTACGACCGCCACTGCCGCTATCTGGCCGCCAGGCAGCGCGCCGATTACGAGGCTCAGGGCATCGTGCCGGTGGTGCGTCTCAAGGTCCCCCTGGAGGGCCAGACGTCCTTCCACGACGTGCTCCACGGCGACACGACGGTAGACAACGCCAGTCTAGACGACCTGGTGCTCCTCAAATCCGACGGCTATCCCACCTACCACCTGGCCAACGTGGTGGATGATCACCTGATGGAGATCAGCCACATCATGCGGGCCGACGAGTGGCTGCCCAGCGTCCCCAGGCACGTCCTGCTCTACGATGCCTTCGGCTGGGACATCCCCGTCTACGCCCATCTGCCCGTCATCCTGGCCCCCACCGGCAAGGGCAAGCTCAGCAAGCGGCACGGCGGGGTGGCCGTCCACGAGTTCCAGCAGGATGGCTACCTGCCCGAGGCCATGGTGAACTTCCTGGCCCTGGTGGGCTGGGCCTACGACGACAAGACCGAGTTCTTCACCCGCCAGGAACTCATCGAGAGGTTCGACCTGGCGGGGGTGAGCAAATCGCCCGCCGCTTTCTCCTACGACAAGCTGGAGTGGATGAACGGCGTCTACATTCGGATGCTTCCACCCGATGACCTGGCTGGGCGGCTCAGGCCCTTCCTGGAGCAGGCGGGGCTGGCGGCGGACCAGCCGACGGTGCGACGCCTGGGTCCTTTGATTCAGGAGCGGCTCAAGAAGCTCAGTGAGGCTGTGGAATGGGTTGATTTCGTCTTCGTGGATCAGATCAGCTATGACCCCTCGCTGCTGGTGGACAGGAAGATGACGGCGGCGGAATCGCTGGCCGCCCTGCGAAAAGCGCGGGAGACTGTGGCAGCCCTGCCCAATTTTGAGGAAGAAACCCTGGAGGCAGCCCTCCGTGCCCTGGCCGACGAGCTAGACTTAAAAGCTGGTGAGCTCTTCGGCATCATCCGCGTAGCGGTTACGGGCAAAAAAGTAGCTCCACCCCTCTTCGGAACGCTGAGCATCCTGGGGCGGGAGCGAGTGCTGGAGAGGCTGGACTATGCGGAGGAAGCGCTAGAAAATGTGATGCGTAATGCGTGAGCAGTTCATCACGCATCACGCCTCACGTTTCACGTCTCACGCCTCACGTCGCCATTTGCCAATTTAGCGAGAATGTGATAAAATGTAGCCAACGCTGGGGGATCGTCTAGCGGTAGGACAGCGGTCTCTGGAACCGTAAGCCGGGGTTCGAATCCCTGTCCCCCAGCCAATATCTAATATCCAAAAGAGAAGAGGCCCTCCTTAGCAGCAGGGCCTCTCTTCTTTTCTCTAATTCCCCTTCTGCATCTCCTCAATCTTGGCCCAGGTATCCCGCAACGATACCGTCCGATTGAATACCAGTTTTTCATCGGTCGAATCCGGATCCACGCAGAAATAGCCCTGCCTCTCGAACTGGTATATGCTTCCTGGGGCTGCGCCCACCAGACTGGGCTCCACGCGGCACGAGGTCAGCACCTCCAACGAGTTGGGGTTCAGATTGGCGGTGAAATCCTCGCCCTCTGCTACGTCGAGCGGGTTCTCCACCAAAAAGAGGCGATCGTACAAGCGCACCTCGGCGTCGAGCGAGTGGTTGGCCGAGACCCAGTGCAGCGTTCCTTTGACCTTGCGTCCGTCGGGAGCCCAACCTCCTCGCGTCTCCGGATCGTAGGTGCAGTGCAGCTCGATCACCTGGTCCTGCTCGTCCTTGACCACGTCCACGCACTTGATGTAGTAGGCGTATCGCAGTCGCACCTCACGGCCGGGGGCCAGACGGAACCACTTTTGGAGTGGGTCCTCGCGAAAGTCGTCCTGTTCGATGTACAGCACGCGCGAGAAGGGCACCTTGCGCGTCCCCATGCTGGCATCTTCAGGATTGACGACACATTCCATCTCCTCCACCAGGTCCTCTGGATAGTTGACCAGGACCACCTTGAGGGGGCGCAGCACACCGAACACCCGCGGCGCGCGCTGGTTCAAATCCTCGCGGACGCAGTGCTCCAGCAAGGCGATGTCAACGACGCTGTCTGTCTTGGCCACCCCGATGCGGTCACAGAAGCTTCGGATGGCCTCTGGGGTGTAGCCCCGTCGCCGCAATCCCGACAGGGTGGGCATCCGTGGGTCGTCCCAGCCGTTGACGTGCCCCTCGTTTACCAATCGCAGCAGGTATCGCTTGCTCAGCACGGTGTAGTTGAGGTCGAGGCGCGCGAACTCGATCTGCTGGGGGTGGTAGATTCCCAGTTGGTCGAGGAACCAATCGTACAAGGGGCGATGGTCTTCGTATTCCAGCGAGCAGAGCGAATGGGTGATCCCTTCGATGGAGTCGCACTGGCCGTGGGCCCAGTCGTACATCGGATAGATGCACCACTCGTCGCCCGTGCGGTGATGGGTGGCGTGGAGGATGCGGTACACGACCGGATCGCGCAGGTTCATGTTGCCGGACTGCATATCAATTTTGGCTCGCAGGACGTGCTCGCCTTCCTCGAACTCGCCCGCTCGCATTCGCTGGAACAGGTCGAGGTTCTCTTCGACGGAACGGTCTCGATACGGGCTGTTCCTGCCCGGCTTGCCGAAGGCGCCTCGGTACTCCTTGATCTCCTCTGGGCTTAGACTGTCCACGTACGCCTTGCCATCCTTGATCAACTGCACCGCCCACTGGTAGAGCTGCTCGAAGTAGTCGGAGGCGTAGAACTCGCGGTCTCCCCAATCGAACCCCAGCCAGCGGATGTCCTCTTTGATGGCTTCCACGTATTCCGCTTCTTCTTTGACGGGATTGGTATCGTCGAAGCGCAGATTGTACAGCCCCCCGAATTCCTCGGCCATACCGAAGGTAATGCAGATGGCCTTGGCGTGGCCGATGTGCAGATACCCGTTCGGCTCTGGTGGAAAGCGGGTATGCATTCGCCCCCCGAATCTGTTGGTTCTCAGGTCTTCCTTGATGGCATCTCGGATGAAGTCAGAGGGGCGTTCGGAATCGGTTGTAGTCATATTTGCAGCTCCCTTCTCGCTTTTTGTTTCAGACGTTGTGTTCTTCCTGTTTCAGAATCTCCTGGATCTGTGGCTTAACTCGTGGAAGGCGTTCTTTGATCGTCATCCAGACCAGTTGGTAATCCACGCCAAAGTAGACGTGGATCAGCCTGTCTCTCATCCCGGCCATTTCCCTCCAGGGAACTTGAGGGTATCTTTGCCGCACCTCCTCAGGAACCCCTTTCGCCGCCTCCCCAATGATCTCAAACTTCCTGATCACCGCGCTGGCGGTCTTGTCATCCGCCCGGAATGTCTTCAAATCCATCCCTGCAACAAATGCTTCGATGCTCTCCATTGCCGCCAGGATGTCCTTCTAGAGCCTGTAGTCTCTCATGCCGGCACGACCTCTCGAAGCACTGTCTCTCGGAGTTCCGTCCTCAGCGCACGCTTGGGGACCACATCCACCTCCCGCTGAAGCTCTCCCTCTAGAAACAATGCCAGCCCTACCAGGTCGAACAGGTCCGCTCCCTCTTCAAAGTCCACCAAGACGTCCACATCGCTGGCTCCACCTTGCTCTCCCCGAACAAAGGAACCAAAGAGCCCTATCTCTCTCACTTTGTACTGTGCTGCCATCTTCGGCTTAAGCGCTCCCAGTCTCACCAAAATGTCTTTTGTATTCATAGCTGACATTAGCCCTCCTCCAATGATAATTGCAATAAGCCGCCACGTGGTAGGACTCCCAGTTATCCAACAGCCCCTGCACAGATCCTTATGCAAATGGCCTTGGCGTGTCCGACCTCACACTTCTGCCAACAGGCCACTCATCTTCAGCACACGTTGGCTCCACTGCTGGGCATCGGCGATCATCCGGGCACGCCACGCCTGGTCAGGGAACCGCGGGGGCAACCGCATCCGCCAGTGGGCCAGGTGGCGTTGCAGTTCCAACAGCGTCACCTGGCTTTCCAGGTCAGATTCCGGAGCGCACCACTCGATGAAGTGCGCGGCTTCGCGCATCAGGTCTGTTACAGGCGCCAGGTTGGCCGGATTCTGGGAGAATGAGGCGATGCGGGCCAGGTCGGTGGCCAGTCCGCCCAGACGCACCGGCAGGGGATCGCGCACATAACGGGTCTGAATGGCTGAGAGGTCTTTCATTTCACTTCTTCTTTCAGTTGCTGTGTTCTTCATGGCTTGGCTTCAAGCTTCAACACGGGCGAATTGGGCCAGTCGCTCTGGGCCGAGGCCACACGTAGAAAGCGCGAAGCGTTCAGGATTTCTAAACTGAGCAGTTGTCCCTCCTGGTCTAACTCCACATTGACCCCTTCGGCCACCGCCACGAATCTCTCTTCCTCTCCGTCCTGCACCAGGAAGTAGAGGACATCGCTTTAGGGGTCGTGATGAGCTGTTGGTCTACCCATAGGTCAAATCCACAACGGGGCTACGAGCCAGTCGTTTGCTTTCTGATACAGCCGACCGCCAAAGATAGCGCTGAGGTTGATGAAGTCCCCGCCAGGCTGCCGTACCTCGAAGATCTTTTGTTCTCCTTGCTCGATCTTGCCTCTGACGACGAATTGCACTGTCTGGCGACGGTTGGTCATCAGGTTGGTCACATCCTGGAGGGTGTTCCGGATGAACCAGGCCACTTGAATCTGTTCATCAGGAGGAATGGTGGCCAGCAAAGTGTCCAACCCGGTGACAGTGATCTCCCGCGCTGGCGGCGGTTCCTCACGCCACGCCAGACGCAGGAACTCGATGATGCTCAGCGTGGTCGGATAAGGGGGATAGGCTGTTGTCTTCTCGACGATGTTGTAGGCTCCTGCTTCCATCAGAACGCCGCCTCCACGATCTTGTCGTAGATGGTATCGCCGGTCACTTCGGCCAGGTAGCGGCAAAGCTCGTCCAGCGCCTGGGAGCGCCAACGGTCACGGTATTGCCTGAAATCGGCCCCGTAACGGTACTCGGCATAGAGAAAATGCACCCGATCAACGTCGAGTAGCGATTGCCCACGCTCCAATTTCGCCTCAATGTAGCCCGTACGTTTGACCGGCTCCACCACCCGCGCCGTCTTGCCGTCCATCTCGACCAGATGCTCGTCGGTGAAGATGCCGGTGCTCAGCCCACGGTGGCGCAGAGCCATGTTCAACTCGTCGAAGTTCATCTCCCGGCGGCCGGCCAGGGTGATGGTGTAGGCTTTGGTGACCTCGTCCAGGTCAGCCGGCAAACGGCTCACCACCTCCTCGGTGGCCAGGGAGTCAATGATGCTCCACATACGAACAACGGCTTCTTCGACTGGTACTGGCTTCTCCCCTTCCATGACGTTGGGGTAGTGTTGGGAGTAGAGCTCCAGACACTTGCCCAGGACGATAACCGCGATGTCGGCCCGGCCTAGTCCTTGACCATCAGTCTGCAACTCGCGCAGGGTCTTGGCGGCCTGGAAGTGAATCTGATCTTCCAGTTGCTCCCAACTGATGTGGCCGTCGCCCATACGCTTGCGGCAGACGATGATGGAGTCGTATTCGATGGCTTCCTTGTCCCGAATATGCAGAGAGAAGGCCCGCTCAGCCTGTACAGGGTACAGAGCGCTGATGTAGAACCCAGCATTGAGCACCGCACCCAGTACCGTTCCCCACGCTTCCGGTTCTCTGTGGTGAAATGTGAAGACCAGTGCTCCCTCGTCCTTCAGGACACGGTGGCACTCCTCAAAGACCCGGGCCAGGCCCTCCAGAAAGAAGCGAGTATCTTTGCCTTGATCAGGATTCTCCACAATCTCGCTGATCTTGGGCGTCAGTTCTGGAGCGAAATGAGGGTATCTGTCTTTGAGCGCCAGGCGCAGCCAGACGTAGAAAAAGTCTGCAAGCTCGCTGTATTGCACATTGTTGAAATAGGGGGGATCGGTGACGACAGCATCCACGGAGCCGGTAGGGATGGGCAGATCCTCGGACGAACGGCACAGCAACAAGGTGTTTTTGTCATCACTGCCAACCAGTTCCTCAAAGTTGGCGGCAAAGTGGGCATCAATGCGCTCGCCGGGGATGGGCACCTTGCGTGTGCCTCCATCGGACAGCACGCGGCGTTCATAGGGGGCATCACGAAAGGCCTGGGCCTGTTTCATCTTGCGGGCGTAGACGCCAGAGAAGGAGCCGGAGTTTTCACCTGCGCCCCAGACGTTGTTCTCCAAACCCGCTCTCGGGATCAAGTAGGCATGGTGCGTGAAGAAATGGCCAACCCCACCACTCCGCCCGTTGTACGTGGCGAAGATGGTGTTGTAGTCCAGGCAGTAGGAGAAAAGACCCAACAAAACTTCCCGGGCGCGTTTGTTCTGTAGGTGCAGAATTGCCTCGAGCAGCCAAGAGAGAGCCAGCAACTGGCGTTCGTTGAACAGCATGTGCCAGTGGGTGTAGTTGTAGTTCAGCAGGTAGCGGGTATTGTTGCCACAGGGAACTGCTGAGCGAGGAATCAGCAGATTATCCTTCTCCCGCTCAAGCTGGTGAACAGCATCAAGGAAGTTAGCCCTGTCCTCCTCGTCCGGCGCTTTCATCTCCCGGCCGTGAATCGGGCAAAGGTACAGAATGGCATACATGCGGCGGGGGAAGGGGCCTTCTTCCCGCTGGGCGGCTTTGAGGATGGGTTGTGTCTGGCTACAGGTGGGGCAGGTGAAGTTCACCTTGCCGGCTGGTCCCCGTCGGGGATTGAAGGTATGTTGACAGGCCGGGCAGGTAGCATCACCTCGCTTGTCCTGGGTGGTGAAGACGTAGCCGCATCCAGGACACAGGAGCGTGCGAAAATCCCGGTCGCTGTCTATCACGTAAGAACTGTGCAGCGGCACCTGGCTTCCACAACTGGCGCACGTCGCTTCATTGACCCAGAGGACGTTCAGCACGTCTGCCTCGCGGTCGCAGCCAGGGCGATGGCAGCGGGTGCGGTACAGCCGCCGGATGCGGGGAGCCACCTCGGCCTCCAACTGTCGAAAGGCATCGTGCAACTCCCGCATGGGCACCGATTCGACGGCCCGCTTCACCGTCCACCAGGCCACCGGGTTGAGGTCACAGCCCACCACCTTGCAGCCCAGGCGCAGGGCTTCAACGACCGTCGTGCCGCCGCCCATAAAGGGGTCGAGCACAATCTTGCCGGAGAAGTCGTGGTGCTGATAATAGCGCTCCCACACCGGCTCGCCCGGCGGCAGGAAGGTGGCCAGGATGATAGTGCGGAAGACCGAGCCCAGCCGCCGCGCCCACCACTTGTGGACGTAGGTGGCTGGCCGGTAGAAATGCTTATTATGGCTCTCCTGCTCGGCGAGTTGGTTGAGTTGGAGCAGGGGGAAGGTTTGTTCGATGTTGAGGGCAAGGGTATCTGTCATATGGCTGAAATCCAATCCCTTATTTGCACCGCACACTGCAGTTCTAATTACCTGAGGGATGATCACAGAAAATGGCAATGGATTGGTGTTCCCACGACGGGTATTCGTCGGGATGGTTCTTGAACTGGCGCCAGGCGCGGTTCAACAGGTGTACAGGTGTGGAGTCAACGGTCCACTC
>Ga0194125_10006019_pt1 | contig 18145 bp, 12 predicted proteins | sample TA2KigC250mmetaG_FD_148626 | JGI IMG/M metagenome (GOLD analysis project Ga0194125, IMG submission 148626) | Freshwater microbial communities from Lake Tanganyika, Tanzania - TA2015034 Kigoma Deep Cast 250m | ecosystem: Environmental > Aquatic > Freshwater > Lake | place: Tanzania: Lake...
TTTCATCACCCGCACACGCAGCACATCCAAAGCCGCCGGCGATAGACGCCGAGTATCGTCTTCTCTCATTACTCACAGTATACACCAAACCGACTCCCATGTCAAACATTTTATGCTCTGATTAGTATTAGTCATTCTCGCTCCTCCCCTACCCCGTCTCCCCGGCTCTTTGGGAGATTCTCCGGCAAGCTCCCCGGAAAGCAGTTCGGCGGATTGCTCCGCAGGCAATCCGGTGGAGTATCTGGAAAGCTACCTGGCCTGCTATTCGGTCAGCTATTGCGCCGGCTATCCGGAGGAGAACTCGGCGAACTGCCTGCAAAGCTGCAGGGGCCGCTGTCCCGCGGGCTGCTCCGCAGAGTGCTCGGCAAATCGCCCGGCAAGCAGCCTACAGAGCAGTCTCCCAAGCAGCCGGGAAGGGAATCCACTCAGCTATTCGGAGAGCTGTCCGGCAAAGAGCTTGCCCGGCAATCTGCCAGGCAGTCTGACCGACTGCATTCGCCTGCTACTTGGTGAGGACAATCTTCCGAATCGCTTGAGGCTTGTGGCTTGAGGCCTGTGGCTCTCTTCGCACAAAGTACACACCCGGCGCCAGCGCCCGCACATCATTCGCGCCGGGATGCAGGTCCAACACCTTCTTGCCGCTGATATCGAGAAGTTCGACCTGATCCCCGGTCTCCCGTCCCCAGTCTCCAAGCCGCAGGTCGCCCCGAACGACGGCCGACGTCGGATTTGCAGTCCGCACCTCGGCGCCCTGCGTCTCATCAACTCCCGCGCCATAGAACTGGAGGATGATCAACCCAGAGCCTTCGTACGTGACGTAGACGTAATCCCCATCCACAGCCACGCCCCAAGTTCGACCGGGCGCTTGGTAGTACCCGACCTCGACCGGGTCTGCCGGGTCGGCGACGGCAACGACACGAAGCCCGCTGTCGTAGTCCGCGACGTAGGCGAGGTCTGCTGACACGGCCACGCCGTACGCACTCCCCGGCGTATCGTAGAAGCCGACCTCGACGGGACTCGCCGGATCGGCGACCGATATGACTCGCAGGCCGGCAGACCGGTCAGCGACAAAGGCGTAGTCTGCGTTCAAGGCCACGCCGTTTGCCCAGTCTGGCGTGTTGCACCCGCCGACATGAACCGGATGCGCCGGGTCAGCAACCGAAACAACCTGGAGTCCGCTCATGGAGCCTACGCGATAGGCATAGCCGCCGCTCACGGCTACGCCATATCCAAAGCTGGACATATGGGTGTTCCCAACTTCGACGGGATGCGCAGGGTCGGCAATCGAGACCACACAGAAGGCAGCGGTTGTCTCCATTTGGGCGACATAGGCATAGCTGTCGCGGACAGCGACGGCGCTGGCAGTCGAGCACGCCTGGCAATACCCGACTTGAACCGGATTGGCCGGATCCGCGACATCTATGACATATAATCCCCGACCTTGACTCGCTACACAGGCATACCCCCCGCTCACTGCAACTCCTCTAGCTGGGGCGGATGTCCACGCCCCGACTTCTACGGGGTGGGCCGGATCGGCAACTGAAATGACTCGCAGGCCGCCTTCTTGGGCCGCGACATAGGCGTAGTCGCCGCTCACGGCCAATGACCAACCCCAGCGCGGCGTCGGGCAGTCTCCGACAAGCCGGACGTTGAGCGAATCGGCCTGCCCAACTCCAGTCAACAGCAAGCTCAGGCAGGATGTCAGCAGTAGCGATCTCATCACAACCTCCTACCTCGCAATGATGACCTTGCGGATTGCCTGTGGTTGAACGTGGGCTTGCGACTCGTGAATGAAGTAGACCCCGGGCGCAAGTTGGGTCACGTCATGCGCGCCGGGATGCAGGTCGAGCACCTTCCTCCCGCTTGCGTTCTGCAAGCTTGCAGCTTGGGGCATGCGGTTTGATGTTTCGGGCAGTAGGAGCACGCTGCGGGTGACCGTCCCAGTTGGCTTGCGTCCTGCGGCATGTGGCTTGGAGCTTTCTCCTACCCCACTGAGGACCTGGAAAACCTGTAGACCGGCGCCGCCGTAAGCAACATAGACATGCCCGCCCGCCACCGTCACCCCATTAGCCCACCAGTTGGGCTCGTCATAGAATCCAACCGCAGTCGGGTTTGTCGGGTCGGCAACCGAGATCACCCACAGCCCGTCCTCGTCAGCCGCGACGTAGGCATAGTCACGGCTCACAGCCACGCCCCAGTCCCACATGTACGCACCGCACTGCCCAACCAGAACTTGACTTGGGACTGAGACGATGTGCAGCCCGAGGGAACGAAATGTGACGTAGGCATGTTCTCCGTCCACGGCCACGCCACAGGCTGAGGCATGGAATACGAAGTAGCCGCCGACACTAGCCGGATAAGCTGGGTCGACGACGGAGACGATCGTGAATGAACCTTCGTAGCCAGCGACATAGACAGAGTCGCCGCGAACGCAAACGCCACGAGGACTGCCCGGATGGCAGTGGCCGACCTCAGACGGGTGCTCAGGATCGGCAACCGAGATGACGCGCAGCCCGGCAGTGTCACACGCGATATAGACATAGTTGCCTCTCGCGGCCACGCCCCACGTCCAGCCGGGCGATCTGTAAGACCCGACCTCCACCGGGTCTGCCGGGTCAATAACCGAGATGACGCGCAACCCGGAGTCGTAGTCCGCGACATAGACGAAGTTGCCGCTTACGGCCACGCCTCGGGCCCAGCCCGGCGTATCGCAGTGACCAACTTCAGCTGGATGTGCCGGGTCAGCAACCGAAATCACGCGTAGACCGGCATCGCCGTCGGCTACGTAGGCGTAGTCACCGCACACGGCCACGCTGAAGGCTTCGCCGGGCGTGTCGCAACCGCCTATGAGCTGGATGCCGGACGACGCCAGAGCCGGCTCGACACCGACCAGTAGCAGTATCAGACACAAAGCTAGGGACAGCGTTCTCATCTTCGTCTCCTACCTGGAAACGATGACCTTGCGGACTCCGACCGCCGCCGGCGGCTCTCCGCTTGGAGCCGGCCGATCGAGCACAAAGAGCACGCCGGACCGCGGCTTCAGCACCCTCCGCCCCATCGCGTCGAAGGCGGCTGCGCCGACAGGCAGGCCGCGAATGACCGTCGATACCAGCTTGAGACTGGCGGCCTGCGGCTCGGAGTTCTCCTCGACGCCCGCTCCGTAGAACTGGAGTATCTGCAGACCGGCGTCGTCAAATGCCACGTAGGCGTTGTCGCCGACCACGTCCAGTCCGGATGCGCACGGCACGCCTATGTCGAAGTACCCAACCTCGATCGGATGAGCCGGGTCGGAGACGTTAAGGACCCGCAATCCTCTGTCGACGGCGGCGAGAAAAGCGCGGCTGCCTACGACCACAACTCCGTCCGCACCACGCGCCGGGCCGGTCCAAATCTCAACCGGATGGGTCGGATCGGCGACACGAATGACCCTCATCGTGAAGCTCATCTCACTTACAAACGCGTAGTTGCCGATCACGCCCGCGCCGGTTCCCGAGTTCAGATTCAGGCTCCCGACCACAACAGGACTAGATGGGACGGAGACCGAGATGATGCTCAGGCTATCCCCTACGACGTAGGCATGCCCCCCAGTCACCGTCACAGCCCTGGCATACGGCGGACTCTCGCAGTAACCCACCTCGACCGGATTCGCCGGGTCCGCAACCGAGATCACCCGGAGCCCGCCTGAGTCAATGTCCGTGACAAAGGCGTAGCCGCCACCAACAGCAACACCATACGCTCGCCCTGGCACATGGCAGTGACCGAGTTCAACCGGATTCGCCGGGTCGGCAACGGAGATGACCCGCAGACCGGCCGTGTCACCGGCCACAAAGGCGTAGTCTCCATCGACTGTCACAGCGCGTGCCTGTCCGGACGTAGCGCAGTACCCCACTACGACCGGCTGCGCGGGGGCAGCGATCGACACGACATACAGGCCTTGCGTCGTGTCCGGTGCATATGCCACGCACGCAAGGTAGGCGTGGTCTCCGGATACACTCACACCCCTCGCGTAGACGGATGGTATCACACACGTGCCTACCCGCCGGACGTTCACTGAATCCTGGGCCACCGCAGCGCTGAGCACCAGCAGTGCTACAATTCCAGACTGCAGCAATAGTCGAATGATCACCTCCGAGTTGTCGCCAGCGAATCCATGGACCGACCGCGAACCGAAGGCGTACCCCGCGCATGCCAGACTGCGAAGCCGACGCTAACGGAGGTGTCGCCTATGGTGATTCCCTCGCGCAGATGTAGGGCCAAACTACGGTGTGTCTACGGCCTGCCTCAGACCTTCTGAAGCAGTCCAACTTGTAGGGGCCAAAGGACCGTAGCAGCCAAGCGTCCGCCCGTTGCGCAGTTCAGGCCGGACCTGTCACTGGCTATACACGACCTTCATGTACGGCGCGACGGCGTCATCGGTGACTCCCCATACTCTGGTGTACCAGCCAGCAATTCCGACGCTGAACTTCCAGCCAGTCGGAAAGGACCCGCCTCCGCTGTTCGCGTAATCCTCAAGCCATGCGCAACCTTGACCGCTGAGTGCGAGCTTGCACCAACCGTCAGCTTGGACGCCCTGCGCAGGCGCGAGGGCGTAGCTGCTAGTATCTATCGCATTCCATAGGACCCCGGCGGTCGGAGTCCATGAACTGATTCCCGACAGCCAGTTGAAGACGAGGTTGAGGGAACCAACGTGTTCCTTCTGCTTGTAGTAGAGCGTGCAGACCAGAACCTCGGCCGGTGACTCGAACTCAGGCACCTCGAAGACGCAGTACCCATACGTCTTCGGGTACACATAGCCGCCTACTTCTTCAAGGCCCCGCTCGATGATGCTGCCGGGTGTCATGGTATACCACCCATTGGGAGTCTGACCATCCATGTACTTGCTGACGTACCCGGTCAGGTTTGTGTCATTGGCGACGAAGCAGTAGGTGGTTTCTGTAGACGCTATGTGGACATCGTTGCCTGCAAGACCCGACGGCTGCTTGCAGCCGACCAGCACTGTGGCTGCCAGTACACAGAGCGCCAACATCGTCTCGAACTTCGACATCTGGCCTCCTTCATACAAGGCTTCGCGCAACTGCGCGCCTCAGTGCGCAAAATCGATTGCCGGTTCGGTGCCACCGGCTGTCTCGCGGTCAGCCTTGCACTGACCCGCAGGCCAGCCACTGACACTAACTCCACCTGCCTTCTTGTCAAGAAAAAGCATGTCAATTCAAGACACGGGACATCAGCGGAAGCGTCAGCCGCTGTCTTGCCGTTGTCCGTCATCCGGAAAGGCGGCAGCGTTGCTGCCGCACTCCAAGGCAGCTTCCGCTGCCGTTCTCGTTTGCTTGAGCTTGTGCTTGAGCTTGCGCTGCCTGAGCTACTTCAGTTGATCCAACGCCTGTTTGGCACGGGCAAGAGCCGGGTCGAGTCTGAGCGCCTGTTGCCAGCGAGCCTGGGCCTCGGCCTTCCTACCCTCGTAGTAGTCGCACATCCCCAGGTAGAAGATCGCCTCGGCGTGCGTCGGCCGCACCTTGAGCGCGCCTTCGTAGTAGTGACGAGCCTCGGCGAACTTCCGCGTGTTGAGGGCGACGTTGCCGCGGCTGACCCAGGCCTGCAGCGAGTACGGATTCACCTGGAGTGCGACGTCGTAGTAGCGCACGGCCGAGTCGAGCCGGTTGGTCGTCGCAAAGACGTAGCCGAGCGTTCCCCAGGCATCGGCATCATTCGGGTACAGCCGCGTCGCCGCCCGGGCCGAACGTTCGGCCCCGGTCACGTCGCCCATTCTCTGCAGCAGCGTCGCCTCGAATGAGAGCACGTTGGTGGCGGAGTCGTACCGCAGGGCGATCCGCAGCTCTCGGAGCGCCTCATCGTCTCGCTTCTGCTGGTGCAGGCCGAGCGCCGTGGCGAAGTGGCTCTGGTCCGGGCTGGATACGCGGCCGGCCACGCCGACGTTGGCGTTGAGCAGGAGGAACCCGACGACGGCAATGATGGCGGCTATTCCCCGGCCCCGAATGGGCCTGATCAGGCCCGTGATCCCGGCTGCCGCCAGTATCGCCACCAGCGGCACCATCGGCGTACGGTAGCGGCTGGTGACAAAGAAGAAAATGAACGACAGTGAGTAGGCTCCGAAGAAGAGGTACAGCGGCAGGAACCGGCGCCACTCCCGGCGCATCAACCACACGCCGGCCAGCGCCAGGGGCAGGAGGATGCCGAACGGGAACTTCAGGAAACGGGAGTTGAAGAAGAGGTAGTTGATGAACGAGTAGCGCTTGACTGCGTACAAGTCAGTCTCATTGCCGACCTCGAAGCCGGCGAACCAGAGGAAGGTCTTGCGCAAGAGCAGGCCGAGTGCCTTGCCCGGCTGCTGACGCCAGAACTCAAATCCCTTGGCCATCCAGTAGCGGTCGATCTCCGCGCCCTTCAACTGCCGGCCCAGGGCCTCTTCTGCCAGCCGCTTCACATCGTCGTAGCCGCCCCACCAACTCCCGCGCGTGCCGGGCACGATCGCGCTCACTCCGTCCGAATTGGGGTTGTTGCCGATGACGAAGTTAGTGCCCGCCTGCCAGGCAATCGGCACGAATTGCCGGCTCACTATGTAGTTGCGGATCGTGACCGGAAGGATGACGAGCGCCGCCGCGCCCCAGACCAGCAGGACACACCGGAGGGTTCTGGGGTTCAGGGGTCCTGGGGTTCCGGCCGAACCCTCGAACCCTTGAACCCGTGGACCCTTGAACCCCTTTCCTTCGAGGAACAGCCAAACCGGCAGCACCGCGATAAACGCGAGCAGGTTGGGCCGGATTATGGCAGCCAGGCCGAATACCAGCCCGGGCAGCCACCACTGCCGGTCCGCATCCCGGCTCCGCAGGAGCAGCACGAAGCCCAGCAGAACCACAAAGGTCAACATCCCCTCAAGCATCAGTTCGGAGTCGTACCAGATGGCAAGCGGGTAGACGGCCATCACCAGACCGGCGACGACGGGAACCGCCCCGGAGGGATGAGGGATTAAGGATGAAGGATGAAGACCGGACTTCGGACTTGCTTGCGGCTTGGGGCTTGATGCTTGCGGCTTCAGGAGTTGCCCCGCGAGCAGGTAGACCAGGCCGCACCCGGCGCTGCCGATGAGCGCCTGTACTATCCTGACTGCCAGCAGATTCGCGCCGAGGATCTTGTACAGCAGACCCAGGAAGTAGGGATACAGGGGCGCACGGAAGTAGGCGTCGGCGATGAACTGCTTGCCGGCGGCGACGGCAAGAGCCCACTCGTGGTGGTAGAGAGCATCCATCTGGGGCGACAGGAACAGCGGGTCGTTCTGCCGCACCTGCAGGATGTGAATCAGCCGCAGGAGGAACGCGGCCCCGGTGATGATCAAGAACCAAAGCCGGTCGGGAGCCTGGCGACCGGGGACCGGCGACTTGCGGTTGTCGGCCGCCGGTCTACGGTCAACGCTTTTGGCGCGCATCAGAGAAGTATCTTCAGGACAGGAGTCGGGTCAAGCCGCAAGGACGTCACCGGGCGACGTCCGCCGCCGCAACTCCCGTCCCGAATAAGAGAAACGGGGCGGGAGAACCCGCCCCGTCACAGGTCAGTCTGCGGCTATCTGTCGATCACGATCTTGCGGGTGGCCGAACCATTGGCAGTCTCAAGCCGCACCAGGTAGATTCCTGCGGACAGCGACTCGGTGTCCATGGTGAGCGTACCCACTCTCGCCTTGTCGTTGGCGGTGTACAGGTTCCTCATCAGCCTTCCGGTCGCGTCGTACAGGTTGACCGAAAGCGGCATGCGGACCGGCACCTGCCACTTCAGCGTGACCTGGTCGGTGACCGGGTTCGGGTAGTTCGTGATCTGGAGGCTCGGCGTGGTGATGCCCGGTTCGAAGCCTTCGTCGATGCCGACGCCGCCCTGCACCGCAGCCGAGATGAAGTAGTTGCCGTGCAGCCCGGTCCCCGGAGTCCAGACCGCCCAGCCACCCGGGAAGCCGTAGTAGCTATGGTCGGTAGTCCCGCTGTCGGCACAACTCGAGGGATGGCCGGTTGAGCTGATCGGCGCCACGCCCACGTAGAAGTTGCCGGACGTGATGATGATGCTCGAGTCGACGTCGGCGGCCCGGTACGGTCCCGGCGTGCCCGGTATCGCTTCCAGGGTTTCACTCTCGTACAGGAGCGTCGTCCCGTCGTCACCGTAGATGTTGAATATGAACGACGTATCTGGCCACGGGTATGTGTTGTGCCAGTAGAAGTCGGCCCGCATGCGCGATATCTTGATCGGATACGCAAGCCCGGTGAAGTCGGCGGGGTTGAACTTGACAACCCGCTCCGGTCCGCCCCAGGTGAGCCAGTGCATGTTGGCATCGACGTGGTACTCTATCCACTTCGCGCAGCTCAGGTCATAGGCCATGGTGTCATCTGCGGGGAAATCCTCGCCCGCGGCCTCGGTCCAGACCTTGATGTTGTAGACGCCGGCTACGTTCGGGATGTGCCAGGTCGGCGAGAAGTTCATCTGCGCGGTCGCGCCATGGTTGAGCGCGGTTCCCGTCGCCATGGTATCGTGGTAGCTGTAGCCCTCCGGGCCGGTGATTCCCAAACGCACTGGCGTGCCGATGGGGAGCTGAGCGGAGCCCATGTTCTTGATCGTCGCGCGGATCTGGAAGTTGATGTTGGGCAGCGTGTCATTGGGCATGTTGGTGGCGAACCAGGCAGCCGCAGCATTGGTGTCCTGCGGGGTCCAGTCGATCACCGCTCGGATCATCCAGTCCCCGCGCGTATTGTCCTCGGAGAAATTGCCGCCGGCGTCCATCTGCCACTTGCGGTGCGAGGGCGCGTTGTTGCTGGCATCGATTGCCAGGCCCGGGCAGTTCGGGTTGGCTCCGACCTGCTTGTAGAAGATGTAGAAGTTCTGCGCCACGACCGGGACGTTGACTGGAATGTAGTTCCACGCGCCCCTGGTGATCTTGACGTTTGCCGGGGAAATGTAGAGCTCGGTTCCGGGCGAGCCGCCGGGGCCGTCATCGGCCATGATCCTTACCTTCGCCCAGCTGTCACCAGGGGTCGGCCAGCCGCTATAGAAGTAGATCAGTGCCCCGGCCAGGGTCACGTTGTCGGACGGACTGATGAACTTGACGCCCCAGCCGCCGCCGGCCACGTTCTGACACCAGGCGCTGGCCGCCATGTTATCGTCGTACTTCATCGTGTCTGAGACATCGAGGGTCAGCTCCGGCGAGAACGGGAAAACCCCCGGCTGCGGGTCGGGAATCGTGTAATGCGGATTCTCCATCCGCCCGATCCACTGCTCGCTACTCGCCAGCGCGAGTCCCACGGCAAGACACAGAATCACCAGCTTGCGCATCGGTACTCCTTTTCAAGCATTGCCTTACGAACGTAACTCAGGGACTCCCGGCCTGACCGACGGTGAGGCACCGAATGAAACGTTCAGGCCTGACCTCGGCAGAACCGGGAAGTCTCCATTCCTTCAAGACCTTGCCCGCATCCTTGCAGGCAGTCCATAATAGCGGGCGTCAAGCCGGGGTCAAGGAATAGGGTTTGGGTTCAGGGGTCCCAGGTTTCGACAGCCCGGGGTGAGGGTGCAGGCCGGAAGTACGCCAAGAGCAGAACGGGGCGGGAACGCCCGCCCCGTCGCGGTCTGGTCCCTGACTATCTGTCGATCACGAGTTTGCGGGTCGCGGAGGCATTGGCGGTCTCGAGCCGCACAAGGTAGATGCCCGCGGCCAGCGACCTGGTATCCAGGTTGAGCGCGCCCGTCCTCGCCTTGTCGTTCGTGGCGTACAGATTCCGTACCAGTCTCCCGGTCGCGTCGTACAGGTTAACGGAAAGCGGCAGCGAGCTCGGCACCTGCCACTTGAGCATGACCCAGCCGGTGCCCGGGTTGGGGTAGTTCGACATTCCCAGGACCGGTAAGCCAGGCCCCGGCTCGAATCCCTCTTTCACGGCCACCGGGGCGAGCGGCACGAAGTTCCACGCTCCCCGCGTGATGATGAACGAATCGACCGCGTAAAGCTCGGTACCTGGCGCACCGCCCGGACCGTCGTCGGCATACACCCTTAGGGAAGCCACGGTGTCACCGGGCCTGGGCCAGATCCCGGAGAAATGCACCAGCGCCCCTGCGATGGTAACGCTTTCCGCCGGGCTTATGAACTTGACGCCCCAGCCGCCGCCGGCGGCGTCCTGGGCCCAGGCGCCGGTCCCCGTGCCGTCGTCGTACTTCAGCGTGTCGGTCACGCCGGGGAGCAGCATGGAATCGAAGGGAAAGATGCCGGGCGAAGGATCTAGGACCTCGAAGTGCCGGGTCGGGCTCAGCGCAACGCACGTCCGGTCGCATACCGGACCGCCGTCGCGCCGTGCCGCAGCCGTCCTGTCAGGAAGGACCTTGTCCGGGTCCCGGGTCGGTCCGATCCACCGCTCGCTGCGCGTGAAGCCGCCGCTGTCCTAGATTGCGGCCGAGATGAAGAAATCTCCGTGCAGTCCGACGCCCGGAGTCCACAGATACCAGGAACCCGGGCTGCCCCACCAGCTGTGGTCGCCGACCAGCGAACTGTCGGCGCAGCTCGAAGGATGGCCGGACGAACTGACGGGAGCGACGGCCACGTAGAAAGTGCCCGAATCTACCGTGAGCAGTGATTCGAGTTCCCAGACCCGGTACGGACCGGGTTTGCCCGGAATGGCCTCCAGGGTCTCGCTCTGGTAGAGCAGCGTGGAGCCGTCGTCACCGTAGATCTTGAACGTGAACGACGTGTCGGGCCACGGAATGGTATCGTGAAAGTAGAAGTCGGCCTTCAGGCGCGCTATCCCGAACGGGTAGGTCAGCCCAAAGTCGGCCGGGTTGAACTTCACGGCCCGCTCCGGGGCGCCCCAGGTCAGCCAGTGCATGTTGGCGTCTACGTGGTACTGTATCCAGTTCACGCAGTTAAGGTCATAGGATATGGTGTCATCGGCCGGCCACTTCTCGCCGGCAGCCTCGGTCCAGACTCTTATGTTGTACTCGCCGGGCACATTCGGGATGTGCCAGACAGGCTGGAAGATGATCTGTGCCGTCGCGCCGTGCTTCAGCTTCAGGGTGGTTGTCGCCGTGTCGTTGTAGACGTAACTGTCCGGTCCGGCAATCGACAGCCGCACCTGCGTACCGATGGGCAGCGTATCGCTGCCCATGTTCCTGATCATCGCCCGAATCGGGAAGTTAATGTTGGGGAGCGTGTCCTTGGGCATGTTCCTGGAGAACCAGACGGCCGACGCGTTGGTATCCTGCGGCGCCCAGTCGAGCACCGCCCGGATCAGCCAGTCGCCCACGATGTTGTCCTCGGAGGAACTGCCCGCCGAGTCCATTGACCATTGTGTATGCGCGGACGCGTTGTTGTATGCGTCAATCGAAAGCCCGGGGCAGTTCGGGTTGGCGCCCACCTGCTTGTAGAAGATGTAGAAGTTGCTCGCCCCGGCGAGCCCAACGGCAAGACCCAGAGTCACCAATCTGCGCATCGCTGCTCCTCGTTAAGGTTGCCCAACGAACTGACCAAGACCTCCCGGCCCTGCCTGCGGAGAGGCGCGACGACAGGTCACATAGCCCCAGCGCGGCAAAGCCGAGGAGCGTTCATTCCTTCAGGACCCTTCACCTGCTGCAACGCAGGCAGTCGATGATAGCGACCGTCAAACCGGGGTCAAGGGAGGGGATTCCTTGGTTCCAGAATCCCGGAAGTCAAAAGATACCGGTTCGAAACTGCCTTCTGCCGGCCTGAATGCTCGACCCCTGGACCACCTCCCTCCGACTACCTGAGCAGTCTAGCGCGGGGCCTCTGTCACACGCCCGCGACGTTTGTTCTTGACTACGCACCGGGTGGCTCTATAATGACTGACCGGTCAGTTTTCGAAAGGCCAAGACCACATGAAGACCAAGTCAGAAGTCAAACGGCTCGCCTTGCTCAAGGCGGCTTTTGCCGTCGTCACTGAGAAGGGGTACTTCGAAACCACCGTCGACGAAGTCGCCCGCCGCGCCGGCGTGGCCAAGGGCACGGTCTACCTCTACTTCAAGGACAAGCCCGCCATCTACATCGGCCTGGTGGACTGGCTGCTCGAGCAGGCGCTGGAGACGATCGCCGCGGTGGCAGCGCGGCCCGTATCCCCTCGTCGCCGACTCGAGGAGCTCTTCTCGACCTGGGCGACCGGGATGATGTCCAACCCCGGCGTGATGGCTCTGCTCTCGATGGAGAACGTCAACCAGTCCAGCACGGTGATGAAGCGGTTCCGGAAGCACGTCCTGCCCCGCATGTTGGAGATGGAGGACGCGGTCGCGGGCGTGCTGAAGCAGGGCATCGAGCAGGGCGAGTTCCGGCCGGTCGAACCCCGAGTTGCGGCGACCATGTTCATCGGCACATTCCACGCCATGCTGTTGTCGCTGGCCCGGTCTCCGGGAGCGCGGCCGGATGAGTCGATCAAGGAATTGTTCTTTTGCGGCATCCTTGCCGAGAGCAGGGGCCGCCGTACGGATGGCAATAGGAGATAAGGAGTATTGATGCGTAGATTCGCCCTCTGCATCTTTGCCGGGCTGCTGGCCGCTGGTGCGGCTGGCGCCCGGGCCGACACGCTGCGCCTCGACGCGGCCAAGGCAGTCGAGATGGCTCTCTCCAACCCGAAGCAGGTGGAGCTGGCTACGGCCAAAATGATGGAGGCGGTCGCGGGCAAAGGTGCCGCCTTCGGTGCGTTCCTGCCGCAGATTTCGGCCACCGGCACCTACACATGTCTCGCCAAGGTCAGTTCGTTCCCGATGACCATTCCGGGGTACACCAACATACCCTTCTGGGTAGTGAACCCAAGGACCGGCGAGACGACGGGCATGACCGATCCGATACCGGTGTATACTCCGGACACTGTGAGCGTGAAGCTCGGTAGCTCGGACAACTACGCGCTGACCGGCACGGTGCAGCAGACCCTATTCACGTGGGGCAAGCTGCTCAACGCCTACCGCATGGCCGGTCTAAGCCAGGAGATCCAGATGCAGGCCCTGCTTCAGGCCCGCGCCCAGCTACGGGTGGACGCGACGTCGGGCTACTACCAGGCTCTGCTCGTCCGGCGAACGGTGGGTGTGATGAACGACGCCCTGCGCCAGCTCCGAGGCCACGTCGGCCAGGTCCAGTCGCTCTACGACAACGGCATGGCCACAAAGCTTGACCTGATGAAGGCGACACTCGGGCTGCAGCAGATGGAAGCCCAGGTCTCGCAGGTCGAAAACGGGGCCGAACTCGCGACCGCCGCTCTTCTCAACACGCTTGGTCTGGATCCGGCCACGCCGGTAGCGTTCAGCGAGGAACTCGCGCCGGATTCGTTCACCGTTGACGTAGACCAGGCGACGCAGCAGGCGCTCGAGCGCAGACCGGAACTCGCCCAACTGCGCAACGCCGCGAAGATGGCGGAGCTTGGCGTACGCATCGCCCGGACTGCCAACCTGCCCAATGCGTTCGCGCAGGCCAACCTGAGCTATAAGAACCCAGTCGGCTTCAGTGCTGAGTGGGGCGCGGACTGGAACGCAACCGCCGGTATCTCGATGCCCATCTTCACGGGTCTGTCCAACTACAGCAAGCTCAAGGCGGCCCAGGCCAGGCATCGCCAGGCCCGGATCGCACTGGCGCTGGTCGAGGACGGAGTAAAGCTCGAGGTCAAGGCACTGGCCCTCGGCCTGAATCAGGAGGCGAAGAACGCCGCCTTCCAGAAGAAGAACGTTGAAGTCGCCGAGGCCGCGCTTGGCCTGGCTCAGGCCCGGTACGAGAACGGACTACTGACCAACCTCGATTACATGGATAGCCAGGTCGCGCTGACCCAAGCGCGGGTCGCGTACCTCAACGCAATGGCCAACTACCAGATTGCCAAGGCAAAGCTCGAGAAGGCAATCGGGGAACACTAAGGAGACGATGATGAAGAACCTATCCGCGCTTCTGATTACCACGCTTGCCCTCTTCGTCGCCGCCGGCTGCCGCTCGACCTCCGGCAAGCAAAAGAAGGAAGACCGGGCAGTGCAGTCGGTAGAGGTCCACACGGTCAAGCTCGACACCGTGGTCCGCACCGTGCAATTGCTGGGCACCCTGCAAGGCGACCAGCAGGCGATGGCGATGCCCAAGATCGCCGGGAGGGTGACGGAGATCGTACGGCCGGAGGGTTCGTCGGTGAGCGAAGGCGATCCCATCGCCTACGTCGTCAACGACGTCCCGGGAATGGACTTCAAGCCGGGCCCGGTGACCGCGCCGGTTACCGGAACGGTAGGCAAGGTCTACGTCGAGGTCGGGCAGTCGGTGGCGCCGGGCATGCCGGTGGCCTCCATCGCTAGCTACGGCGCGCGAGTCAGGGTCAAGGTTAACGTCAGCGACCAGGACCTTCGATTCGTCAGACCGGGCGCGCGCGGCGTGGTTGCCGTGTCTGCTTTCCCGGACGAGACGTTCTCCGGCTCAGTCAGCCGGGTCACGCCGATGCTGGACCAGATGTCTCGCACAGCGACCGCTGAGTTGGTGGTTGAAAACCGCAGTCGGCTGTTGGTGCCGGGCATGGCCTGCGCGGTTCGCCTCGTGCTCGAACGGCGTGAGGCGGTGGTCGCCCTTCCTCTGACCGCCCTTTTCAATGACGGGTCAATGCGAATCGCAGTGCTCGACGGCACCACCGCCCGATTCCGTCCGATCGAACTCGGGCTGATCGGCGACCGGGCGGTCGAGGTCGTCTCCGGCATACAATCGGGGGAGAAGGTCATCACTACCGGCAAAGAACGCATCAAGGACGGCGACGAAGTGAAGCCGGCAGAGAGCGGTCAGCAATGAAGCTGGTCGACGCGTCCATCTCCAAGCCGGTCACGACCGCGATGGTCGTGGTCGCAGTCCTCGTATTCGGCGTCATCGGCGTCTCCCGCATGCAGGTCGACTTCTACCCGGATGTTACGTTCCCGATGGTCGTCGTCGCGACCATATACCCGGGCGCCGGCCCGCTCGAAGTCGAGTCCGAAGTCACCGACCCGATGGAAGAAGGCCTCGGCACAATTGCCGGGCTGACCGACATCACCTCGCGGTCCTCGGAGAACGTCTCGGCCATCACGATGCAGTTCGACTGGGGCACGAACCTCGACGCGGCCGCGTCCGACATCCGCGACCGGCTCGACATGGCCCAGGCATCGCTGCCGGCCGACGTCCAGAAGCCGTTCGTCTTCAAGTTCGACCCCTCGATGATGCCGGTGCTCAACCTCGGACTGGCCGGCGATATCGACGCAGCCGAGCTGGCCGACATCGCCGAAGAGATTACGCAGCGGCTTCAACGCGTACCCGGAGTCGCCGCGGTCAACTCCGGCGGCCAGGTGATCAGACAGGTACAGGTCGAGCTCGACCTGCGGGAGTTCGCCCTTTCGGGCGTGACCTCGGAACAGCTCGCCATGGCGCTCAAGGCCCAGAACCTCAACTTCCCGGTCGGCTCGATATCGACCGAGCAACAGCGCTACCTCATCCGGCTGGTCGGCGAATACGGCGACCTAGACCAGCTCCGTAACACGGCAGTCGGCGCCCGCCGAGACGGGACCCCGGTCCTCGTCCGCCAGATCGCCACCGTCAACTGGGCGCCGGAAGAACGCGACGCCCTGGTCCGGATGGATGGCAGGGAAGCCATCTACATGTGGGTTCAGCGCCGGCCCGACGCGAACACCATCAAGGTCTCAGACGGCCTGAAGCGGGAGGTCGAGAAGATCAAGAAGGGCCTGCCCGCGTCAGTCGACTTCAAGGTCTTCTGGGACAGTGCCCAGCCGGTCCGCAACTCGGTCAACAGCGTTACGACGAACCTCCTCCTCGGCGGCATCCTGGCCGCCATGGTGCTTTTCCTGTTCCTGCGCCGGTTCCGGGCCACGATGTTCGTCGCGCTCGCCATCCCGTTCTCGGTCTTCTTCGCACTCTTCGCCATGTACCTCGCCGGGTTCACACTCAACATCCTGTCGATGGCCGGGCTGGCGATCGCGGTCGGCATGGTCGTTGACAACGGTGTCGTTGTTTTCGAGAACATCTACCGCCGACGCGAACTGGGTGAAGAGGCGCTCAGGGCAGCCAGCGAGGGTGCCTCGACCGTCGCGATGGCCATCACCGCCTCGACGCTGACCACGATTGCGGTCTTCGTGCCGCTGCTGATGCTGCGGGGATTGCTCCAGCTCTTCTTTAAGGAGCTGGCCTATGCCATCATCTTCGCCCTGCTCGCCTCGCTTGGCATCGCCCTCACCCTCATCCCCATGCTCGCCAGCCGCTTCCTGCCCAAGGTCAATGTGCGTTTCCAGAAGGGTGATAGCGAGTGCGCTCGTCCCCTGACCGAACCGGGCAAGGGCTTCATGGGATGGAGCGAGCGCTTCTACAACAACCTGGAGAGTGGCTATGGCCGGCTCATCGGCTGGGCGGTCGGGCACCGCCGGCTGGTCGTCATCATCACCGTGGTCGTGCTGCTGGCGAGCCTCGGCCTCATCCCAATCATCGGCACCGAGTTCCTGCCGCGGCAGTTCTCGGACTACACCGAGATCTATGCTGAGATGCCGGTGGGCACCAGCCTGGAGAAGACCAACGAGGGAACCGCCCGCATCGAGCAGTACGTCGTCGAAAAGTGGGGCGGTGAACTCAAGGCCGTACTCGTGCAGGTCGGCGGCGGCAGCAACGTGTTCCAGGCCATCTTCGGTGGCGCCCGCGCCAGCACCGCCGAGATCGACATGGTGCTGAAACCGGAATCAAAGCGCACTACCACCGAGATCGAACAGGACGTCCGCAAGTTCGCTCAAACCGTCCCGGGCATGAGGGTGCGGGTCGGAACCCAGACCGGTATGAGCACAGTGATGGGCGGAGGAGCAGCGCTCCAGGTCGAAATCGTTGGCCACGACCTCGCGGCCGCGGATACGCTGACACGGCAGGTCGTTGCCGCCATCGAGACCCTGCCCGGCGTGGTCGACGTCAAAGCCAGCCGCGAGCAGGGCGACCCGGAAGTCCAGCTCGTAATTGACCGGGAAAAGGCCTCGCTCTACGGGCTCTCGCCCTACCAGGTAGGCAGCGCGTTGCGCACCCAGTTCGACGGCACGGTAGCGACCCAGTACCGGCTCGCCGGCAAGGAGTACGACGTGCTGCTGCGCCTCAAACCGGCCCAGCGGAAGGCCATCAGCGACATCCTCAACACCGCGGTCAACGGGCCGATGGGCTCGGTCCTGCTCAAGAACGTCGTGCGGCAGCGAACCGGCACCAGCCCGCTGACCATCGAGCACAAGAACACCGAGCGCATCGTCAAGGTCGAGGCCAACGTCGTCGGCCAGGCCGCGGGTCGGGTCGGCGCGAGGGCCAAGCAGGCCGTGGCGCGTATCACCCCGCCGCCCGGGTTCACCATCCGGGTCGCCGGCTCATTCGAGGAAATGATGGAGACATTCCGCGACCTCGGGTTCGCCATGCTCATCGCCATCCTCCTTGTATTCATGGTGATGGCCTCGCAGTTTGAGAGCCTCCGCGACCCCTTCATCATCCTCTTCACCATCCCGTTTGCCCTCATCGGCGTAATCTGGGCGCTCGCCGCCACCGGCACGACGCTCTCCATCGTGTCCGGCCTCGGCGTACTCGTGCTCGTCGGCATCGTGGTCAACAACGGCATCGTCTACATCGACTTCGTGAACCAGTTGCGGAGAAACGAGGGCATGGCGCTGGAAGAGGCGGTTAAAGAGGCCGGGCGGGTACGGCTGCGACCCATCTTGATGACCTCGCTAACCACCATCTTCGGCCTCATACCGCTTGCCCTGCAGATTGGTGAAGGCTCCGAGTTCTGGTCGCCGCTGGGCAGAGCCATGATCGGCGGCATGGCTGTCTCCACCTTCCTGCCGCTCGTTTTCATTCCGGTCCTCTACGTGATCTTCGAGACCCGCTCCGAACGCGCCCGCCTGCGCCGAGCCGCTTCAGCGGCCGCTCGGACGCCCGGCCAGTAGCCGGTCACCTGACTGAAGCGGGACGCGGACACATCCGCGTCCCGCTTCTTCGTCGTCTGGCCCGCCGCAAGCGTCATCGTAGCCACCAATACTCTCTTCTGTTCTTGACCCGCACGCAGAAGCCCGCTACCATCTGACAGCGAGTCGGTCGAGTTGCGACTAGGCGCGTGACTTGACCCCTCGCAAGGGTGCGGCAGACACTCCCAGAGCT
>Ga0194125_10006020_pt1 | contig 18144 bp, 12 predicted proteins | sample TA2KigC250mmetaG_FD_148626 | JGI IMG/M metagenome (GOLD analysis project Ga0194125, IMG submission 148626) | Freshwater microbial communities from Lake Tanganyika, Tanzania - TA2015034 Kigoma Deep Cast 250m | ecosystem: Environmental > Aquatic > Freshwater > Lake | place: Tanzania: Lake...
AAAGAACAACAACCGACTCCCCACGGGGGGTTCACTCTGTCCCAACGGAGCGGATGCGAGCGGCGTTCTCCTCCGCAGGGGTCGCCCGGTGCCCGAAAGGGGCACGCCGGTAAATATAGGGAATGAACCCTATGGCGACAACGGGGAGGGAGTGGCGGCAACGCCACTCCCTTACCCACCGGGAGAGGAGAGGAGAGGGGGTGAGTGCCGGTAGGGTTGGTAGCCGCTTGCCGATGGGGGTGGGGCGGTCGGAGCGAAAAGCGAAGCGACCGGAGAGCGAGGGGGACCGCTTCCCCTTCGGGGTGCTCGACCAGGTGTGGGACGGATCGCGGGCCGCGGGATGGGGATGGGAAGGCGCGCGTGGGGCAGACTTGGTTTTGCATTCGCACGCGCGCCTGCTACTGTTTGGCGTGCTGTTGAAGACTGCCATGTCGCCCTTGACCAACCCGCCCCCCCCGGCTACCACCACCCCTGCCCCTACGCGGCCCAAACTGCACGACAAACAGAGCGAACCGGACCATCGCGAGCTGCGGATCGACAAGGTGGGCGTGCGCGGGTTGCGGTTTCCGATTCAGATCCGAGACAAGGCGCATAGTACGCAGAACACCATCGCCACCATCGGCATGTACGTGGACCTTCCCAAGGAGTTTAAAGGAACGCACATGAGCCGCTTCCTCGAGGTCCTCAACGCCCACGGCAGCGTGGTTCACGTCGAGAATATCCCGGACATCCTCTACGCGATGCAGCACAAACTGCGCGCCAAGACCGCCCATCTCGAAATGGAATTCCCGTTCTTCCTCGAGAAGACCGCCCCGGTCTCGAAGATGGTCAGCGTGATGGACTACACCGCCCGGTTCGACGCCACCGCCTGCGGGCCGGAAATCGACTTTGTCCTGACCGTGATCACCCCCGTCACGACGCTGTGTCCCTGCTCGAAGGCGATCAGCCGCTACGGCGCCCATAATCAACGGGGCAACGTTAGGGTCCAAATCCGCTCCCGTAAATCGGTTTGGATCGAAGACCTCATCGCCCTCGTGGAAAGCTCCGCCAGCAGCGAACTGTTCTCCCTGCTCAAAAGGCAGGACGAAAAGGCCGTCACCGAGCGGGCGTACGAGAACCCGGTGTTTGTCGAGGACCTCGTCCGCAACGTGGCGCTGCGGCTCAACGCCCATCCCGAAGTCACCTGGTACAAGGTCGAGGCGGAGAACTTCGAGAGCATCCACAATCACAACGCCTACGCCTCGATCGAGAAAGGCTGACCGGCGCGAGCTCGCGGCAGCGCCGCGACCGCACGCACCCGGGCCCTTCCCGCTCGCGTCCTCGGCGCACCCTCGAGGGGCTGCATCCTCGATCCCACCCGGCAACCCTCACGGGCGCCGCTCGGCGTGCAACAGGTGCCGGTCCAACCAAGCCAAGGTCTGTTGCCACATCTCCGGCAGGTACACGTGACCCACGCCGGGGTAGACCTCGCTGCGGAAGTTCGCCTCCGCGCCGTACAAGGCATAGACGGGGCGCACCCGCTGTTCGAGGGCGCGAATGCCCTCGACGGGCGAACCTGCATCCTGATCCCCATTCATCAGGAGGACCGGCCGGGGCGCGATCAGGGACAGCACCGCCTCGGTATCGAAATGATTGAGCATGCCCGGCACGAAGTAGTAGATGCCATGAGACCGGAGCCCTTCCTGCGCGATGAGCTGTTGATACCGCGTGAGGCAGGCCACCGCCACCCCCGATCGCAGCCGATCGTCCAGCGCCAGCAACCACCATGTGCGCGTCGCCCCCATGCTGATCCCCGTCACCCCGATCCGCTCCGGGTCCACCTCCGGTCGCGACGCCAGGTAATCCAACGCCATCAGATCGTCTCGCAGGATCATCCCCCAAAGCGTCCGGCCCAGCCAAAGATTGAATTTGCTCGCCGTCAGTTCGCCGGCACTGCCTTTCTCCTCCGGACCGCCTGGCCCTTGGCCGTTGCGCTCCCCAAAACCGTACGCGTCGATTGCCAGCACGGCGTATCCCCGTTTGGCCAGGACCGGCCCCGGCTGCTCGGGGGTGTGCGCCGCGTTAAACAGCTCAATCTTGCCCTTATCGTACTCACCCCCATGCCAATGGCAGTACAAGATGGCCGGCACGCGCTCGGTCACCCGGGCCGGCCATATCAGGTAGCCCGGCACCGTGGCCCCGGCACCATTGTCGAACTGGAACTTCTCGATCAGGTAGTCGCCGCAGTCCTCGCGGCTCAGGATCCGCACCGCCGGCGCCGCCGGCCGAGCCGGCAGCCTACCCAACAGGGCCTCGAGTTGCGCGCGCACCTCCAACCGTTGTCGCTCCCACGCCTCCCGCGTGGCCGCCACACGGAACTCGGGCACGGGCGGCGCCTGCGCTAGCCAACGCGCGGCGGCACGTTGAGGATCTTGCGCGACCAAATTCACGGCATAGCCCACCCCCACCAACAGGCCGAGCAACCCGCTCGCCCGCACAGGTTCATTGTTCATACCCACCAGCAGCCAACACGCGGCGAAGACCGTCGCCCAGATCTTGCATCCGCGCCAGCCAAAAACCCTCTCCGTCCCGAGCTCGACTTTGCCTCGGCTTTGCCTTGCATCCAACGGGCAGCCGGGCTACGCCCCTCCCGTGACGATGCTCCTGATCGCAACGCGCAACCGGCATAAAGCCGGCGAAATCCGCGCCGTCCTCGGCGAGGGCTTCCGCTGCCTCACCCTAGCCGAACTGCCGGGGGCGCCTGACGTCCTCGAAGACGCCCAGACCTTCGCCGGCAACGCCACCAAGAAAGCGCTCGCCTTAGCCCGTTGGCTGGCCGACCAACCCGCCGCCCCGGCCCAGACCGCGCGCTGGGTCGTGGCCGATGACTCCGGCCTCGAGGTCGACGCGCTCGAGGGCGCCCCGGGCGTCCACTCCGCGCGGTTCGCCCTCAACGATCCAACCGCACCGGGCAACTCGACCGACCACGACAACAACACCAAGCTGCTCGCCTGCCTGACGGGCATCCCCGCCGAACGCCGCACGGCCCGGTTCCGTTGCGTCCTCGCCCTCGCACCGGTCTGCGGCCAACCGTCAGAGGCCGGCGGCAGGCCGCCGGGGCCGCCGGCGGCGAATGCACCGGACACCGGAGAGGAGCGGCCGCCCTCCGAGGTCGAAGTCCGGCTGTTCGAGGGCGCGTGCGAGGGGCACATCTTGCACGCAGGGCGCGGCCAAGGCGGCTTCGGCTACGACCCGCTCTTCCAACCGCTCGGCCACTCGACCTCGTTCGCCGAGTTAGGCGAGGCCGTGAAGAACCAGATCAGTCACCGGGCTCGGGCCTTGGCCAAACTGCGCGACTGGCTTCGAGCCAATGCGCCCCCCCCGCGAGCCAACGACGCACTCGCGCGCTGAACGGCCGCGCCGTGACCTCGAACCAGCCCGGGCCGGCCCCAGCGGACTCGCAAGCGAGGACCCGGGCCGGGCGTGCGGCGCGTCGGTGCGTCGGCTTGACTCCCGCCCGGAAAACCTCACTCTCCACCGCTATGCAACCACCGCTCTGTCATACCACCGGTTCGCCTCACTCTCTGCCGCAGTGTCCGCCTCTCCCGACTTCGCCGCCTCGCTCGGGCCTACCTCGCCCACGCCCCCTGCTCGCTCCGGCTCGACTGGCAGCCGCGGCGCTGCTCCTGCCGCTCGTCCTCGTCCTAACCGGACGCGCCGCTACGCCCACCGTCAGCACCGCTAGCCTCATCGACGAAATGACCGATTTGGCTCGCCTGGCTGAATTCCCCAACCCCGCCTTCACCTGCCGGCAGTTCTCCTCGTATGACCGCAAGTCGAAGTCGCCCACTGAAGACTGGTTTGCCAACCACGATCGCGGCCAGTATTTGCGGGTCGAGGAACGCGCCGGACGCAACGAGTTCGTCATGATGGACGCCGCCGGCCCCGGCGCGATTGTGCGGATCTGGTCCGCCAATCCGGAGGGGACCCTGCGGATCTACCTCGACGGCGCCGCGCAACCCGCCCTCGAAGCGCCGATGCCCGATCTGCTGGGGGGTCGCGTGCCCGGCCTGCCCCAACCGCTCGCCGGCGAACGCAGCAAAGGCTGGAACCTCTACTTCCCCATCCCGTACGCCCGACACTGCAAAGTCACCAGTGACAAGGGCGATTTTTACTACCACGTGAACTACCGCACCTATGCCCCCGGGACTGCCGTCGAGACCTTCAGCCAGGCGCGCCTCGGGGCCCTTGCTGGGCGGATCGAACGACTGGTGGCGCGACTCGAGACGCCCCGCGGCGCGCGCGGCGACTTCAGCGGCCAGGTCGAACCGTTCGCCCTGCGCCTCGAGCCGGGCGAGTCGGTCAGCGAGTACTTCCCCGGCCCGCTCGCCTTCACGCGCGCCGTGGTCCGATTGACCGCCACCGATCGCCCCGCCGCCCTGCGCGGTATCGTCGTCAAGATCGCCTTCGACGGCCAAACCACCGTCGAGTCTCCCCTCGGCGATTTCTTCGGCACGGCCCCGGGCATCAATCCCTACGCGACGCTGCCGCTGGGAATGACCGCCGACGGCGAAATGTATTGCCATTGGTTCATGCCCTTCCGCCAGTTCGCCACCCTCGAACTGGTGAACCACAGCTCGGTCAGCGCCCAACTCACCGGCGAACTCACGCTGCGAGACTACACCTGGACCGAGGCCTCGATGCATTTCCACGCCAAGTGGCGCGCCGCCTTCGACGTGCCCACGCGCCCCATGATCGACTGGAATTACCTCACCGCGCAGGGCCGCGGCGTGTTCGCCGGGGTCGCCTTCGCCATCGATAACCCCGTCAAAGATTGGTGGGGCGAAGGCGACGAGAAGATCTATGTGGATGGCGAGACCTTCCCGAGCCACTTCGGCACCGGCACCGAGGACTACTACGGGTACGCCTGGTGCTGGCCGGGCCTCTTCACCCACGCCTACCACGCCCAACCGCGGTGCGACGGTCCCGGCAACTACGGCCGCACCAGCGTCAACCGCTTCCACATCCTGGACCGGATCCCCTTCACACAGGAATTCAAGTTCGACATGGAACTGTGGCACTGGCACGCCCAATGCCAGGTGAACCTGGCCGTGGTCGCTTACTGGTATGCCAGGCCCGGCGCCACCGATAACTTCGCCGCCATCCGCCCCCAGGACGCCGTCGTGCGGCCGCTCGCCGAGTATGTCGTGCCGCGCGTCGCCGGCGCGCTCGAGGGTGAAACCATGCGCATCGTGCGCGTGACCGGCACTGCCGCCCCGCAGGATTGGGACGGCCTGAGCGGCGGCAGCCATCTCTGGTGGCATGCCGGCATGAAACCGGGCGACACCTTGGCGGTGGCGTTTCCGGCGCCCAGCGCGGGCAAGTACCGCGTGCTCGCCAAGTTCCTGCGCGCACGGGATTATGGCCAACATCAATTGGCCATCAACGGCGCCCGAACCGGTGACCCGATCGACTTCTACAACCCGGAGGTGCGCCCGAGTCGCGAAATGGACCTGGGCGTCTTCGACCTGAAAGCGGGCGACAACGAATTCACTGCCACCGTCGTCGGCGCTAACGAGAAGGCGATCAAGGCGTACATGTTCGGCCTGGATTACCTCCTGCTCAAACCCGTCCCTTAGGTGCCGAGCCAGCGCACCCAACCGGACGCGCGCCGGCGCCGGAAACCGCGCCGGTGAACCCAAGCCATGAGCGCTGACGTGACCGTCCGCGCTCCGCCTCGCTATGGATTCGGGCCGCGATGAGCGATCGCACTTCCAGGATGGCACTTCCCAGTTGCATCCCCGCCGCGGCCGGCTAACGCTTGGTCAGTCTCAGAACCATAATGTCATGAAAACCATCGCCAGCATCTCCACCGTCCCCCTCGCTCTCGCCACGTTCCTCACCCTGTTCCCGACCGCCGGTCACGCTGCCGACCCCAATGCCATCACGGAAGAAGCCCGGGACAAGTTCATCCAGAACTTCCAGCGCATCGGCCTCAACACCACGCCCGGCGATGCCATGCTGCTGCGCATCCTGGTCCAGAGCACCGGGGCCAAACGCGGCGTCGAGGTCGGCTCGGCCACGGGGTACGGCGCGATCCAAATGGGCGTCGGGTTCGAGCGCACCGGCGGCCGCCTCATCACGATCGACATCGACCCCGACATGGTCCGGCAATGCCGCGCCAACCTGGCTCAGGCGGGGCTCGACAAGACCGTCACCGTTGTCGAAGGCGACGCGCTCAAAGTGCTCCCGACCCTCGAAGGCGAGTTCGATTTCGTCTTCATCGATGCCCTCAAGCAGGACTATCTCAAGTACCTTAAGGCCATCGAACCCAAGCTCAAACGCGGCGCGGTGGTGGTTGCCGACAATGTCATCCGCAGCGCCAATCAAATGCGCGACTACCTCGAGTACGTCCAGAGCAGCCCGACCTACGAAACCACCACCGTCCGCGCCTCGATGGAGAAAAACGACGGCATGACCATCAGCTTCAAGCGGCGCTAATCGGCTCGAGCTCGCACCCGCTGGGTCAAGGGCTACCCCGCGGCGGTCGTACAGCAGCCGCACACGCTCCCGATGAGTCGCCCTCCCCCACGGCCGGCCCCCGGCGGCGCGCCCACGAGCGCGGACCTGCTACCCTCGGTCTATGCTGAGCTCAGGCGGTTGGCGGCCTGGCAAATGGCGCGCGAAACGCCCGGGCAGACCCTGCAGGCGACCGCCCTGGTTCACGAGGCTTGGCTGCGATTGGCGGGCACCGAACCCGGCCGCTGGCAAAACCGCGCCCACTTCCTGGGCGCCGCTGCCGAGGCGATGCGGCGCATCTTGGTCGAGAACGCGCGGCGCAAACGCCAACTCAAGCGCGGCGGCCACTGGGAACGCGTCCCGCTCGCCGGCATCGAACTGCCCGCGGCGTCACCGGAAGACCGTATCCTCCTCGTGAACGAAGCGCTCGCGGCGTTGAGCGAAGTGGACCCGGTCGAAGCCCGGGTGGTGCAACTCCGGTTCTTCGGCGGCCTGACCTACGCGGAGATTGGCCAACTCCTGGGCCTGTCCGAACGAACCGTGAAACGGTATTGGCAATACGCCAAAGTCTGGCTCTACGAGCGGATCTGTGCCGCTCAAGCCGCACCCGACCGGGCGGATAGCCCCGCGCCCGGGCCAACCGCCTGAGCGACTCGGCCGTGACCATGCCCCCGGATCCCCAACGCGACGCCGAGCGCACCGCTTTTGGCGAAGCTTGCGAGCTGCCCACCCCAGCCGAGCAGGCCGCTTACCTCGAGCGAGCCGCTCGGGGCGACACCCGCCTCCAGACGCGCCTGGCAGCCCTGCTCGACTTGCGCCAGGCCGCCAACGAGTTCTTCAGCCCGGAGGATGGGGGCGCCGTCATCCCGCCTGACCCGCCCGCGCCCTCCGAGGAAACGGAACCACCGGCGCCCTCCGAAGCCGTGGGTGGGCAAGTCGGCCGCTACCGGCTCCTGGACCGTGTGGGCGAAGGAGCTTTTGGCCGGGTGTATCGAGCCGAGCAGGTCGAGCCGGTCCGACGCATCGTGGCGTTGAAGATCATCAAGCTCGGTATGGACACGCGCGAGGTCATCGCGCGATTCGAGGCGGAGCGCCAAGCGCTGGCGTTGATGGACCACCCGAACCTGTCACATGTGTTCGACGCCGGTGCCACCCAGACCGGCCGGCCCTATTTCGTCATGGAATACGTCCAGGGCACCCCCATCACCGACTTCTGCGACCAGCACCGCCTGAGCGTGCCCCAGCGGCTCGAACTGTTCCTGCCCGTCTGCCACGCCCTCCAACACGCCCACCAGAAGGGCATTGTCCACCGCGACCTCAAACCCTCGAACCTCCTGGTCACCATCCAGGACGGCCGGCCCTGGCCCAAGGTCATTGACTTTGGCGTCGCCAAGGCCATGCAAGCCTCCCTGACCGACCGCCCGCTAACCACCGCTCTGGGTCAGTTGATCGGCACGCCCGCCTACATGAGCCCCGAGCAGGCGGCCGGCGACCGCTGCGACGTCGACACCCGCGCCGACATCTACTCGCTGGGCGTGGTCCTCTACGAACTGCTGTGCGGCGCCTCGCCCTTCGATCCCCAACGGCTCGCGCGGTTCCTCCAGGCCGGTGCCCACCAGGCCCTCCGCGAAGAAGAACCTGCCCCTCCCAGCGCCCGCGTCCGCGACGGCGGAGCGGCCCAGGCCGCCGCCGCCGTCGCGCGCAACACGACCCCCGCAGGCTTAGCCAGCCAACTGCGCGGTGAACTCGACTGGGTTGTCATGAAGGCCCTCGAGAAAGACCGCGATCGCCGCTATCCCACCGTCAACGCCCTCGCCCGTGACCTCGAACGGTTCCTGCGTGAAGAGCCGGTCACCGCCGCCCCGCCCAGTGGACTCTACCGGCTGCGTAAGTTTGTGCGCCGCCATCGCCAAGCCGTCGGGGCCGCCACCGCCATTGTGTTCGCCCTCGCCGGCGGCTTAGTCCTGTCCACCCACGCCCTGTTCGACACCCGCCAACAGCGGAACCTCGCCCAAGCAGCCGAACAACGTGCCCACGCCGCCGCCACACGCACTCGCCAGATTGCCTATGCCTCCGATCTGAACCTCGTGCAACACGCGCTCGAGGCGAGCAATCTGGGTCGCGCCCGCGAACTCCTCGACCGTCACCGCCCGGAACCGGGCCAGGACGACCCGCGCGGCTGGGAATGGTATTACCTCGAGGACGCGTGCCGCAGCGACGCGCTCTTCGAGCTCGGCCACCAGGGCGAAGCCGTTAGCGCCCTCGCTGTCTCGGCCGATCAGACCCGCGTCGCGAGCGCGGGCATGGACGGCACCGTGCGCCTCTGGGACCTCACCGCGCGCAAGTTGCTCGCCACGCGACCCCAAGCCGGAACCGCGCTCCGCTTCGCCCCCGCTTCACCAGCCTTGGCGACCGCAGCACCCACCGGCGGCGCGACGCTCTGGTCGTTGCCCGACTTGAATCCGACGATCACCTGGCCCTTCGCCGAGGTGCTGCTCGACTTGGCGTACAGCCCCGACGGCCAGACCCTCTTCGCTTTCTCCTCCACCGGCGCGCTGTGCCGTTGGGACCTGCCCCAACGCGGCAAGCCCGTGATCCATGGCGGCTTTCCCGCCGGGGGACGACACACCGGCGACTTCGCGCTCGGCGCCCAAGGCCAATGGCTAGTTCTGGGTGGGAGCGACGGGTTGGTGCGCCTGGTCGACCCGCGCGCCGGGGGACTGCTGCACGCTTGGGCCGCGCACGGCGAAGCCCTCACCGCCTTGGCCCTCACCCCAGACGACCAACGTCTCGCCACCGCCGCCGGCTTCTCGGAACGGACCGTACGGCTCTGGCGCCTGGCCGAAGGGAGCCTCGAACGGGCCTTCGAGGGCCATCAAGCCTGGATCTCGAGTCTAGCCTTCTCCCCTCGAGGCGAACTCCTGGCCTCTGCCAGCGCCGATCAAACCTTGCGGGTCTGGAGCCTCTGGACGGAACTACCGCCCCAAGTCCTGCGTGGCCACCAGCACGAGGTCTGGGCCCTCGCCTTCCTCGCCGACGGCGAGACCTTGGTCAGCGGCGGCAAGGACGGCACGCTCAACGTCTGGCACCTGCGCCACCTCGCCACCCCCATCGGACCGCGCGACGCACCGCTGCGCGCACCCAGCTTCGCCGCCAACCACAACGCGCTCTTTGGGCTGGATGCCGCCGGGGGCGTGGTCCGCGTGTCCCGCAGCTACCCGTCATCCCAAACGCCGAGGCAACTCGAAGCGTTGGGCGTGGGAAACCGCCTCCTGGCCTCCTGCCCCCACCGCGGTTGGATCGCAACGGCCGACGCCGCCGGAGTCATTCGTGTCTGGGATGAACGAGGACCGACCTTGATCGAACGCCTCGAAACGGTGCGCGACGGGTCCGCAAACCTCAGCCGACTCCGCTTCACCACCACGGGGTCGCACCTCGTCGCGATTGCGGACGCGCGCACAGTCCACGTGTTCGCCACCGATACCTGGCAACCGGCGGCCCCACCGTGGCAGACCTCCTACGGCACGCTGGCCGCCATCGACCTTTCGCCCGACGGCCAGTGGCTCGCCGCCGCCGGGGACTCCGTCGCCGTGTTCGCCTTGGGCACAGGAGAGTCGGTCGCCGAGTTCCGCGCCCACGACCAACCGACCGACGCGGTGGCGTTCTCGCCGGACGGACGATGGTTGGCCAGCGGCAGCCAAGAAGGCCTCGCTAAACTCTGGGAAACCCAACACTGGACACCGCAAGCGGTGCTGCGCGGCCACCTGCTCGGGGTCCACGCCGTCGCCTTCTCCCCGGATGGCCGCCGCCTGGCCACCGGGAGTGTGGGCGGAGAGTTTATCAAAGTGTGGGACCTCAGCACGCACCAAGAACTGCTCACGCTCACCTGGCCGGGAAAACTCGTCGCGGAGTTGTCCTTCTCCCCAGACGGCCGCGCCTTGGCAGCGTCGAGTTCGGATTTCCGGCTGCGCTGGTGGCAGGCAGGCCCCCCCACACCGCAGTAACGCCACCGCGCTTCCCCTCGACCGAGAGCCGCCCCCACCCCCACCAGGGCGAGTTGGGTCCCGAACGCTCCGCTCCCTCCAACACCCATCCAGCCGCCAACCCCAGTCCGCCCCAACGATGGCCCCAGCGAGAAAGCGACTCGAACGTTCCCGCTCTGTCACTTTCTGCCGCCCGATCTCGCATGATTGGGTAGAACTCGATCAGACCATGAAAAACAACTGGGCAACGCGCTGGGGCTGGGTCGCCGTGTGGATCGCCGCCGCAGCCGGGGAAACCCCCGCTAGCCAAGTCTTCGTGCGAGAGACTCCGCGCGAATTCTTCGGCACCGGCGATTTCAACGGCGACCAACGCCAGGACATCGTGATCGTCGACCGAGCCAGCGGCAAGTACCGGCTCGGGTACACACTCCCCGACGGGGGAATCCATTGGGTCAAACACCGACTGGCCGGCTTCCTGGACGTCTCCGGACTCGCCTTGGGCCGGCTCCTGGACCCAGCCCAGGACGCCCTGGTCTTCGTCGGCATCAACGCCAACTTGGCCCACCTCGTCGCCGCCAACCAGCCCGAAGTCACCCCCAAACCCGTCCCGCTTTCGCTGACCGCTGTGGGGCCCAACAGCGCCTTGGCGGTAACCGGCGGAACCGCCGGCGCACCGCAGTTACACAACCTCCTCGTCGCAAGCATCTACAACGCACCCGACGCCAACCAAATCGCCCAACTCGTAAACCGCGCCGGCACATTCGAGGCCGTTGCCGAAGGGCTCGAAACCGATGCCCAATTCTGGCAACCGAATCGTGCCGTTCTCGTCCACGGCGACGCCGAGCTGATCTGTGGACTGTGGACCACCGACACCGCCACCACGTTCCGCGTGCAGCGCTGGACGCGCGGCAAGCTCGAAAACCTGCTCACTCTCGAGAACCTGCCCGCCGGTTCCGAGTACGCCATCGGCCATTTCCGAGGCAAGGCGCAGGCCGAGTTGCTGCTGTACCAACCGGGTAACCCAACGTTGCGCCTCTACCCCCTCGAGCCAGGAGACGCCGGTGGCCTGCGTTGGGGCAAACCGGCCGACTTCCATCTCCCCAAACCCATCCGTTCGGTCCTGCGCGTGCCCCGCGAGGAGGGCGGTTCCCACTTGCTGATCGCCTTCAACCAAGGGGAAACAGCCGAGGTCTTCGCCTTCAATGGCGTCCAACCGCCCACCTCCATCGGCCCAGTCGAACCGCGCTCCGGCGATCTGATCTTCGGCGCCGCGGCCCTCGAAACCCAGTTCCTGGTCTTCTTCGGACCCGATTACTCGAAGTTCTCGACGGACATGCAATCCTACCGCTGCCGCGCCCGCACCGTGCTGCCGGGCGACTACCGAAGGCTCGCCTCGATGGCCGACAACGACGACGCCACCGTGCCGCTGATCCACCGCCAGATCCTCGAGGTGCTCGCCCAAGAGCGTATCGCCACCGCGGCCGACATGCGGCCCTATACCAACGCCATCCCCGGCACCGCCGTCACCTACGTGATGCTCCCCGTGCCCGCCGGCGAATTCACCCTGGGCAGTGACCCCGCAGAACCAGGCCGCCTGGCCGACGAAGGGCCGCCCGTCCAACTCCGAATCGAGCCGTTCTGGATGGGCCAGTGCGAAGTCAGTTGGGCTGAGTACGAAGCCTATGTGTGGCGTGAGGACCAACGGGAACGGCGCGCCCAAAACCCCTCTCCCGACTACGTCAACTCGGTGGCCGATGCCGTCACCGGTCCATCGAAACCCTACACCGACATGAGCTTCGGCATGGGCAAGCAAGGGTATCCAGCCGTCTCGATGACCCACCACGCCGCCAACAAATACTGCCATTGGCTCAGCGCCAAAACCGGTCATTACTACCGGCTGCCCACCGAGGCCGAATGGGAGTACGCCTGCCGCGCCGGCACGACCACAGCCTACCACTTCGGCGATGACCCTAGCCACCTGACCGACTACGCCTGGTTCGAGGAAAACAGCGACCTGCGCTACCATCAACTCCGCCGCAAACGACCCAATCCGTGGGGATTTCACGACCTCTACGGCAACGTCTGGGAATGGTGCCTCGACCGGTACGCCGAGGACTACCGCGAACTCGGCCGCCAACTCCACCTCGCGCCCTGGCTGCGAGCCTCCGCACCCTTCCCCCACGTCGCACGCGGCGGTTCCTATGACGATGAGGCCACACGTTTGCGCAGCGCCGGGCGAAAAGCCTCGCATCCGGCCTGGCAAATGCGGGACCCGAACCTGCCCAAGAGCATCTGGTGGCTGACCGAAGCCCAGTCCGTGGGGTTCCGCATCGTCCGGCCGCTCGCAGTACCTACCCCTGACCAGTTGGTGCAGGCCTGGAGCAGCGACCTCGAACAAAGCTCCTGAACGTGAACGGCCGAGCCTCGGAACCGCTCGTCGGCGACATCTCGCTTCCGCCGGCGCGCCAGTTGGCTCGCATTTCGTACCACCAACCCAAGCGCGCGGCGTTGGCTCGGGCCCCATCGCGTCAAGGTCATGTGCGCGTTGCCTTCAGGCCCAGGCGCATGATCCGGTCTATCAACTGCGCGTAACTCAGCCCCGCCCGCAGCGCCGACTGAGCGAAGTCCTCTTCCGCAGCCAGGATCGGGTTCGGGTTCGCCTCGATGAAGTAGACCTCGTTGGCCGGCGTCAGGCGCAGGTCGATGCGCGCGTAGCCGTCGATGGTGAGCAGGCGGTATATGCGCTTGCAGGTCGTGATGATCTTGCGCGCCACGCCGGGCTCCAGGGATTCGGCAAACTGGTTCTGCAACCCCCAACGCTTGCGGTACTCCTCGTCCCACTTGGCCCGGTACGTCGCAATCTTGGGCTCCTCCGGCGGAACTTCCCGAAACACCAGCTCGCGAATGGGAAAGACCTGAAGGCGCTGGTTCCCCAACACGCTCACGTAGAGCTCGCGGCCGGCAATGTACTCCTCGGCAATCACATCCTGCTCGTGCTTCTCGTGCAGGAACTGCACCCGCTCCTGGAACTGCTCGTCCGTCTCGACGAAGGATGCCTGCGAAATGCCGTAGGAAGCCTCCTCCTTGAGCGGCTTGACCAAAATCGGAAACTTGAGCCGCCGCGGCCGCGTGGCCCGCCGGCCCCGGGCGACGACGGTGAACCCCGGCACGTGAATCCGGTGGTAGCTGAGGATCTTCTTCGAGATCGCCTTGTGCTTGCAGAGCGTCAGCCCCGTCGACCCACAGCCGGTGAACGGCAACCCGTGCAGCTCGAGAAACGAAACGATGTTCTGATCCAAAGCGCGGTTGTTCCGGAATTGATCGGCCAGGTTGAAAATGACGTCCGGCGCGAACTGCGTCAGCTTCTGGTTCAATACCTCGAGGTCGTCGAACAGCACCAGGTGCTCCGCGGCGACACGCAGTTCGCCTAGCGCCACCAAGACATTCGCCTCCGTCTGCCAATCGACCGTTTGCAGCTCCGCGCTCAGGTCTTGCTCCGGCGGGATGGGTGTCCGGGTATCGAACAGGGCCAGGACTTTCGGGGGACGTTTCACAGCGGTTACTTGGTGCGTTTGAACTTGCCGGTGAACAGGTGGTTCATCACTAGCGTGGTGAGATAAGCGGCCACCTGCAGGTTCTGCCGCGGGTCGTAGCCCTTCAGATACAGGCCCAGTTGGTCGCAACGCTCGATCAACCGCGCCAGCAGCGCGGTGACGTGGTACTTGCGCTCGTTGGTCCATTGGCACACCGCCTCCATCAACTGCGCCCGGTGGTGCTTCAAGTACACCGACGCCTTCACCCGCCCCGCCACGTCCGCCCCGGCATCGAACAGTTGCCGCAGATCGCTATCGTAAAAGTCCGGAAACGAATCTTCGTACAGCCGGCGCTTGCGAGCGTAGTAGGTCTTCAGCTTGACGTTCAGACAGTCGTGGTCCCGTACCCGATACTCAGGCAGCGCCGGCGGCGGTTGGCCCGCCAACGACCGCAGCATCTCGTCAACCACCAGCAACTTCTCGAGCGCCTTCCAGCCCCGGTACCGCTCCTGCCAGTCCAGTCCCGGCGTCAGCCACACCGCGAACGTCTCTGCGAAATCCTCGTCCGGATGGCTCTGAGCATACCAGTCGTCCAAGTGCACCACGTAGCCGCGGCTGTGGGGTCGAGGCCGGTAAAACGACGGGGTCTCCTGCGCCGAACTGCGCCCAAATGCGCGCTGCCACTTGCGCCGCTTGAACAACTGGTAGGCGTAAGCATAGGCATGCCCTGCCTCGTGCCGAATCAACTTCATGAACCACTCCGGCGTGTCCCCTTCCACCTCGAGCATGATCTTCCGCTCGAGCTGGCCGAGGCGCTCGTGCGCCAAGAAAAACGGGATGAAAATCGCCGGCACACCCACCGGCACAAACCATTCGTCGCCCACGTGACAGGAGGGATGGAACACGAGCCCCTTCTGGGTCAGCTCGTCGTAGAGCTGTTGCACCAACCTCTCCAGCGGGCTGCCCGCAACGCTCAGTCCCAGTCGGCTGATCCGCTGCTCGAGCAGCTCGTCGTCGCTCAGACTGGCCCACGCCGGCGCGTCCATGCGCCCAGCCTAACCGCTCCCCCCCCGCCCCACAAGCGCCCCCTCGCCCGTCCGTTCCCCATCCCCCCCAAAGCCGCGGCCCGCGGCGGCTCCCGCAGCCCCGGCTCCGCGCAGACCCGTTACCGGTAGGCCTCCCACTCCGGTTCGTTAGCGAAGATCCAGCGGTAGTAATCGGCCCCCTGCAGTTGCCGGGCCGCGGGTTCGTCCACCACCACCGTGCACCGCGCATGCAACTGCAGCGCCGTCGCCGAGATCATCGCGGTGATCGGCCCCTCCACCGCCCGCGCGATGATCTCCGCCTTGTCTTCCCCCGTCGCCAACAACAACAACCGGCGCGCCTCCAGGATCGTGCCCACCCCCATCGTGATCGCCCGACGCGGCATCGACGTGCCCGACCCGAACAGCGGCGCGTTTTGCGCCAGCGTCGCCGGCGACAACGCCTTCACCCGCGTGCGCGAGAACAATGCCGAAAGCGGCTCGTTAAACCCAATGTGCCCCGCTCGCCCGATCCCCAGGAGCTGGAGATCCAGCCCGTTGAACTGCCTAATCATCCGCTCGTAACGAGCGCATTCCGCATCCAGGTCGGGCGCCTGACCGTCCGGCAAATGCGTGTTGCGCGAGTCGATGTTCACTTGCTGGAACAAGTGCCGATTCATGTAGTGCCGATACGAATGCGGATCGGCCGGCGATAGCCCGACGTACTCGTCCAGGTTGAATGTGGCACAGAGCGAGAAATCCAAACCCGCCTCGCGATGCCGACGCACCAGCCGCGCATACACCGCTTCCATCGTCCGCCCCGTCGCCAACCCCAACACCAAGTGCGGATGGGCCCGCAACTCGCGCTCGATCACCTGCGCCACTAACTCCGCCGCCGCGGCGGCCGTGGGTCGAATGATCGCCTCCACAACGCGTGCCCGGGCTGATTACTTGAGTTTCTTGGCGCGGATGCCTCCCTCGCCCACCGAAAACACCAACCCAGTCACCGCCCCTTGTGGGTCGGTCTCGAACTGGCACTGGATGTCCGTGGTCTTGGCGAAGAACCGGCTGGGCCCCTCGGCAAACAAATCGAACGTCGCTCCCTGCACCGTGAACCGCAGCAGCCCGTCCCCAGCCGGTTCTACCCGTACCAACTCGTTGCGGCCGCGGTCGTATTCGCCCACAAACCGCCGCAGCGCAGCCTCGGAAAACGTGAACTCCGGCTTGCCCGGCTTGCCCAACTCGCGCACCCAGATGTTGCGGAACCGCACCGGATTCCCGTGGTCCTGCAGCGCGATCGGCAGCTTCTCCGGATGCGCCCGATAGGGGGCGCGCGTCAGCCAACCCGTTGGCCCGGTCAACTCGACGTTCAAATGCACCAACACCCCGTTGTGAAAAGCCGTCACCCACGCCTTCGATAGCAACTGACCGTCGGCCCCAAAACGCGGCGCGGTCCAAACGATGTCGAACGACTGCCACTGGCCCGGTGGACGCGAAGCATTGACCAGCGGCGGATACTGAATGTAGACCGCGCCCGCCGAACCGTCGGCATACGTAGGGTTCTCGTACGAGTCCAGCACCTGAATCTCGTAACGGTTCAACCCGAAAAACACGCCGCTGTTGCCCCGGCCTTGCCCCTCCCCTTCAACGTGTGCCGGCGTCGCAAACTCGAGGTGAAGCTGGCAATCCCCAAACGCTTGCATGGTGCGAATGTACCCGCTGCCCGGCACGCATTCCATCGCCCCGTCCTTGACCACCCAACGAGTCGCGCTGCCGTCCAACGCACACCACCCCACAAGGTCTGACCCGCCAAAAAGCACGATGGCGTCCGACGGCGGCCGGCCAGGTTCGGCCACAATGCTGCCGGTGCCCGGATCCACCGGCGGCGGCGCCGGACGAGTCCGATCGTGTGCCAGCCAACTCGGGTCCGGCTGGGCCCAGCCCAATCCTCCCCCCCCCAAGCCGAGCCAAACAGCTAAGACCAGCCCAGCGAGGTACGGAGCTAGACACAGACCTCGAGAAGAATAGGTATGCAACTTCATAGCATCAACACGGCCATAGACAACGTTTAGGCCCCCAGTCAACCAGGTCGTGCCCCGCGTTTCAACATCGCTGTCACCCTCAAGACCTGCCCCTCGCCCAGGCGCACCTCACTCTCTCTTCCGAACCGCCAGGCGTAGTCCCTTCGCATTTGCAGAACGGTCAGATGTGCCCACTCCGCCCCGACGCCCCCGCAACTCCTGATCCTAACCCCTCACCCTCTGACCACCGATCCTCTCGAAGACGACCACCGCTCAACCTTCCACAACCACGCGATGGAGGGGCGAGTTCCGCGAGCCCACGATCTCAAACCCCAATCCTAAACCCTGGAGGGGCGAGTTCCACGAGCCCACGATCTTAAACCCCAACCCCCAAACCCTGGAGGGGCGAGTTCCACGAGCCCACGATCTCAAACCCCAATCCTAAACCCTGGAGGGGCGAGTTCCACGAGCCCACGATCTCAAACCCCAATCCTAAACCCTGGAGGGGCGAGTTCCACGAGCCCACGATCCGAAATCCGAAGCCCCAAGCAGCAACACGGCGTCGCAGCGCTCCGCCACACCTCTCCCTCCACCAACCGCCCAAGAGCCGCACCAATTCCCCCCAGCGCCTCTCCGCCCATCCCCACACCAGCACACCCGCATCAACAACCCGTCACCATCGTGCTAACCCAAGGACCCCGCCCCGCCTCTCGCGCACTCACGCACGCACACTCGCAGGATCCCTCCCCTCGACGCGCTGCTTAGCCAATAGCCTCCACCCGCAAATCCCGCAGCACCCTCAACTCCGCCAACCGCTCGCCCCCGCCCCGAATCGGCCTCGCCCCACTCCGCCGCTTGGCCCCAAACCGCTCCCGATGTGCCAACCACACCCCGTCCACAAACCCCTTCGACCCCAACACCACCCCGTCCGTCATGTGCCGGATCCGCAACCGCAGCACCTCCCCCACACTCAACTCCCCGCCCTTCTGCAACACCCGCTTAATCTGCTCCCGACTCAACGCCGCCTTCCCGCTGCTCCCAGACACCCCTGCCCTCACATACAGACGCTTCCGATACTCCGCACCCA
>Ga0194125_10006025_pt1 | contig 18127 bp, 21 predicted proteins | sample TA2KigC250mmetaG_FD_148626 | JGI IMG/M metagenome (GOLD analysis project Ga0194125, IMG submission 148626) | Freshwater microbial communities from Lake Tanganyika, Tanzania - TA2015034 Kigoma Deep Cast 250m | ecosystem: Environmental > Aquatic > Freshwater > Lake | place: Tanzania: Lake...
TTCTATTCTGCCAGGCAACTCCGCCGTCTTTAGAGAAATTAAAATATATTCCCTCCCAGGGCTCTAAATTTTCCCAGGCTAAATAAACCGAATTTCCTTTTGTAGCAAAATCAAAATTGCCAATCTGGCAATTGGTAGGATCGTTTGTCACCCTAGCCATCGGCTGCCAAGTCACGCCGTTATCTAAAGAACTCTTGAATTTTATTTTTATCCATTGATCATGAGTATCATTCCAAGCCAAATAAACATTGCCGTTATCGGAAACTTTTAATTGATGATTGTCTAGACGCCAATCAATATATTGAACTCCAGTCCAATTCTGCCCATAGTTATCGGATTTATTGAGATACAAAACATTGGGCTGTTGCCGAGTTGTCTTTAGCCACGCAGAATACACATGGCCGTTATTATCGCAAACCACTTGAGGAACTTGGCCGACATAGCCATTGTCGGTTTGAGAAATAGCAAACTCCGACTGCCAATTATTACCGAAATCATTTGAGCGATTAAAATATATGAAGCGTTCCACTCCTGGATATGGTCCTTGAGCTCCCCGATTATCTACCCAAACCGCATAAACATGCCCGGCATTATCAACTGTGACCCGAGGACTTGCGTGAATATCGCCGCCGGAGTGTCCTGGGGCAGTGTCGAGCCGCTTGACGGATGACCACCCAGCACCATAATTTGTCGAATAATTTGCATACAAAATATGACTGCTGTCTGTATTCCAAACAACCACAAGATGACCATTTTGACTATGAGCAAAATCAAAACCTTCGGAAACTGGGCCGGCGATGCCGGAACTCGACCAGCTTCCGCCTGCACCGTAATTGGACGAGCGGGCGAGCATTACGCTTGTGCCCTGCAGCCACGAAACGTAAACATGGCCAGTATTATCGCAGCCGATTTTAAGTGAAGCGGGACTGGCCACTAAAGCGATAAAGATATCATTGGCAAGCCAATTTTGGCCGTAATCATTTGAGCGGTTAAAGTAAATACCGCCGCGGGCATCTACCCAGACTACATAGACATGTCCGCTATTATCACTGCATACTTTAGGAGAAGTTGAGGAAGTGCCTGAAGGAGCCCTATCGATGCGGACATCGTTTTGAAACCCTAAGGCAGCAAAAGCAATGCCTGTTGCCATAAACAACAAACATATTGTGATTATTGTGGTTAGATAAAGTTTAGTTTTCATAATGATTGGAATTGATGAAGTATAACATGAAAAACATTTTCTAGCCAAAATATTTTGATTTTTTAGTAGGCTGGAAATTAGGTCAAAGAAAGGTTTTTCTCAATAAACTTGATAAGCTCTTCTTGGACAGAATAAGGCATGCTTACAAATTCGACTCCCATTCCCGGATGGAGATTATGTTGGATATCCTTATCTGATAACCAGACAACTTTTGCATCCAGTTTAAAAGTCTTGTGCTCCGAAGGAAGGTCTATCTTTAAAGTCACCTCATCACCAAGCCTGAACTGCTCGCAACCATAGATGTAGGCGCCCACAGCGCTTAAATCCAATAACTCAACTTTAAGGCAGTGCGGAGTTTTACTGTGTTTTGATAATAAATCTATCTGGATATCCAAAGGCAGCCTCTTAAAGCGGCGGCGCATCTGCATTCTTTTGATGTTTTCGATTACCCTATCCTGTTTAAAACTTTTTATTGCCAGCTCTTCCTGGCTATGAATATCGATTACCCTATCAAGTCCGGCTATGGAAAGGATCTGGCGCACATGCAGAGGCACATTTAAGAATTTCATCCTGCCCTTGTGATTAAGCACTTCTTTGTAAGCCAAGGCGATAGCCGAAACTCCCAGATAGTCGATAAACTCAACTTCTTCGAGGTTAAGAAGTATGTCGAAGTAGCCGTCTCTTAAGCAGGTGCCGACTACTTCAACCAAATTAGCTGAGTCGGCATCAATCCGGCCGCTGATATCTAAGATCACAACTCCCTTATCTGTTCTGGCTTTTATTTCCATCTTTGTTCCTTAACTAAAATAATATCATCATTTTGCAGAAAAAGAAATAAAAATCAAGAAATTTTCTGATTGCGACACAAAATAAAACCCCCACACCAAAGACTTTGGTGCGGGGGTATCTTTGTCTTTATAAAAGACTAGGCTTTCTTTACTTTTACGGCCTGTTCGCCTTTAGGGCCTTTTTCGATTTCGAATTCAACTTCTTGGCCTTCAGCTAAGGTCTTGAAACCATCGCCTAGGATCGCGCTATGATGCACGAAAACATCAGCACCGGTATCGGTGGTGATGAATCCGTAGCCTTTTTTGTCGTTGAACCACTTTACTTTGCCACGTGCCATTATTTACTACCCTCCTTCCTTATGTTGCATAGTAAATAATGGGTGAAATAAAAACCGTAAGGCTAGTTATTCATTGCCTTACGGCTTTGAAACTTCTACCACTTATTTACTACTGCTACCAAATTCTGCCCAAAGTATACCTTGATAAGGGCAATTTGTCAACTAAATTTTCAAAAACAAGGATGGCCTAATTACAGCCGGTAGTGCAGCCGCTTTGGCCGTTTTCCTGCCATCCTTGCTGACTATTGCAGCTGTTTTTTACCCCATAATTTCCTGTTTGCTCTCCTTGAATATCCATGGAGTTTCCGCAAACCCGGTTATTAAAAATTACTGCTCCGCTAGATTGAACTTTAATACCGAACTTAAATCCTTCAATATTAGCATTGTGCAAGACTACGTCAGTCCCCTTAACAACAATCCCTGTTCCCTGCCAACCTGTTGCGCTTCGGGGCAACTGAGGAGGCTGACCGCCAGAACTAGGAGTGGTGGTACTCTTAGTGGTTTTTGTGCCTCTCTTTGTCATTCCTTTTGTGACGCCGGAAAGAGCCTGTTTTACCACTTGAGAACTCTTAGCCGTCCCTGCATGGGATGCCGAAGTTAACACCGGAGGCAAGCCGACCAAACTTACTCCAGTCGCATCAACCCTCATCCCATAACCGTCTATAATAATTATTCCTTCAGGGGCTTGATCTATGAATTCATATGTGCCAGGACATAACTTGGCAACTTCGTCTCCCGTGTTTCCTGAAAGAACCAAGTTATCCTTAGGTAGATAGCATTTCATGCACTGATGACAACCGTCATAAGCATCATTGTTTTTATCATCGCATTCTTCTCCTTCATCTAACACTCCATCGCCGCAATGCGCAAGTTTGCAGTTGGTACGACAGGCATTGGGAATATTATCGCTGTTTTGTCTGCCATCGTCGCATTCCTCGCCGCTGTCAACCACGTTGTCTCCGCACCTTGGCAATACGCAATCGGTGCGACAAGCGTTAGCTCGAGAATCGGAGTTGTTGGTTCCGTCATCACATTCCTCTACGCCTTCTTTTATTCCGTTACCACAAATAACATAAGCTTGACTTTCGACAGATAAAAATAAAACCGAGATCAAAACACAAGCTAAAACAAGATTCTTTGACATAAAGACTCCTTTCCCTAAATTATTTTTTAATATATTTAATGGCGATGCCGAGCATCTGCGTGCTGTATCGGGCGGTAGTTGTCGAACGATAACTTTCTCCCGATCTATGCTTCTCAGTATTGCCATACTCGTGATAGCCTTCCAACTTCTCTTCTTTGCGCAGGATAATGGCGTCTGCACCCATGCCGGCCGCCATTTCTTTTAAGCGATCTATGACGTGAGAATGAATCGAGGCATTAGCGGTGTCGGCGGTTACCTCTCCGATTTTTACAAACCCTACCGGCGGCTCCTCAAAAAATACCTTAACCTCTTGCGGATTTGTAATAGGATAAACTGTATCCGTGTATTTTGCCGAACCGAAGGTCGTGCAGCCTGCCAAAAAAATACAAATAGAAATAATGATAACTTGCTTTCTAATCATTTCACCTCCTAAAAATATTAGAAAACTAAACCGTGCGTTTTCTTTTGCGTCTAAGCGCCTTGGCCATGCGAGCACAAGCCTGGCTAGAAGTGCTGCCCTCAGTAAGATGATTTTCGCAGACTGCGGCAAATCCTCTACGGTTTTTGATCTTAAAAACCTTGACGCTTTTTCCTTGAATGCGCATCTTTCTTTTCTGAATTAGTCCTTTGGTCTAAAAGAGTACACTATTGATTCAATTCTCGCCCTGGTGATATTTTTAAAGTTAGGGTAAATAGCATAGGATATTTGATACTGCCGTCCTGAATAAATAAAGAATATGGAATTGCTGTCCAGAGCAATCTTTTTAGCTTCTTTTTTTAGCAATAGCGAAATAAATTTCGCGCTTATTCCGTTAAACTTGATATCGCTCATATTTGCAGGATTCTGACTTACTACAAACCCATCTTTAGAATATAATTCTTGCATCGCTGAAATGAATTTCATGGCGCCTTCATCGAGCGGAGTACTAGCGACAAAATCTTGGAACATATCTTTTTGTTTCTCTAAAACGTTTATTTTAATCATATACCTGGGGTAATTTTCATCCTTAAGCTCGAAGCTGAAAGATTTAACGCCGTAAAAGTTCAAGGTATAGTCGATTTTTTGTTTTTCCGGACGGAAAATCCAGGTTGCGGGGTAATCTAAAGTGAAATACTCGTTTTCAAAATGATTATTTTGCTGGGGGATACGCGGCGGGCCACAGCCAGAAATAAAAGTCACGAATAACAAAAGTAAAATTAGTTTTCTCATTTTCTAGATGTTAAATAATTTCATTATGTCTTGATGAATGCTATCAAAATTTTCTTTGCTAAGATTAAACAATTTGACGTCTTTTCTTTTTTTTAGGTCTTCAATAAACGGAGTGCATTTATGTTTTATCGTAGCGATAACCACGCGGGATCCATCAAATATCTCTAAAATAAGAGTTTTAAAATTATCGGAAAACAATTCCATCGGGCCGATTTCGTCGATAATGATGACTTTTGATTCTGACAACGCCTTTTCTAAAGCCGGCAGGGCGATTCTCTCAAAACCCTCTTTTAAAACCGCGTACTTACTGAAACGATAATCGCTTTTTGCCTCAACATGGGCCAAAACCGCAGTAGTCCCATCGAGCGCATTAACTTTAAAACCTACTCGCTTGCCCTTACTCCTAATCTCTTCGGTATAAAAACCTCCCGCAACATTACCAAGTTCTTGCGAAATTTTCTTTACCAAAGTTGTCTTTCCAGCTCCTGGCTTTCCGGTTATAAGAATATTCATTTCTTGCGGGAATAAATTATATTTCTGTTTTTAAGATCTCAATTAGCGCATCGACCACTTCTGGATGGAATTGGCTTCCCCTGTTGATCTGTAGCTGCCCTACTGAATCTTTTTTGCTTAATGCCGGCCTGTAGGCGCGAGGAGAAGTCATGGCATCATAGGCGTCAGCCACAGAAACAATTGCCGTGAAAATATTTATATTTTCGCCGTTTATTTTATCAGGGTAGCCTGCTCCGTCATAGCGTTCGTGATGGCCTCTTACGATTGCCAACATCTCTTCGGAGATCGAAACCGGCTTGATTATATCTTCTCCGATAATCGGGTGTTTCTGAATATCGTCCCACTCTTCGGTGGTAAGCTTACCTTCTTTATTCAAGATACTCTCCTTAATGCCGATCTTTCCTACATCATGCAGAAGCGCAGCCTCTTTCAATAAATCAATCTTGTCCTTGGGAATCCCCAATTTTGCGGCGATTTTCTCGGATAAATCCGCGACTCTTTCAGAATGGCCTCTTGTGTATTGATCCTTTGCCTCCAGGATCCTTACCAGAGACTGGGCAATGCGATAAAAGTAATCAAGAAGCTTTTTTCTTACCTCAAAGAGGCTATCCGCCATTTGATTAAAAGAACGGCCCAGCTCCCCTATCTCATCTTTGGTTCTTACCCTTACGCGGTATCTGAGGTCTCCTTCGCCTATATGATAAGTGCCTTCAACTAATTCATTGATAGGATTGGTTATTTTTTTGGAAATCATCATTCCCAAAAACAAAGAGATTACTATTCCCAGCACAAGCACCAATACCCCTCTTTGCTTAACGCCTTTTTGAAAGGCATAAACATCATCTGCGGCAACATCTACTCCCATCATTGCCACTGCCTTACCAGTCTTGTCTCTGATTGGCGCGTAGCCCGAAAGAAAAATTCCCCACTTATCGACTTCTAGTTTTTTATCGGCTGCTGGGCCAAAAAATGCCTTGGATATTTCGCTATATTGCGTGGCATTAAATTTGTCTCCGGGATAAGAGGTAATTCCGCTGACTAACGGCTCCGGGTCAACTACAAACTGCCAAACCCCCTCCTTGTCGGTTTTAACCATTGTATAAATATATTTTATAGGCGGGTTGACTCTCTTAATGCTCATCAACTTTTCTGCGATGGTTTTATAAGCCTGGCTATTTATTCCTTCTTTGTTCAAGGGAACTTGCTGTAATACATCGGCATCAATAAATAAAGCAGCGGTTTGGGCAATAATCTTTAACTTACTTCTTAATTGATTAAACTGTGAATCATAGGAGAATTTATAAATGAGGTAGTTGCTGAGAGTGGCAATAAAAAATAATGATAGGACTAAAAGCAAGGTGACTTTTAGCTGGAAGCTTCTGCCGAATGGAATATTGATTCTTTTCATATATCTAGCTTATAAGGTTGTAGGGTTATATTTTACCCAAGTTTAGGTGTTTTGGCAATATAAAAATAATGGGGGGCGTCCCGACGTAACGTCGGGACGCCCCCCCATCGTCCTACGGGTTAAAATGTTACTTTACTCGTTTTTATACGCCTCTAAAACTACATTTGCGATTTCTTGCTGCGTTTCTTTGGATACAAGGCTGACTGTGTCGTACCATTTCTTGTCTTTCCCTTGATCCTTAGGCATAGATACAAACAATCCTTTTTTGCCTTCGATAACCCTTAATCCCTTTATCAGGAGCTCGTCGTTAACCAGGATATCTGCAAAGGCTTTCACTGGACCGTCAGATTCTAACCTGTATAGTCTACCAATTTTGAAATTCAATGCGTTGCTCATTACCAACTCTCCTTTGGTTAAAGTAAAAAGTGAGAAGTAAAAAGGTAAAACCACAATTCAAAATTCAAAAGTTTTGACTTTTCACTTGTACTTTTTACTTTTGCATTTTTACTTTTGACTTTGATTCGATCCAGCGCCATAAGCAAGATAAACTATTCAGCCTTTGCCTGTTGTTTTAAAACGCATTTACCGCAAGCTGTTAAACCTTTACTTTCGGCTTCAGCAACTGACATACCTGTAGTCTCTTTATTTTTGATTAACGAACATCCCGGCAGGTGAAATTTCTTGCCGTTCTTGGTGGCATAAACCTGGCCTTCGATTTTTTCCTCTTTTACTTGATCGTTAGATACTTCTTCTTTGCCAAAACACCTGCCGCAAGGCAGGAGGCCTTTTGCCTCGGCGTCTTTGATATCGATTGCCTGTGTATCTCTATTTTTGATAAACCGGCAATCTTGTTTGTGATACTTTGTACCTTGTTTAGTAACATAGACATCCTCAGCAAAAGCTGCGGAGGTTGCTGCCAAAAATACTAAACACAAAATCAATGATGTTAATTTCTTAAGCATTTACCCTTTCCTCCTTTCAAAAGCTGCTTTGTATATTCTGCCTATGGCTGCTGAATACCTTGATAAAATTCAAAATTAAAAATTCAAAAAGCAAAAACATCTCAAGTCAAAATTCAAAAAGTTTTGTATCGCTTATTTCTTGACGATATTATAATCGCTGCCAAAATGCTAGCAATCTCTTTAGCTTCTTCTAAGAGAACATCTACTTTATAATCAGAATATACTTTAGAATCTTTGATCATACCTAACCAGAATTTGGTTTCATTTGCAGACTTTAAAGCATGATTATGAAAATTAATAAATTCTTTTTTACTGCTAGCGGACTGGCCTTCTGCAACATTAGCTCCAATACTCGTAGCCGCTCTTAACAATTGCCTAGCTATAATACTGCTGGCCATGTCGTTAGGCAAATCTCTAATAAAATTTATAGTAAGAACGCCGTATGCATAAGTACGCTTTTTAATATCGAAGATTTTTTGACTTTTGAATTGTTCTATTTTTGAATTTTGCATTTTTACTTTTGCATTTTCAGCTGTTCCGACAGATATCCTCCTGTCAAAGCATCAATTGAGGCCGTCAGCTCTTCTAATCTCAAGGTCTTATCCAGCCTTTCGCTTGCCTCTTCAGGAGGTGAGATTAGAAGCTCTGTCTGAAGCCGACGGCGCTCAAAATATAATCTTGTTACCTCATCTAAAATAGACCCCCTTAATTCAACCATTAATTTAGAACGGGAATCTATAGAGGTCTGGTCTGAATTCCAGATTAAATCACCTAAGTCCCAACTTAAAGAAACATCCCAGCCAAAATTATCGTAAAAGGTCTTATCGTCGGGTCCGACATAAACCTGCCCCCCGCTGGTATAGCTTCCCCAAACGCTATCTCCGGTGGTTAAATTCTTATCTCCATCAACACCCACGCTTAGGCTGGGTAACCAAGCGCTTTTCGCTGCTGCTTTTCTCCATGCTTCAATCTTTTCTGGTTGAACCTCGGCATATCTTATTGCCTGTTTTTGGATTTCTTGGATAGAGGGCTCGTCCTTAAATACTTCTTGAGTATTTTCTAGCTCGTCTCGTTTCATCGCAGGTAATTCACGGGACGAGCCCCTAAACACTCCTTCATCGGTTGCAGCCCAAAGTTGCCTTAAGGAGTCCGTGGCTAAAAAGTTTATGTTGTTAGCGATTATTCCTTTGTAAAGCTCTTGCCATCTGTTAGCATTAAATTCAAAAATTCCTTTATCTGTGCCTATAATTAAACGACCGTCTAAAAGAATGCATTTGATATTTTTACTCAATAAACCACTCGAATTAAATCTTTGCCATGATTCTCCATCATTTTTTGAATAAAACAAGCCTTCATCCGAACTAAAATAAATATTTCTGTGATTCTTGGGATCTATTTTGATATCGCTTATACGGGATACGACGCCTGCTTCATCCGAAACATAATCACTATCACCGTTATTATTCTCTGCGGCTTCTTTGCTTGTAAGCGAATATAACTTATCCTGGGATTCTAAATCCTCGCTTAAAACATATATGCCTTCTATAGTTGCAATATAAATCTCGCCTTCGCCTGCATCCATAGCTACGATTTCGATTCTACCAAGCTCTCCCGAAACTTTATTCCAAGACTTGGCATTATCCCGGCTAAAAAATAATCCTTCTTTTGTACCAAGAAGGATTTTATCTTTAATAATCAAAATCGTATTGCAATAACGCTGCATTTCATTTCTGCCCCGAAAAACATTTCGCCAGCTTTTGCCATTATTCTGACTGATAAATAAGCCATCGGCAGTTGAAGCAAATATATCATGGGGGATAGATTTATCCTGCAGGAGAAAATTCACTCCTCCTGCTTTGGAAATGTTTAGGATTTGCTTATAATATTTGCCATGGTCTTTTGAAACGTAAAGAGCGCGGTCTGTACCGATAAAAATTTGATTTTGGTCATTTAAGTCGAACAAAATACATTTAATATTCTTTTCTCTCAAGCCACCGGAAGAATTTTCCCAGGAAAGCTCGGTTTTAAAAAGACTACTTTCGGACTTGGATAAGAAAAACAAAAGACCGATCAAAACGATGCAACAGCTAATTAGTATTTTCTTCATAATATTCCTCCATTAACTGGGCAAGATCATAGATTATAAAATCGGGGACATAGAGATTGGAATACAAAAGTATTCGGGACTTTAAGGTTTGAAAGATTCTTTCGGTCTCAATAACTTTTAGGTGGGTAACTTTGTCCTCTTGCATTAACGTGTTTGCCTTTCTCCCGTGGACGCTCGAAAGTATAGCATACCTTTGATTATTTGTCAAGGTAGATTTGTATAAAAGTTAAATTATTAATTTAAGTGGTTGCTATAACCTGTTATTAATGAATAAGTTGATAAAATCCATAAAAAGTTAGCATTCTTTCGATTTCCACAATTTAGTCTTGACAATTCATCAATAATATGGTAAAGTTTAAAAGGTTAAAGTTGAAAGGTTGCGCAGCTGGAAACGTCAAGCGTTTGTCGGTGAACGTCATGGAAAACAACAAAAAAATAAAAAGTTTCAGGATTTAGATGTATATCAAAACGCATATAAATCAATGCTCATAGTCCATAATCAAATAATTCCTTATTTACCCAAAACGGAAGATTATGATTTGAAAGACCAACTAAGAAGATCTACAAAGGCGGTGCCACGATTGATTGCCGAAGGCCATTCTAAAAGGCATCAAAAAAGAGGATTTCAAAAATATATTGACGATGCACTGACAGAATCTAATGAAACTATTGTTTCTTTAAATCAAGTACGCGATTTATACCCTTCTTCTATCGATATTAAATTATGTAATGAATTAATAGATAAATACGATAAAATAAGTAGACAACTTTACAATTTAGCTTTAGCCTGGGATAAATTTACTATTCGTGGCCGTAAAACGATAAACGATTCTAGCAGCGCAACCGGACAACAAATAACGAATGAGTCTTGAGGTATAATACTTAAAACCTTTTCAGGAGGATTACATGAAAATAGGCGATAAGATTAGAGAATTACGAAAGAAACGCAAAATGACGCTAGTGGAATTATCGCAAAATAGCGGAGTTCAGCTTGCCACCTTAAGCCGCATAGAGAATCTCAAGATGACCGGCACTCTCGATTCCCACATTAGCATTGCCAAAGCCTTGGGAGTTAATTTAAGCGAGCTCTACAAAGATATAGGCGTTGAAGAAAAGACTATCGAACTCCAATCGCAGGAATCAAGAAGCGAAATATTTTTGCATAGCGATAATGCAGCTTATGAAATGCTTACTAGCAAAGTCTTAGAAAAAAAGATGATGCCTATTCTTTTGAAGATCGAACCTCAAGGCAAAACTCAAGCTGAACAGAACGCTTTGGGCGCAGAGAAATTTGTTTTTTGCCTGGAAGGAAAAATCGAAGCGGTAGTAGATAATAAAAGCTCGGTACTTACCAAAAATGCTACTCTCTATTTTGACGCCTCTCTACCCCACTATTTTAAAAATTTAGGAAAGACTAAAACGATAGCAATATGCGTAATTACGCCGCCCGCTTTATAATAAGGAGGAATTATGCCTAAATATAAGATTTTGATTTGCGACGATGAACTGGGAATCCGAGAATCGCTAAAGCTCATTCTAGAAAAAGACTACGAAGTTATCGAAACTACCAATGGTAAAGAATGCCTTGAGAATTTAAAAACCAATCCCGTAGATTTAATTTTAATGGATATCAAGATGCCCAAGTCTAGCGGTATTGAAATCCTAAAAGAAATAAAATCAATTAATCCCGCCATAAAAGTAATCATGGTAACTGGTTATAAAAGCGTGGAAACAGCGACGGAAGCCATCAAAGCCGGCGCCAGCGATTATATAGTCAAGCCTTTCAGTTCGAAGGATGTGTTGGAAGCAATTCAGAAAGTACTCTAGGGTTTAGCGTTTAGGGTGTAGGGTGTAGAATGAAACTCCAATCGTACAAAGACTTAATTGTTTGGCAAAAATCCATGGAATTAGTTGAAGAGATATACAAACTTACAAGATCATTTCCTAAAAGTGAAGTTTATGGATTAGTTTCTCAGATGAGAAGAGCAGCCATCACTATCCCCTCTAACATTGCGGAAGGATATCGCAGAAAACATATAAAAGAATATATTCAATTTTTATACGTTGCGAATGGTTCAGCTTCTGAACTTGAAACGCAAATTGATATTGCGAGGAAACTAGAAGAAACAAAAGATTTGAATTACTTGAAATGCGAGAATTTAATTAATGAAGTATTGAAGATGTTAACTGTATTAATTTCTAAACTTGAAACTAAACGCTACCCCCTACACCCTAACCCCTGAATTAGCCATATTTCTTCTTCAACTCATCCATAGTCTTCTTTAAACTCCCTGATTCAAATAATTCTACAAAGGCGTCGGCGATAACCGGATCAAATTGAATCTTGCGGAATTTTTTGATTTCATTCATCGCCTCTTCTATGGATAACCCCTTGCGGTACGGCCTGTCAGTGGTCATGGCATCAAAAGCATCGGCCACACGGATTATCCGGGCAAAGATATGGATTGCGTCTCCCTTTTGTTTATCTGGATATCCAGTTCCGTCAAAGTTTTCATGATGATGCACCACACCCTGGATGATGTCCTCTCCGAACCATTCTTTTAAAGGACCTAATATTTCAATGCCGCGGGTGGGATGTTCCTTGATTTTGGCAAATTCCTCGTCGTTAAGAGCGCTGGGCTTAAGGAGAATATTATCCGAGATGCCGACTTTGCCCAAATCGTGCAGCTGAGCAGTCCAGTTAAGCGCGCTTACGGAGTTAGGGATAGAGTGAATCAAGCGCTCTAATTTATTCCCTAATAACATTGAATACTGCGAGACTCTTTCTGTGTGTCCGCGGGTGTAGTGGTCTCGGGCTTCCAGGGTCTCCAATAATGATTTCTGTGAAGAAACTATCAGACGAATCTTTTCGGTCTTTAATAATAAACCGGAAATGGCACGGCCGGTCTGATTAGCCAAAGTCTGAAATGCCTGCAGGTCCTGGCCGGTAAAAATCTCATTAGTTATTTTATTACCTAAATTCATAATACCGACCATCTCATCTTCGCAGAAACTGGGAACGCAGATTTCCGCTCCCAAGATTGCCATCTCGCTTTCTACGGATTCCAGGAATTTTCTCTCGTGGGTGGTCAAATCTTTATTCTGAAGGTCATGCATAATCTGGCCGTAAACCGCCGGTTTTTTTTCGTCTTTTAGATATGCTACCAAAGGACTATGGATAGAAAGTAAAAGCCCTGGCTCCAATCTAGGCCGATCCTTTTTGCGGTAGACGCTCGCCATAAGAGAATAGGCATTTTTCTGCTCATTTTGAATAAACACTGCAGTGTGGTCTAATCTGGTAAAGGAAGATACATCCCTTACGATAAAAGTCGCCATCTCCCTGACATCTCTCGCCCTCGCCGTCCTCTCCGCCTCTTTCTCTAGCATCGGCCTATAAGCAAATTTCTTGGATAAATCAGCCTCGTTCATTTGAAGGATAAACCGCACAAATCTAAATAATCCAAATCCAATCAAGAAAGAAAGAGAAACAGGAATTAATAACCAAAGAGGTCCTACCTTAGGATAAAGTATCGGTTGAATGTAGGACAACATAATATAAAGAAGAGCAACTGGGATTATAGCGCCAATAGTAATGATGGAAGTCTTCTTAATAAATATTTCAATATCCATAAGATGAAATTTTATTATGGTATATGCTATTATTAACGTGAATATAAATGCTGGGATATAGCCAAATGGATATATTTTTATTCCATAGTTAGGAAAGAAATCTACTCCAGCTAAATTATATACAATTAAAGCTATAAAAAGATATTTAGAATGGATTTCGAGTAAATGAGACAATTTTATCTTATGAAATAAAACTGAATAAAAAACTTGAAAAGATAACAAAATTAAAGTTATAAAGAATATTAAGAAATAAGGATGAAAACTTCCTCCGAGAGGATAATATCCCCAAGAATATTTGTAGACATCTTTTATAAAATATGGCGAAAACCATATCGCTAAAATAAAAAGAATGCTAATTAAATAACTAAAGAAAACTAATTTTTTAAATTTGTTTATGTTAAAAAACTTAACAAAAAAATGAAAAGTTGAAACTGGAATAAAAACCACACAACAATATCCGATCTTGAACCACAAAATAGCTATTTCTTTACTCGTACTACTATATGCAAAAGAATAACAAAATAACCATCCCCCGCTTACCAAACACATTAATGAAAAAATACTACTTTCGAAACGTCTCTTGGTTTTAAAATAAATAAAAAAACCAAGCATCAAAATTAATAATGAACTGATTAATGGTGGTATTGAATATAAATTCATTTCTTTTTTATAAAACCCTTTTTTAGAGGATAGTTAAATAATTTTAACAATATTTTCTCATTTATTTCAGAAAAACAAAAACCATAACACTTCAAAAGATTATTGGTATAACGAGAATCTAATTTAGCTTTGCTATAAATGAAGAAAAAATTATATTCCAGAATTCTCCTTTGTAGCACAGTAGACTTTTCCTGCAAGAATTCTTTCTGTGATATATATTTTAATTTTTTGAGATTCAAGAATTTTATAAACAGATTTAGAATATATTTTAGAGATAATGATTGATTAGCAAAATTATGATAAGTGATATTTCTATGGAGGCTACTATTAGAAATAGAAAGAATGCTCTTACATAATTCATCTATACAAACCATATTAAATTTTTGATTATCATTAATTGGGAAATATTCAAAAATACCTAAGCTTAATATATGAAGCGCTTGATATAAAGCTTGATTAAATAAATGTATTTTTCCTGATGAGTATTCGCCAACTATAGCAGGACATCTAAAAATGTCTATCCATAACCCTTTCTTTCGGTAATCATGCAACATTTCTTCTGTCTCAAATTTAGCCTGTTCATATGGCGTAGCAAATTCTTGTCCTAAATCTAAATCAGACTCTTTAAACACTCCAGAATAATTACCACAGATATATGCTGTACTTAAATAATTAATTCTCCTTAAGCTACCCGTAGTCACCCATTTTAACCCTAAATTTAATAGTCTACGAGTTCCTAAAACATTAATATTTCTTAGATCTAAGAGACCTTTATTAAACTGCGTGGCAGCAGCAGAATGAAAGACTTCTTCTACTTCATTGCTTAACAAACTTATTGTATTTTTATCTAGACCGAGATTTTCTTTTGTTATATCTCCTTTTAAAACAAATAAATTTCTGATTTTATTTTTTGCTATCGCATTATTCCAAAATTGCAATAATTTTATGACTCTATATTTAGCACAATCTCTATCTTTGTCTCTAGCAAGTACATATACTTTGCGATTACTACTAAGTAACAACTTTAACAAATAAGAACCTACTAATCCTGTACCTCCAGTTAGAAAAACTGCCTTATGTTTACTAATCATGGTGATTTGCTAGCCTTCCTTCTGTCTTTAAAATTGTATTGGCACAACTAAAACCAGAAAACATGGCTCCATTTAACCCATGACCTACTGTAGACCAATGACCAGCCAGATACAAATTGTTAACGAATCTAATTTTTAGTAATTCTAGAACTAGTAATTGCGAAGGAATTGCCGCCCAGCCATAAGCTGCACCTTTATAATTTAATGTCCAGCTATATAAAGCATAAGGAGTTGCAATTCCTTGATAATCTATGAATTTTGATAAAGACGGAAAAATCTTCTCTATTTTTTTTATTAGTGCATTAGCAATGCTATTTTTGTCACTCCACTCTTTGTTTCTTCTAAAATTCGAGTTAACAAAGACGACTAAAGTTTTTTTGTTAGGTAGTATTCTAACCATATATTCATCGATATTCTTCATGTTTCTGTTAGTAGCTCCTAGATATAGCTTCTCTATATCATAATGCGGTAAATACCATACATTCGAGCTCTCAGGGAAATCTATTATAAATTTATCATTGACTCCTAGATACAGTATAAACATTGAAAGAGCTGGCATCATTTGGCTTATTTGCATAAATTTTTCATTTCGAAAGCCTAATAAATTATGAAGAGTTTGTTTTGAATCGCAAGCTGAAACAAAATACCTTGCTTTAATTGAATTTCCATCCATTAATTCTACAGCTTTTATTGAATTATTTTTAATTTCAAACTTCTTAACTAAAGTAGTTAATAATAACTGTCCACCAAATTCCTTGAATCTTTCTGCAATTTTATTGGATAAAGACTGCATACCACCATCGGGATAATAACCGCCATCAAGTATAAATTCTTTGAGTAGAACATAAGAAGAAAAACTTGAAATCAAAGATGGTGGTAAACCTGCATTTCCTAAAAGCAAAAAAGAAATAGCTGCTTTTAGTTTTTCATTATTATCAAAATATCTAAATAATGTGGAAGACAAGGTTTCATTTCTTAGTAAAAAGAATAAGCTTCGTTTAGTCTGAGATATATCATGAAAAAATAAATCTATTTTCTTTGAATATTTAGGAAAAATCCTTTGGAATTCTTCAATAGTTTTATTCAAACTTGAATGGAAAGCGACCTTGTAATCGGGAGAAATAATTATATCTGAAGGTGAGAATCTTCTTAGGTTAACTCTGTTAAGCACTCCAAGTTCTTCTAATACCCTATTTATACTACCCCCTAACCTGCCACCACCAATAGAATGAGCGCAAGCATCAAAGAAAAAATCCCCTTTTTTAAAAGAAGCACAATAACCACCTGGTTTATCATTTTTTTCAATAATTAAAACTTTGAACCCTGATTTAGCTAGGTAACACCCACTAACTAAACCCCCTATACCAGCCCCAACTATAATTACATCATATTCATCTTTTTTCATGTCTCAGCCTATATAGGTAACTCAATTATAAATCTGGTGCCTTGGTTCATTTTACTCTCTACCCTTATTTCGCCACGATGCTGCCTGATAATTTCTTGCGTTATCGTAAGCCCTAAACCAACGCCATCCTTTTTAGTACTAAAAAATGGGGTGAAAAGTTTTTTTAAGTTGTCTTCGCTTATCCCACAGCCAGTATCGGTTATTGTAATAGTGACCGAGTGACCTAGTGGTCGAGTGGTCGAGTCCGCTTGATCACTTGATCCCTTTACCCCTTGAACACTTATCGCTAATGTGCTGCCTTCATTCATCGCCTGGATAGAATTCAAAAATAAATTCAAAAATACCTGGCGCAGCTGCTCCTCATCACCCTGAATTATTACTTCGCTTGATATATAATCTTTCCTAACTTCAATCCTCTTTGACTTAAGACTATTTTCCAATAAAGAGAGGGTTGTGTCAATGGTATTAACAATATTGACGGGTTTAAAAGTCGTTTGGCGCGGCTTGGCAAGGTCTAACAATTGATGGACAACTTTCTCAATGCGCTCAATCTCCTGTGGAATAAGCCTTTCGAATTTCTCTTTAAATTTCGGATCCTGATACTTTTGAGGTAGATATTCTACAAAAGTTTTAATCGCGGTCAAAGGATTCTTTATCTCGTGAACAACTGAACTGGCAAGCCCTCCTACATAAGCCAATTTCTCAGTCTGAAAAAGCTCCTGCTTTAGACGCTCCCTCTCCTCTGCCAAGCTTTCCAATGTGCCTTTAAAAAACCGCTTATCCAGGAAGCGTTGGATTTTGTTTCTCAAAGGATTAAATAAAAGTGCAATAATCAAAGCTATTAAAATACTAGTAATTAAAGAACGGTAACCAACTAAGCCTTGCAAGAATCTTTCAGATAACAAAACGAGTATTAAATAAATGAAAGTGATTACGGCAACCAAAATAGAATAAACCAGGCCCTTTCTGATAACAATATTAATGTCTATTAGGTGATGTTTAAAAATTGCGTAAGAAGTTAGAAAAACCCAAGCGACCATAAAAATACATCCAAAAGGATAAATTCCTATTCCGAATTTAGGAATAAAATCGATGCTTGCAAGAGAAGCTACGAAAAACCCTATTAATACATATCTTGTCTGCATTCTTTTTAAAGAGCTTAGATCTTTTCTTAATGAATTGTAAAGAATATAAAGTGTCCTTGCTACAATCAACAAGAAGAAAAGTATGTACTATGGGTAAAGAACTGAAGCCTTACCATAGTAACCAAAGAAATATTCATTTACTCCTGATAAGAAATAATTTGTAAAGAAATAAAAAGGAATTAGACTTACATTAACAAAATAAATTAAATATAAAAGTTTCTTTTCACTTTTTAACTCTAAAAACTCAACAACAAAATGATACGAGAAAACAGCTAGAAACATTACCCCTACACAACCGATTCTTGAAAATATCTCGGCTAATGACGCATTCTTCGAAGAATAGCACAAAGTGTAACCGAAAAGCCAAATAAAACACGCAAAACACCATAAAGCAAGGATCTGATTAAGCCTAGATTTTTTATTTCTTAGAAGAATGACTAAGCCATATACGACACAAAGAATGCCTATTATTAGTTGTGGAATTGTATAAAAGTTTAAATACATTTTTTTAATCCTCAGTAATCG
>Ga0194125_10006029_pt1 | contig 18122 bp, 18 predicted proteins | sample TA2KigC250mmetaG_FD_148626 | JGI IMG/M metagenome (GOLD analysis project Ga0194125, IMG submission 148626) | Freshwater microbial communities from Lake Tanganyika, Tanzania - TA2015034 Kigoma Deep Cast 250m | ecosystem: Environmental > Aquatic > Freshwater > Lake | place: Tanzania: Lake...
GCAATGGGCGGAAAGGTAATAGGCGTGGACATCGTCGATGAACGGGTTAATTTAGCGAAAAGGCTAAGCGCTGATGCCGCCGTTAATTCCCAAAAAGAGGATGCAATGTCAACAATCCGTAGCTTGTCTGACGGCGAGGGAGCCGATTTAGCATTCGAGGCGTCAGGTAGCGCAGATGGTCGTTCCAACGCCGTCACATGCCTCAGACGCGGAGGCAAAGTTGTATTTTGCGGCGCTGGCAGTAATGAAAAAGTTATCAATCCAGGTGAGCTAATTGGGAAGCAATTGACTTTGATGGGTTCATTCGTTCTTTCACTTGGCCTCGCCTGGGATTTAGTGAATTTCACCGCACGGCACAATCTCCGCTTTGAGGATGCTGTAACCCACCGGTTTTCCATCGAAGACGCCCCGGAAGCGTATAGACTTGCCGATGAAGGGCGAACAGGGAAGGTTGTGTTTGTGTGGGATTAAAAATGGCAAAGGGGCAAGACGGCAAGAGGGCAAGATGGCTAATAGTTCTTTGCCGTTTTGCCGTCTAGCCGTTTTGCCCCCTTGCCATTTTACCAGAAGGAGGAATTATGACTAAACTAAATCAAGGTAATATTCCTGTAATATTCGTCTCCGGCGAAAATTTGCCAGAAGCGTGGGAGAAAGCGATGCTTGTGGTTTGGAATCATGGAGTGGATATACTCACAGAATATGAATATCCCGATAGACCGCCGATGAGCAAGGACGCCACAGTGATGGTTGAAGTGAGCAATCCCTTCAACGAACCGCGCATCCATAAAAATTTTCCAGGCGGTCCTGAAGATTTGGAAAGATACCGTCAAGAAGTTGTCAATGGCATTCATGACCACTGGATTGCACCTGAAGAAGGCAAGTGGGAATATACTTACCATGACCGGTTGTGTAATTATAAAGGAATCGACCAAATCGAATATATCATCAACAAACTGATAGATGCTTATTACAGTCGGCGTGCACAAGCTATAACCTGGATGCCCACTGTTGACACGCAGGCTTACGATTCGCCGTGCCTTCAAAGAATATGGACACGCCTTCTGCCGGATGAGAAGGGTACTCTGGTGTTAAATATGAATTCTCATTGGCGTTCACGCGACCTATATGGCGCATGGTTTATGAATGTTTACGCTATAACTGACCTGCAGCGGGTGATAGCGGAGAAGATAAGCGCTGGACTAAAACAAGAAATCAAGATTGGTCGCTACATGGACATAAGTGATTCATTGCATATCTATGGAAAGGATTTTGAAAAAGTTGCGCCGGAAATTGAGAAGATGCAACGTAGTTCTTATCGAGAACGCGCCTGGGAAAGCACTCATCCAGCGTTTGCCGCGATTATAGAGGAAACACGAGAAAAATTACGCAAAGACCCAGATTTCATGCTTGCGCCTTTGGATTGTTGATATGATGTTTGCGTTGGCCTCATCCAGATGATAATGAGGCTCAAATCCGGACTGGACGAGCACAAGGCAAACGTCATTGTCGATTGATGATTGTCGATTGAATTAGAATAATCACTGATATTCATTCAATCAACAATACATGGAAAGGAGATGTAATTTATGAATATTTATGACACCGTTAGTCCGTTAGATTACAGATATTACGGCGGAAACGAAGAATTATTTGAGCGTTTGTCGCCCTACGTTTCAGAAAGCGCTTACATTAAATATCTTCTGAAGGTAGAAACCGCGCTGGTTAAAGTTTTGGCGCGGCGGGGAATTTGTAAAGAGTCAGTTGTTGCGGAGGTTGAGCAAGCATGCAAAGACATAACTCCAGAAGCGGTTTATCAAGAAGAAAACCGTATTCGTCACAACATCCGCGCGCTGGTCAATTGCATACGACGCAGAATACCTGAAGAATCGCGTCAATATATCCATCTGCTTGCGACATCGTGCGATATTCTTGATACAGCGACGGCGCTACGGTACAAGGATTTGACTCGCAATGTGATTTTGCCTGACCTTGTGGAATTGGAAAAAACGTTGATTGATGTAGCGAGGGAAAATGCTGATATTGCTCAGATGGGACGCACTCATGGACAGCATGCTGAACCCATAACGTTTGGTTTTGCTCTTGCATTGTATGTGGATAGAATAGGCAATAGAATTGAATTTATTGACCAAGTCAGCCAAAATCTCTGCGGAAAGTTTTCCGGCGCTGTCGGCGCGTATAATGCGCTTTCTCTGATTTATCCTGAGAATCCTGAAACATTCGAGATAGAGGTTTTACAGGAGCTGGGTTTAAAGCCAGCGGGCATCTCCAGTCAGATAGTACAGCCGGAACCGCTCACGGATTTAGTCTACGGCGTCATATCCTGCTTCTCCATTATGGCAGGCCTCGCCGATGATATGAGACATCTATACCGCACTGAGATTGCTGAAGTTCATGAAAAATATGATGAAGAGAAAGTCGGTTCATCGACCATGCCTCATAAAATCAATCCGATAAACTTTGAAAATATAAAAAGTTTATACAAGGAATTCATGCCCAGAATCATTACAGTATTCATGGACCAACTTTCCGAACATCAGCGAGATTTGACCAATTCGGCATCCGGAAGATTTGTCGCAGAAATCTTTACAGCTTTTGACTATGTCGTTCGCCGTCTCACCAGAACTATGAGTAAAATTGAAGTGAATGTTCAAAAGTTGAATGCGAATTTAGATATAAGCAAAGATTCATTTGTCGCCGAACCGATATACATTCTTCTTGCTTACAACGGTTTCCCCGACGCCTACGACTACACGCGAAAATTAGTCGCCGAATCGTACAGAACAGGACGAAAACTCACAGAAATTCTGTTTGAAGATGAGAAATTGAAGCCTTACCTGAAGAATCTAACTGATGAGCAGAAGGCAATAATACAAAATCCAACTCTGTACACCGGTGTTGCGCAAAAGCGGACTATTGAGATTTGTGATAAATGGGAAGCGAAATTTAACGAGCACCTAATACTGGTTTAGGATTGATGCTTCCGGTTTTGGTAAGTGAATAAGAGCAAACCTTCGAGGTTTCTGCAAACCTCGAAGGTTTGCTTACCTTATCAGAAATCGGAAATCACAAACCTAAGTCGGTATAAGCAGATACCACTGACCGGATGGACGCACGCGGACTGTTTATACCACAGGCTTCGTGAACCACTACTCCGCGTCCGTCCATAAGGTCCGTAGTATTTACTTTCATAAGGGAGCGAAAATGAAAAAACATGCAACAAAGTTAAAACTGAAAGATGTTCATCTTTTAATACCGCACAAGGAATATGAATTCCTGGCAGAGGAATCGAAAAAGAAGGGTATCAGCATGGCACTCTATGTGGCAAATCTTCTTCGGAAGGAAAAACTTGGAAGCGAAGTTACATCACCGAAAGATGCTAAAAAATCCTTTTCACTTGAGTTTACCGAACTGACAAACGAAGAGTTAGAGAAAAAACTTCAAGCCTTCGAGATGAAATATAAACTTGATTCAGAAACTTTATATCAACTTTACCAACAGGGGAAAGTGCCAGAATGGATTGAGGACAGAATCCTTTGGGCTGGTTTGTACAGACTAAAGAAGGATGAAAATGACGTGGAATGAATATACAAGTCACATAAGAGCTTTGATTAACGATTTTGGGATGAGAGGGCTTTTAACAGGAGAAATCCCGGTTAAGTTTAGGCATAAAAAGAATACAGGGAATATTTTTACAGAGGCACCGCATTTAATCTTTAGAGATGATGCTTCCTTCGAGTTTTCAGAGAATCTCACTTTGATTTCCAAGCAAGTACAGATAGACTCTTACAAATATCAATATCGGCGTACAGGTGGGTATTTCTTTCGATATGAGAAGGAAGAAACAGATGACGTAATCTGGAAGCCGCCAGAGCATCTTCACGTAATTCTTTCTGTACCGCATTTTAGCGCTCCCTTTATCACTTTAGAGAACGTGCTTAGGATTATAGAAGTCAACTTTTATCAAGAAGTGAAACGTGAAAATATTGTGGGCAAAAGTATTGAACTGATTGTTTGAATAGGTGATGACAAGGAAATAGCCGCTGATTTACTGACCGCGCCGATTTTGATTACCTCAGTAATCAGCGATGTCTGATAATCAGCGGCTCTATAATTATGTTAATCTTAGGCATAGATACCTCCTGCGATGATACCGCTGCGGCGGTTGTCGCAGATGGAGTTAAAATATTATCCAACATCATAAGTTCTCAAACAGATTTTCATCGCAAGTACGGCGGTATTGTCCCCGAAATTGCATCGCGCAAGCATATCGAATTGATTATCCGCGTAATCGACGAAGCGCTTAGTAAAGCTGAGGTAACGTTCGATGATTTAGACGCTGTTGCAGTCACTAATAGACCCGGTTTAGTCGGTTCGTTGCTTGTGGGTGTCGCTGCTGCGAAATCAATAGCGTATTGCTATAACCTACCGCTTTTAGGAATCCATCACATCGAAGGGCATATCTACGCTAATTTTCTGGAGCATGATGATATTCCGTTTCCCCATGTATGTTTGACAGTATCAGGCGGACATACCCTCCTTGTTTACGTCAAGGAAGGTTGGCAATATGAGTTGTTGGGCAGCACTCAAGATGACGCCGCTGGCGAAGCCTACGACAAAGTTTCTCAATATCTGGATTTGGGGTTTCCAGGCGGCCCCATCATCGACAGATTGGCTCAAGCGGGCAAAAACGTCGTTGATTTACCGCGCCCGATGTTAAATAGCGGCGACTATAACTTTAGTTTCAGCGGATTGAAAACAGCGGTTCGATATTTCGTCGAGCAAAATAGGAAAACAGGTTCTTTGCCTGTAGTCGAAGATATTGTTGCGAGTTTTCAGAAAGCTGTGGTCGATATCCTTGTCCAAAAAACACTGTTCGCCGCCCAATCTAAAAATGTTTCCGCAGTCACTCTGACAGGCGGCGTCGCGGCAAATTCCGAACTGCGGCAAGCACTGTCCGAAGCCGGCGAGCAACGGAATATCAAGGTCTATTTCCCTTCGCGAGTCCTCTGCACAGATAACGCGGCGATGATTGCAGGAATCGCATACCATAAATATCAAGCCGGTGAACGAGCGGGATTGGATTTGAATGCAATGGCGAGTGCAGTGTTGGATGGTATATAGCGCTATGGATTTTGACTGGCATATAAATCTTTCAACATAGAACACGCCTGCGTAGGACATCAAAATTTTGGTGAGTAATGCCCACCCCTTGGACTTAAAGGCTTGCTTTAAGCCAGTTGACGAAGGTCGCAAAGGTTATTTCCTCAGTTAGAGATAACTGGGTTTTGTCGTTCTGATGAAAGTGGGGAACGTGTTCGCCCGTGTGGTCTTTGCCAATCTTACCATACTTCAGCCGAATGGCGCGTGGGTCAGGGCTGTTATCGAATCCAGCTTCAACCCAATCACCACGCAAAACATAGTACCGGTATTTGCGTACTTTGTCGCTAAACAATTCCGTGACGAATATCCGATACGGGCCATATTGGGCTTGAAGACGCAAGATGGCGCGTTCGGGCGTAGCCTCTGTCACATATTCAACTTGCTCAAAGGTAGCTTGGGCAAGATGAACTATGTCAGTAAAATATCTTGTAGCTTCCGAGTCCAATCTTTAATCCCTTCGTAGCAGAATTCCCAGTCAGCCAGGTCAATTTCCCACGTCTTGCTGATGTTAGCCTCGACCTGCCGAACAAATTCATCGTCTTCAGCGATAAGTTGTGCGAAGGTGGGGTAATCCAAACCGTATTGATTATGATACCTGGAATCCCTACGCCTCAGTTCGTTTATCTTTGCCGTAATCTGTTCAATTGTATATCTTTGAAGGGCGATGTTGACTGCATCTTGCAAACTGCCTAAAGCAGTTAGTATTTCAGCATATTTATCCTTAATTGCTACTGTGGTCATCCTATCACCTTATATTTCGAGTAGATTTAGGATTTTGGTGGACGATGCCCACCCTACCTCTTTACAACTGAGACAATATCCTGTCATAATCTCCATGTGAGCCAATCCAAAACCAATAAATAGAATTATTTTCCTTTAACCCTAATGCACGCCACCCAGTTCCCACTCGTACCGAGTAAATTGGTTCTGTGGGATGTACCCGTTTGAATTGCAAGCTGGGATGATTTGGATTCTGCTTCCAAAGGCGGTAATTCTCGCGAGCTTTCTTTTTCACGCTTTTGGGCAACTTCTGGTAGTAAGAAAGAAAATCATCTGTTAGATATGAGTTCATAGTTCGTCAAATCCCATCTTTCTCACACGTCCAGCCTTAATATCCTCACGCACTTTTTCTGCCATTTTAGCCAGTTTATCCTGAGACGCCGCAAAAGCCGCATCCCACCGCAGTTCATCTTCCAGTTCCTCTAAAATCACGGACGCAATGGCATCCTGCTTCTCAGGTGGGAGCTTATAGACTTCGGTAAGAGCCTTTTCAAGAAGTTGAGTCATAATTTGTGTTTCTCCTTAGATTGCTTATATTTTGTTGATTTCCCTTATCTTACACTTTAGTCGGCCACCTAACGCCATGTTAAGCCTCCGCGACCCAACAGTCGGCTTGAGCACGCGGCGGTTAGACTCGCATTTCAACAACGTCATCCTCTGTATTCTATGAAGAGCATTGCTTTTCTAAAAGATTCATATGCAATCACAGCAGCAGGGGGTACCAAAAATTGCTGAACCCAATCAAAGACATGAGACAGAATGAAATCCTGAGACCAGCCCTTTGCCCAAGCTCCCGTAGAGAGAACACTCCATTTCTTGAACTGCAGAGCAAACAAATGGAGTGAGAAACCAGCATTAATTAGACAGAAAAAATCCGTCTAATATTTTTATTCAGAATTTTTCTGTCTATTTCTATTGAACCAATTTCTAAAATATGATAAAATAAAAAGGTTGTTTTTCAAATTATAGCATAACAAAACAGCGAAAACAAGAGAAAATGAATAATTTATTAAGCTTACTACGCAACATAGAATCATACAAAACTATAGTCGGAAAACTTCAGTCCGGCGAGCGCAAAATACAACTGAAAGGTTTGTTTGGCTCGTCAAAAGCCTACATGCTCAGTGCTCTCGCTAACGATTTACCAACAACGTTTCTCGTTGTTCTTCCTTTTCAAGAAGAAGCGGAGAAACTTGTACAGGATTTGCTCACCTTTTTGGAGGCAGATTCTACCAAAGGAGAGAAATCCCCCCGTGGGGAGATTGGCTTGTCTGCCTCTGAAGATGTCCTGTTATTTCCTGAATGGCACGGTGAAAAGCATGCCGTGTCTCTCAACGGCGGTGCTTTGCCATCGAAGAAGATAGTCGCTGATAGGATGTTATGTTTGGACAAACTTCTTCGGCGTCAGGCCGGTGAGCCGATGTCTTTTTGCATTGTGGTCGCATCTATCAAAGCATTGATGCACAAGGTTTTGCCGAGAGAAATCTTTCAAAACGGCTTGCTGCGCCTTGCAGTCGGCGATGAAATCGATTTAGATGGGACATTGGAAAAGTTGGTTCATAGCGGCTATCGTAATGTGAACATGGTTGAGATGAAAGGTGAGTTTGCGCGGCGAGGAGATATTTTGGACATTTACCCACTAACTTATGATAACCCTGTTCGCATTGAACTCTGGGGCGATGAGGTGGATTCCATTCGGCTGTTCGATACTGCATCACAGCGGTCGATTGAAAAGCTAAACGAAGTCAGAATTCTGCCGGTGCGCGAGTTAATTCTCACGCCCGAAGCCATTGACAATTGTCGTCAAAAGATTGAACAGATAGCAACGGAAAATACGTCGCCTAAGTTTTTACAAGCATTACTTGCCTTTAAAGAACAACTGGAAGCCCTCTTCCCCTCTTGGGAGGGGCCGGGGGTGGGTGAAGGACTTGAAGCCTACCTACCCTGGTTCTATCCTAATCTGAACACACTATGCGATTATCTTCCAGAAGATACCATCGTGTTTGTCGATGAATTTCGCTGGATTTCAAGAGCGGCGGATGGATTTTGGGAAAATATTCAAAAGGATTATGAAAAAAATCTTGATTTAGAACAAGTAGTTGTTGCGCCTCATGAAATGTTTAAAGATTTTGAGAGTATATTCAATTCTTTGCAAGAAAAACAGATGGTGTATTCTGCTCTGAGCCAGCATCTGGCGGACGATATGGAAATTGGCGAATCCATCGATGTGGGGCTGCGTTCGCTTCCGGCGCATCGAGGGAATTTTCAGATGTTCTGGGATGAATTCAGGGAGTGGCAAAAGGAAGGGTATCTGGTCAATATTCTATGCGACAATGCCAAACAGATAGAGCGCATGAATTTCATTCTGGAGGAACGCAGACTAAATATTGGCGGCATTTCAGTGGGAATCGGTATTTTGAGCGAAGGATTTATCTCCGATGAATTGAAACAGGTGATGATGTCCGATGATGAAATCTTCGGACGACAACGGCAACGTCAGCGCAGAGTGAAATTCAAAGAAGGCGCGCCGATATCGAGTTACATTGATTTGAAAGAAGGCGATTATGTCGTTCATGTCTCGCACGGCATCGGAATCTATAGAGGCATAAAACGTCTTGACATAGATGGCCGTCCGCAAGATTTTCTGATGCTACAATACGCCGGTAGCGATGTACTTTACGTTCCAACGTATCAGATTGATATGGTGCAGAAATATATCGGCGGCGGCGATGATGTCAAACTCAAAATTGACCGACTCGGTGGAACTCGGTGGAGCCAGCTCAAAGCGCGAGTCAAACAGGATGTTCAGAAGTTAGCGCAAGAACTTCTTGAATTATACGCGGCACGCGCAGCTTTGCCTGGGCATGCCTTCAGCCGAAATACGCCCTGGCAACCAGAATTTGAAGCGGCTTTCCCTTATGAAGAAACGCCCGACCAACTTAAAGCTATCGAGGATGCTTTAGCGGATATGGAACGCCCGCGCCCGATGGACAGATTAATCTGCGGTGATGTCGGCTATGGCAAAACAGAAGTAGCCATGCGCGCGGCGTTCAAAGCGGTGATGGATGGCAAACAAGTCGCGGTGCTCGTCCCCACAACTGTCCTCGCTCAACAACATTTTTTAACCTTCTATGAGCGATTTGAGCCTTTTCCAGTCAAGGTAGGGATGCTCAGCCGTTTTCGCACCCCAAAAGAGATAAAACAACTTTTGGAAGATGTAGCAAATGGCAAAGTTGACATCGTCATCGGCACGCATCGGCTACTTTCCAAAGATGTCAAATTTCACGATTTGGGTCTGCTTGTCATTGACGAAGAACATCGGTTTGGCGTAAGACACAAAGAACGCATTAAGCAACTACGCAAGCAGGTAGATGTTATGACGCTGTCCGCGACGCCAATTCCACGCACTATGCACATGTCTCTTGTCGGCGCGAGAGACCTGAGTATCATCAACACTCCTCCAGAGAACAGATTGCCGATTGAAACTTACGTGATGGAATTTAAGCCTGATGTCGTGCGCGATGCCATCCTCAAAGAGATGGACAGAGGCGGGCAGGTGTATTTCGTGCATAACCGCGTCGAGAGCATCGCCAGCGTCGCTACTCTGGTTCAAAATTTAGTGCCTCAAGCGCGCATCGCCGTAGCCCATGGTCAGATGCACGAAAGACAGTTGGAAAGAATAATGCTGGATTTCATCGCCTACAAATACGATGTGCTGGTCTGCACCACGATAATCGAATCTGGCCTTGATATTCCCAACGTCAATACCATAATCATCAACCGGGCGGACGCGCTTGGTTTAGCGCAACTGTATCAATTGCGCGGTCGCGTCGGACGCGCTCAAGAACAAGCATACGGATATTTGCTTTATCCCGAAGCTCGAACCATTACAGAAGGCGCGCAGAAACGACTCCGCGTTATCGAAGAATTTACCGACCTTTCTTCAGGGTTCAAAATCGCTCTGCGAGATTTGGAAATCCGAGGGGTGGGCAATATCTTAGGTCCTGAACAGCACGGACATATTGTCGCTGTCGGCTATGATATGTATTGCAAACTGTTAAACGAAGCAGTCAAGGAATTGAAAGGCGAAGAGGTTGTCGAAGCAGTCGAAACCAAAATTAGCTTTCCTATCGAAGCATATCTTCCTGACGAATATGTGCCAGATAGCCAGCAGAAAGTCTCGTTATACAAAAAGATCGCCGCGCTTACCACTCCTCAAGAACGCGGTGATTTAGAAGAAGAAATGGAAGACAGATATGGCAAAATTCCGCAGCCCGTTCATGCGTTGTTGGAAATCGTTGAACTGAAGCAGTTCGCGCAAAAACTCGGCATCAACAATATTGTCTCTTCAGGCAATGTTATCAAAATTACTTTTGACCACCGTAAAACTCCTGTCAACCCACGTAGGTTAGTATCTGTTATAAAGCAGAGCAAACGTCTAAGTTTAGTTCCGCCTGTAAGAATGATGGTCGATGTCGCGGATTTGGATGAAAAAGGGCAATTGGAAACTGTCAAGCGGGTGTTGCAGCAGTTGGAGTAGCAAGGGAATGGCAAGAGGGCAAAATGGCAAGGGGGCTATTTGGGGTGAGTGGGTAAATGGATATAAAAATTTGCTATGATAGTGAAGGAGATTACCTTGAAGTCATCTTTGAGCGGAAAGCCGGGTACTTCAGGGAGACAGAAAACGATGCAGTAATGGAAAAAGTTGATGAGGAAGGAAACACCATCGGCTTTTCTATCCTAAAAGTGATTTCTAATTTTGTCCAGATTTCGTCTAAATATCGCTGCTCCCCTACGGAATCCGCCCAGAGAATCAGGCTGATATCTTCGTAATCAAGCTTATTTATCTTGATATCTCTTGCCTCCGGTTCGGATTTACAGACAATGACGAAATCATCTGCATCTCTGATTATTGGGTTTTTAAGATAATTCCCGCCCGATTTCTTGGTGCGATATTGGATAGTTCCGAAGTTTTTATGGCAATAGTCATAAGGCTGTTAGTGCCACATTTGCTAGCATTGAGATAGAAACCGAGTTTCTCCGCGAAACTCGGTTTTTCTCCGCATTCTGCACCTATTTTTGCCATTAGCCAATACCTAACTGTTCCCTCCATATCCTGAGCATATCTTCCATCGGCTCGACCAGGTTCCGCAACATCTTTATTATCGGCAGGTCATAGGGACATTTTTTCTCACACTCTCCACAATCGTTACAAGACCGGATTGCTGATATTACCTGTTTACGTTGCTCAACATTATTCTTTACTCTCTCTACAGACCAGGGAAAGGCTTTAAAAGTATCGGGTCCCATTGTCCGATAGTGGTCATACATGACGTCTGTGCCCAAAGTAATACCGATGGGAATACCCACAGGACATGGCTCACATTCTCCGCATATTCGGCAGCGCACATGCTCAAGCTGATGGACTAAGCGCGCCACTTGCCTTTTTTCTTCAGCGGTGAGAGTTAGGTCATCCAGATGGCCGACCAGGGAATTTTCCTCTACTTCCTCCAGAGTAGTCGCTCCCGGAACCGCGGTGGAAATGGCCTGGTTAAGCAGCCATTTCAACGCTAATTGCGCCGGTAGTAACCCCGTGGCTACGGGCTTCATGATAGTGACTCCCACCCCTTTACTCTCACAGAGGGGGATAAGCTCTTTCAATGGTTCGCGCTCTACGATGTTCATCGGGACCAGAATAATCTCAAAAGCGAAGCGTTTAAGAGCTTTGACTAAAACACTGCTACGATGGCTCGTACAACCTATGTGGCGCACTAAACCCTTGTCGCGCGCCTCTACTAAGGCTTCAAGTGCACCACCAGGGCCGAGTCGCTTTTCGATATCCTTATCTCCTCCTAACCCATGCAGGTGACAGTTGTCCAGGTATTCTATCTGCAAGCGTTCGAGAGACTCCTGAATGCTCCGCCAGGCTTCTTCCTTTGTCCTACTACCAGTTTTGGTAGAGATATATACCTTCTCGCGATTTCCTTTGAGGCCCAGACCCAGCTTAATTTCGCTATCCCAGTATCCGCGGGCGGTGTCAAAGTAATTGACGCCTAATTCCAGCGCCCGACGCACCAGGTTGACCGCATATTCTGTCTTTGAAGAACCTAATTGGGCACATCCAAGTCCGATAGCTGAAACTTCAATGCCGGTATTGCTTAGCTTGCGGTGTTGCATACGCTTCTTCTCCTTTTAATTTTTGACTGTACTTTCTCAAATTTTCTGCGCTGGGGCTAATACACTGTGAGATAAATTATGAGTAATTGTAGTAACGACTTCAGTCGTTTTTCACTCCCGAAAATCGGGACGACTGAAGTCGCCACTACAGAGATTAATCAAAACAAATTTCACCATGTACTAATGATTTGGCACATACAACGTCCGATTTGCTAACGGTATCGTCACTCTGGCGCCATTGTGAACATGCGACTCGGCAAGCGCGAGGGCGATTTCCATGCTGCGGTGGGCTATCTCCACAGGGCACTTCGTTGCCTTGCCGCTTTCCAGTGACTGGAGTAGGTCGCGGATGATGCCGATGGTCGAATCCTCGCGTGGTGGGAGCTCAAGCGGTCGGGTCTCAAATGCCCGGCCGAATCTTTCTCGGCGTTGGCGCAACAGAAATTCTGGAGTTTCCTCTGAACAGAGGATTTGCCCCATAGACCCCAGAACCATAAAATCGAAGAGCGAGGGCGAGTTTATTAGATGTCCTGTTGTGCCGTTGCTGAACTGGATGAAAGCCCAGTCGGTTCCGGGGTCGGCGGTGAAATCGTTGACGCCGAGGGTCGGGTCACTCTCGAAACGGTTTTCGGCTTCGTTGAATACCGGCGTATTAAAGAACTTGCGCCCAGCCGGCAACCACTTCTCACCCCACTCCTCATAAACTCCAAGCCGGCCCTGCACAAAATCCACTTGTGGGTCACCGAGGAGGAACAACAAGGTATCGAAAACGTGGCTACAGCCGTGCATTAGTAGTGACTGACCATGAAAAATAGCGGCCGCGGGTTCCCCAATGACGCCAGCCACAATAGCCTGGCGGACGGCACCGTAATAGGTATCAAACCGGCGGTTGGTGCCCTGATTGAAAACAACGCCGGTGCGTTTGCAAGTCGCCAAAACTTTATCGGCCTCTGCCATCGACGCGCACAGGGCTTTCTCAGCATAGATGGCTTTGACGCCGTGCTCAGCGGCATAGACAATGATTTCAGCGCGGGGCCGCGTCACTGTGCAGATGCTCACAATGTCCGGCTGTACCTCCGCCAACATCTGGCGATAGTCGTTATAGCGACCAGGAATGTCATAGAGAGCACATAACCTCTGTAAGTTTTCTATGTTCGGGTCTGCCGCTGCGACAAGTTCACACTCTTCGACCTGCTGATATGCCCAGGCGTGGCTACCGGGCGCCTGGCCCTTCTCTAACTGCTCCCGGTCATGCGCTCCTGCACGATGCCCCGCGCCAATAATGGCTATACGGTATTTGTTCATGGTTTGCTCCTTTCATTGCTTAATATACCTTGTTACATTTGTAGTAACGACTTCAGTCGTCCCCTTTAATCCCCCTTAATAAAGGGGGGGAGGTGGGTTGTGGGGGCGTAGGGCATACGCATCAAGTTAAGACCAAATCCGCAGGTATAATGCTGTTTCTCCCCCTTGACGGGGGAGGCCAGGTGGGGGTGAAAGCGGTGCTCTTGATTATGTTCACCCTCCCCTAACCCCTCCCGTCGAGGGAGGGGAATTGACAACAGACGCTTAACTTGATGCGCATGCCCTCCCCTAACCCCTCCCGTCAAGGGAGGGGACTTGATTAAATTTCCGTTAAGTTGATGCGTATGGGGGTTGTGGGGCGTAGGGAGTTGTCCTAAGCGATTGAAATCGCCACTATAAACTCGTCAAGTCAAATGTCACAAAGCATTATTCAGGATGCGCTGTAGGTTACCTCCCAAAATGAGCTTCTTGTGTGTTTCTGGAATAAAGGTGCAGTGCTTACGGAAGACCTCCAGAGAGTGCTGATAGGTCATGAAAAAGCGCACCACGGGGTAATCCGAACCCCAGCAGAGTCGCTCAGGTCCGTAGTGTTCGTATAGTTTCCGTACAATCCAGAAAGTATCTGAGTACGGGTAGTCCCAGGACACCTGCGAGACGTAGTGGAAGCCGGACAGTTTGATGTAGATATTCGGGACTGTCGCTGACTTTAGAATCTCCTGGAGGTTCGGGTGCGGAAACTCTTCATCAGCCCGCACCCCAGCTATATGGTGGCACAAAAAAGTTACAGAGGGAAATCGCTCGGCTAACCGGCGCAGTGCTGGCATCCACTGCGGTCCTAGAGCTAAACTGGCGATGAGTCCCAACTCCGCGGTCTTCTCGAAAAATCTCAGTCCCGCTTCCGACTCGAACCATTCGTAGTCGCTCTTCAGGTAGTGGGTGTATCCTTTGAGTTGGTATTTTTCTGCGGCTTCGGCAAGGCGCTGCGCCGCGCCCGGCGTGTGGTAAGTTGATGTCCAGGAGCAGTCAACGTCTGCGAACTGGATTAGACGTTCGGGATATTTCTTCACGCAAGCGGCTACATAGTCGTTGTTATCCGGGTTGTGGTCAATGCGCGCGCAGACCAGCACCGCTTTGTCCACACCGTTGCGGTCCATTTCCCAGAGCAATTGTTCAACCCGGCCGCGGCTTTCGAAGTCCGGCACAGGTGGCTTGTAGGGCCAGTATTCCCAGGCATGGGTGTGAGAATCTATAATCATGAAAAACCCCTTTCCGATTTTCGATTTTCGTTTTGATTTTACGTGGAATTATAAAATCAAAACACAGATTCCATCGGGATATAATTTGACTTTGGTAAATTGGGAAAAGAAACCGAGTTTTTAAGGCATGTTTCACCAATCTCTTTACAATTTTTGAATGTGGCACAAAGCTATTACCCTTTCTTAACCGCAGAGAACACAGAGGAGGCGCAGAGAACGCGGAGAAAAAAAGGCCAGGGAAGGCTTCCCCGTTTCACGGGATTTTCAACCTGCCGAAGGCTTCGCCAGAAGGAAAAAATCGCTGCGTTCTCTGTGTCTTCTCCGCGACCTCTGCGGTTTAAAAAAAGGGAAAAGTGTAAACTAATTTTTTAGGAAATTTGAAACATGCCGTTTTTAAGATAAAAAGAAAACACCACACCTCCACCAGAAGGATTATAACATCATTTAAGTTTAGGTGAAACAAAAAACTCGGTTTCTGGTTTTCTTAATTATTCTATTTACCAAAGTCAAGATAACTTCCTCTTTATTTTGATCAAAAGAAACACTTAGGAAGAAAGTGCCTAAAGTGTCTAAAGTGCCTAAAATCCCCCTTAAAAAAGGGGGGTAGGGGGGTTGTATAAAGTGTTCGCATGCACATCAAGTTAAGAGTTTTTCCTAAATTCCCCTCCCTTGACGGGAGGGGTTAGGGGAGGGTGAAAGGAAAGCAAATACACCACCTTCACCCACACCTAACCTCCCCCGTCAAGGGGGAGGAAGGAGGGGGGCTGTGAAATTGGTCTTAACTTGATGCGAATGGGGGGTTGTATAAAGTGTTCGCATGCGCATCAAGTTAAGCTAAAATTCGACAGAAGGCAAGCCAAAGAGCGGTTTGCAACAGAGAGAAGGTGAAAACGAGAAAACGAGAAAACGTGAAAACGAGACTTTTCTTCGCGTTTTCCCGTTTTCACGTTTTCCATCATTTAATTCTCGAACTCACTCAGCGACGGAATTTGCGTCGTCTTATCTCTTAACTTGATGCGTATGGGGGGTTGTATAAAGTGTTCGGAAGCCTCACCAACGCCAAGGGCTTATGGTCTAACGTTGGCGATGTTGGAAGCGCGTGCTCTATTTTCCCGCTGGACACACACGCATGCACGTCCCCCCGCACTGGATGCCAGCGCCGACGCAATTATCTTTGTTCATTGACGCTAACGGCATTTCTTTGCCGAGCATCTGGAAACTGCGTCTTTCGCCGAAGATATCCAACGGGCATTCATCCACGCAAATTAAACACTCCTCGCCGCGGCACAAATTGCCTTCATATATTGGGTCAGGTTCCAACGGCGCGGTGGTAATGATAGAACCCAACCGTTGTTTTGCGCCGAATTTTTCGGTCAGCAACAGGTTGTTGATGCCCAATGTGCCCAAACCTGCCGCGACTGCCGCATGCCGATGCGAAAATGGCCCGAATTTGCCGGGAATCGGCCCACGTACCTGATGAAACGTCGCGCCGTAGGTGATGGGCATGTACGTGGATTCATACCCCGCTTCTTCCAAAAAGAACGCGGTGTGCAGGGTTATCCGCTGAAGTTCGTTGTTGATAGATTCATAACAACATCTTCCGTAAACATGATTTTCAATCGCTGTCCGAACTTCAAACATCTCCCCTGACGGTAATTCAATCTTTTCTGGGATAACCTCCGAATTTTTCAGCATCCCACGCCAATTCAGCAGTGATTTCAAAATTGGCAACGCGACCACGACGACAGCCTGCGCGCCGGGCAGCAGGTCGTCCGGTCGATGTCCCCGCGGCGCTTCTGCAAATCTATCCACATCCGCAACCCCAACAAGCCGCGCGCCCAAAGTCTCTTGCGCATAATTTTTTACATCTTTTGTCAGTTTATCCATTGTTTATTCTCCTTACGTAGAAACCGAGTTTTTTCAAAAAACTCGGTTTCTGAATCACTATCAAACTTTATTCCATATTTTTTCCTTATATCTTGCAAATCTCTTTCTTCAGCCTCCAGGTCGTCACTGTATCTTTTACTCAATTTATCCCGAATCTCTCTCATCGTCATAACAGCATCAAATTTTTTCTCTTTCATAAAGCACCTCCCTCGGATTTCTGATCTCTAATAGTGGATATCCATTTTTAAGATTTACAGAATTATAAAGCCTAATCTTGGTCAGATTCACTATATGCCTAAAATTCCAACTCACTAAGACATCAATTCTATTAACCGTGGCTATGGCTATATGTTGTGCATCTACCAGATATCCTGCGCTTACAACTCTGTCCTCAATATAATGGTGTGCTAACTCTCGCGCCTCATCATTCAAAACGACATATTCTTTGTGTTCCTCTGGTATTTCCTCAACTAAGTTCCTAACATTTGGCGGCGCTTCCTCAAGTTCCCGTAAGGTTAAATCTGAAATTACAACGATTTTTAAACCTAATTTGAGCTCTTCCATTAATTTGTTAGACCATTCCTCGAATTCAACATCAAAACATCCTCCAAATACTGAAGTATCCACATATACTTTTGTCATACGCTGTTACCTTTCTCTGAAATCGTCAGAAGTACAATCTCTTCCGACGGTTGGACATAGAAACCGAGTTTTTCCCAAAGGCTCGGTTTCTGAATTACTCACTTCCGCCCTCCGCCTTCCGACTTCCGCCTTCCTCTCCCATCCGCCGCCGAACCTCCGCAATCGCCGCTTCCACTAAGGCGACATCCTTCTCCAACCCAATCTGCTCATACAAATCCCGACTGCGGTTAAAATACTCCAACGCCCTCTGCAACTCCCCTCTTTCCATTTCCAACACGCCCATATTGCTCAGTATCGTCGCTAACTCAGCCCTGCCACCTATCTGCTCAAAAATCTCTACACTCTTTTGATACCACTGCAACGCCTCGGAGTAGTTGCTTTGGGCGCGGTGGATTTCGCCGATGTTGTTGTAAGTTGTCGCCAACCCCGCCCGGTCGCCGATCTGCTCTGTAATCGCCACGCTCTTTTGATACCACTGCAACGCCTCGGAGTAGTTGCTTTGGGCATAGTGAATAGATGCGATGTTGTTGTAAGTTGTCGCCAACCCCGCCCGGTCGCCGATCTGCTCCTTGATTGCGACACTCTTTTGATACCACTGCAACGCCTCGGAGTAGTTGCTTTGGGCATAGTGAATAGATGCGATGTTGTTGTAAGTTGTCGCCAACCCCGCCCGGTCGCCCATCTGCTCTGAAATCTCTACACTCTTTTGATACCACTGCAACGCCTCGGAGTAGTTGCTTTGGGCGCGGTGGATTTCGCCGATGTTGTTGTAAGTCGCCGCCAACCCCGCCCGGTCGCCGATCTGCTCTGAAATCTCTACACTCTTTTGATACCACTGCAACGCCTCGGAGTAGTTGCTTTGGGCGCGGTGGATTTCGCCGATGTTGTTGTACG
>Ga0194125_10006030_pt1 | contig 18120 bp, 15 predicted proteins | sample TA2KigC250mmetaG_FD_148626 | JGI IMG/M metagenome (GOLD analysis project Ga0194125, IMG submission 148626) | Freshwater microbial communities from Lake Tanganyika, Tanzania - TA2015034 Kigoma Deep Cast 250m | ecosystem: Environmental > Aquatic > Freshwater > Lake | place: Tanzania: Lake...
ATGAGGGAGAATAGAAAAAATGTCATGCTGAACTTGGTTCAGCATCTAACAAAATCAGGAACTTACGAGACCCTGAAACAAGTTCAGGGTGACAAAATAGTAATTACGACAAAGCCCCCAAGGGGGGAGGGTTGGGAGGGGGTGAACATTGTGTCCGATGTGCTTTGAGTTTTAAGGAGTATTCACTAATGAATAAACTTCAGCGTGGTAGGGTTCTCGCAGTCAATGTCAGTGAAGATAAGGGGACGAAGAAGATCAATATTCAAGCGTGTGCTCTGCTGAAAGATTTCGGATTAAGTGGCGATGCCCACGCAGGTCCATGGCACAGACAAGTGAGTCTTTTGGCAAACGAGTCGATCGAGAAGATGAAGGCCATGGGTTTGAATGTGGGCTATGGTGATTTTGCAGAAAATATAACCACCGAAGGCATAAACCTCGTTCACTTACCGATCGGAACGGAAATTCGTATTGGTAATTCTGTGATCATTCGTGTTACTCAGATTGGAAAGGAGTGCCATGAGCGATGCGCTATCTATTATCAGGCAGGAGACTGTGTCATGCCCAAAGAAGGAATCTTTGCTGAGGTGGTGAGAGAAGGAGAAGTGAAGGTTGGAGATGAAATAATCATTGACCAATGATCAATGATCAATAACCAATAATTAATCACCAATAATCAAATAATGACCAAAATTTCAATAAACAAAGCCCCCTCTCCCTTTCCCTCTCCCCAGTGGGGAGAGGGGTGGGTGAGGGGATGTCTGATTGTTTGAATATTGGTAATTGGAATTTATTTGGAGCTTGCCTGCCTGCCGCAGGCAGGGAATTTGGTGATTGGGATTTATGAGGTAGTTATGTTCAAGGTGGCGGTTCTGACGATCAGTGACAGAAGTTCAAGAGGTGAACGAGAGGATTCAAGCGGCCCGCTCATTCAGGAGATGGTGAAGAATCTCCCTGCTGAGGTCATTCATTATGAGGTCATCCCGGACGAGAAAGAGAAGATCGTCGAAGCCTTAAAAAAGAGTGCAGATCAATTGAAGGCAGACCTCATCCTTACCACAGGGGGAACGGGCTTAAGTCCCAGAGACGTGACGCCTGATGCAACTCTGAAGGTGATTGAGAAAGAGGTCCCCGGTTTTTCAGAGGCTATGAGGGCAGAAAGCCTTAAAAAGACACCCCATGCCATGATCTCAAGGGCAATTTGTGGAATTCGGGGAGAAAGTCTCATTGTGAATCTTCCGGGAAGTCCAAAAGGTGTTAGGGAAAATTTAGAGGTGATCCTTTCCGCCCTCCCTCATGCCCTATCCAAATTAAAGGGTGACCCTTCCGAATGCAGCCAGGAATGAAAGGCTCTATTTGAATGCTACCCGAATTCATTCCCTATTACAGCGTCGGTCCCTTCCTTGGTTTTGCCGCTAACGCGACCATGACGATATTATGTCTGGTCACCTTCGTCCTCTATTACCATTACCGTCCTTTAAGGAGCCTCTTTCTCTTCTATCTTTTTTCGACTTTCTTATTCTTAGGTTGGGTCATTTACGGCCTTCAGAAATCACAAGAATCTATCCTATTGGGATACAGAATCGATTTAGCGGCATTGGCTCTTCTTCCTACCAGTTGGGCTTGGTTTGATTCAGCCCTTTCTAACGAGAGGGTAGGCTGGCTACAATGGACCATGGCCGGTATAGGCCTCATTTTAGCTCTCTTAGCCCTTTTCGGGCAGGGACCATTGTTTTTAGGACTCCCCTTAGAGATCCATGGGATGGCTGAAGATATCATGAGACCCCAGTCTAAAATCCTTAAACCACTCATTTATCTTTTCTGTCTCATAACCTGTCTTTTTTACTTCCTAATGACCATCATAAGACTATGGCGTGTTAAAGACCAGAAGCCGGTCTATCTCCTACCCGTCGGTATCGGGTTGTTATTCTGGTTCCTGGGTGGACTTCATGATGCCCTTCGTTCTGCTGGTTTCGCTATACCCTTTAAGGGCCAAGTACTTTGGTTCACCTCTTTTTGGCTCTCGATCTTCTTGACCATCGCCGTAGGCCTCCATTTCCGATCCTTAGAAAAGGCTATTCGTGAGGCTCGGGATGTCTTTGAGAAATTTGTTCCTCCTGCTTATCTTCGTCGTATCGCAACCGAAGGACTGGGATCGATTCGTTTGGGCGAAGCAGATCAGCAATGGGTAACTATCCTCTGTTGTGACATCCGTGGATTTACAGCTTTGTCAGAGCGGCTTAACCCGAGTCAATTGGTGGCTCTTGTCAATCGATTATATGAACGAATGGCTAAGGTGGTAGAGGTTCAAAGAGGAGTGATTGATAAGTTCCTAGGAGATGCAGTCTTGTGTATCTTTGAAGGAGCAGACTCAGCCAAAAGGGCTGTCGCATCTGGAGTGGATATTCTGGCTGCTACGAAGTCTTTCAATGCCGAGAAAGACCGACCTATTGACCAGACAGTCCAGATCGGCATTGGCCTTCACACTGGGTTAGTTATCCTTGGAACCATCGGCTCTTCAGAGAGAATGGATTCAACCGTCTTAGGCCTTACAGTCAACTTAGCCAAACGCCTCGAGGAATTAACACGGCATTTAGGTGTTGAGATGCTTATCTCGGATCAGGTTGCTGATCGACTTTCTAATGGACATGTCCATAAATTACGAAATTTGGGAGAGGTTTTAGTCAAGGGCAGTTCAGAGCCGATAGCCATTATTGAAGTGTATGATCAAGATCCGCCGGAAGTTCAGGATCTCAAGGATCAAATTAAACTCATCGTATCAGAAGGAATAGACCTGTTTAAGAAAGGCCACCTTGCTGAATCTCTTTCAAAACTCCAGGAGGCTCAATCGATCTTCCCCAAAGACCCGCCGCTTCATCTTCTTATCACTTCTCTTAAACAGATATTAGATCGGAGAAAGACAGGGGAGGGAATAGTTTTGCTTGATTTCAGATAATGGTCAATAACGACTTTTATCTTCGAAGCAATTGTTAAATTTCAGAAGATACTGAATTTAAAATACTTCTTTGGATGATCTTTAATATCCTTCATTAATTCCTTCAATTCAACAATGGTCTCTTTCAATTCTCTGACAAGTTCTTTGTCCTTGAGAAGGACACCTGCCAAACCTTCCCCTTGCTCGATTCCTTTTAAGATAGAAGAAAGTTCTATTAATCCTTGATTGAGGTTTTCATAGAGTTGTGGATCTTCAACGAGTCTTTTTAGCGTCCCTTTCTCCTCATTTAATTTTTTGCTGAATTGTTCTATCGATGAAATAGCCGCTAAGGTTTTATCATAGAGGGAAGGATCATCAACAAATCTTTTCAGGGCCCCGGTTCCTTCGTTCAGTTTCCTGCTGAATGCTTCAATTGAGGAAACAGCCTCGAATGTTTTATTATAAAGGGAAGGATCGTCGATAAATCTTTTCAGTGTTCCAGAACTTTCTTTGAGGGTTTTGCTAAAATCCTCAATCGATGAGACGGTCGTGAGTATCTTTTGATAGAGCGATGGATCTTCGATCAACATCCTTATCGTTCCTTTTGAATCTTTAATATCTCCTAACATCAGTGAAAGGTTCTGGATCGTATTATTGAGGTTATTATAAACCGAAGGGTCTTTGAAAAATTTAGCGACCGTCCCCTCACCCTTCTCCATCTTCTCAAGAAGGCTATCTAATTTCTTAATGAATTCACCCATCCTCCCAATAGAGACAGCGGCCGTCTCCATCATATCTGAAAATTCAACGGGTATCATACCCTTGATCATCTCTCCACGAGAAATCGGCCCTGATTGTGGGGAGCCGGTACTCAACTCAATGTATTTATCACCTAAAAGTCCCATGGTCAGTATGTTCGCTTGAGCGTCCTTTTTAATAAATCCCTGGATGTTCTTATTGACCGTGATCTTTACGATCGCTCCAAGAACCGGATCTAAATGTATCCCCTTTACGGTACCCACCTCTGTCCCAAATATCCAGACAGGTGCTCCCTTCCTCAATCCTCTTACATCCTGGAATTGGACTTTTAATTCGATCTTCGGCAAGAATATCTTCTCCATCTTTCCCGCAAAAAATACTGCCGTAATAAGTATCAAAAGGGCAAGGGTGATCACAAGACCCACCTTTAATTTTGACCATTTCAACTGTTTTTTCATGTCGAACATGATTGCCCTCCATGGATCAATGACCCGTTGATCTTAAGTTAAATTTAATTCTCTGAGGAATATCTGAATCTCCGGAATAGATGAATGAAGCAGTTTCTCCATATTCCCATCAAAAACCATGGTGCTATTCCTTAAAAACATGAACCTCTTTGCTAATTTGACGGCATCGAAAATTTTGTGAGTAACGACAATAAAGCCATTCCCATGTTGGGATAGATCGAGAATGAGTTTACATATGATATCTGCATTGACAGGGTCGAGTCCGGTGGTAGGCTCATCGTATAAAAACATCTTCGGTTCAAAAGCGGCCACAGATCTCATAATGGCTACCCTCCGATGCATGCCACCACTCAGTTGTTCAGGCATAAGTTCCATGGCCTCTTCCAGGCCTACCTTCCGGAGTAATACTCTTACCTTCTGGTCAATTTCTCTTTCGGACATTTTGGTGTATTCTCTCAAACCAAAGGCCACATTCTCTTTCACACTTAGAGAATCAAAAAGGGCTCCTTCCTGGAAAACGATGCTGAATTTCGTTCTGATCTCCTTGAGGTCATCCTCTGTCTTATCCTCGATATCTTCCCCATCGATCAGAATCTTTCCGGAATCCGGTTTTAAAAGTCCGAGAATAAGTTTGAGAATCGTTGTCTTTCCATCTCCGCTACCTCCGAGGATAGCTACCCGTTCATCAGCATGGACGAGGAAACTGACATCTTCAAGAACTGGACGGGCCCCGTAGGAGAATGAAACATGATCAAATTCAATCATACTGAAAAACCCAAAACATAAAGCAAGATCCTGGTCAGTATAAAATCCGAAACGATAATTGTGATAAATGATATGACTACAGCCTTGGTCGTTGTCCTTCTAAGGCCGATTGCTCCACCCTTTGTAGAGAGCCCCGTGTAACAACTGATGCAGGCAATCAGGTAACCAAAGATGAAAGGTTTGACAGAACCTGCTAAGACATTTTCATAAACAAACACATCTCGAATGGAACTCCAGTAAACAGCACCGCTTTGATGGCTCACAAATACAGCGATGAGATAGCCTCCTAAAAGGGAAATAGCATCGCCAATGATTGTCAAAACAGGTAACATCACAATGGCACTCAGTATCCTTGGGCACACGAGCTTTTTGACTGGATCGACGCCAAAAACCCTGAGGGAATCAACCTGATGGCCAAGAACCATGGAGCCCAATTCCGATGCCATTCCAGAACCAACCCTCCCTGCAAAGACAAGGGCGGTGAGCACCGGTCCGATCTCCCTGATAATGGAGACACCCACCACCTTTCCTGTATACATCTTCATTCCGACCCTTGAAAGTTCAGCAGAGAGTTGGAGCGAGAGTGCCATTCCAATAAAAAGTGAGACGAGGAGAATGATGATGAGAGAACCTGCTCCAGCATAGTCCATCTGTTCAATTAGGTCTTTGAAATAGAAAGGACGCCTCCCTACATTTAAAAGCCCTTGGATAGAAAGAAGATAGAAATCTTGTAGGTTACTGAAAAGCTCTTTCAGCCTCTTCATTTTTTTCTGATCCATTCAAAGCCATATGAGTAAATCTTCACCTGCTGACCAGATTTTTCGTCTTCCAAAATAGACTCGAAAGGTCACAGAGTCTCCTTCCCCAGAATGGAGACGACGACTCTCTGGCATCGGGATGGATGAAACAGAAATGGCGGCATTTCATCTTGTGCAGCCTTCTTTCAAAATCTCTCTCATCGTTTGATCCGTGGAAATAATCCGGAATCCAGTATCCAAGGGAAGAAAAGGAATTCTCTTCCTCAGAATGATAATGATAAAAATCCATAAAATTTCGCAGCCGAGTCTTCACACCAAATTCCTCGGGGGCAAGATGCCAAGGGGAACCTGGTTCCATCCCAATGGTAAATGTGCGAATCCCCCTCACATTTGAATACCGATTTCGGATCTCTCTTTGAAGTCGGATCATCTGTTGAAGGTCTTCCTCTTTTTCATATGGAATGCCGAGGGTGAAAAAAAGATCGCAGAAGACTCCGTTACTTTCTAATTGGTCAAGGCACTCCACCAGGGCCTGATTGGTATAAACATTTCCTTTATGAATCCTCCTCAGTCTATCCGATCCTGCATCTGGTGAAAGGACGATGAGAGATTTTGATCCCGGAAAGGTCTCTTTGAAAGACTTGATAAAATCGACCGGAGGCAGTCCAAAGGATTCAAAGAAGCACTCCATCCGGATCTTCTCTTCCCGGATTCGAGAGAAGAGGTTAAGAAAGTATTCTGGATTTTTGGGATAAGGGTCAAAGCAGATGTGGAAGGTCTCATACCCATAAGAGATGGCCTCCCTGATCGACTGTAAGACTTCCTCCACCCCTCTGAAGGTCACCTCCTTTCTACCGGTAATCATTTCCTGAGAGAGAATGTTACCACTACACCAGGTACATTGGACAGGACAACCTCTTCCCACAGTGAGATGATAAATAGGTGATTTTGGAGAGTATATCCGGAAATTCTTCTCCTTGGAAATACCCTTCACATAGAAGGGTTGTCCGATATAACGAATGTAGGTGGGAAAATTCTTCAGTAACGGAAAGTTGGTGAAACTTAGGTTGTTCAGATCCTGTTCCGAGGCAACATAGGAAAGGGGGTTAATGAGAACCCTCCCCTTTCTCCTCCAGGTGAGATTGGGAATGGGAAAAAGATCTTCCTTCCCTTGGAGGAGCGCATTCGTCAGGTCCAAAAGAGGAACTTCTGCCTCACCCCGTATGACCCCATCAATTTCATAAAAGTTCCTCATGATCTCTTCATGGAAAAAGCTGGCGGTATATCCCCCAAGAAGAATATAAATGGAGGGGAAGGTGGCTTTCACCTTTTTGGCAACTTCCACCGCATCGAAACCCTGATGGTGCCAGTGAAGATCGATGGCGACGATCCTTGGAGTTTTCTCTTTGATATAAGAGAGGATGGAAAAATCGTGATTTTCAATCCACTCCACTCCTAAGTGCACGATTTGGGTGGAAATTCCATTACGCTGAAGGAAGTCAGCCAAGCCAAGAAGTCCCATGGGCAGGAAGTTGATCCAGATAAATTGATCAATGGGTCGATAATAATTTTTTAACTTGGGGACATGAAGGAAGAGACAATCAACCTTTTCCATCGTGGAAATTGTAAAATGCTTAGAAGGAGGATTGCAACCTCCACCCCAAATTCTGTGGTTAGTGATAACCAATCCCTGAAGCTTTAAATCCCAGAATGTGCTATATTAAATAGTAATTTCCTTCCATCAATTGGATTTGAAATTTCTGCAATGGTTAAAATAAAAATTAAGCAATTCAAAAAAACATTCTCCAATCTACTCATAGGGGTTCCCTCTTCCAGTGAAGCATCTTTTGCCATTTTTACATGCATATGGGTACTCACATTTGCCTACCGGATTCTACTGATGATGAGTCTATATACGAATCCAGTAAAACCTTTCGATTTTTATCCAGCCTCCCATCCCCTATGGTTGATCTCTACTCACTTCATTTATGATCTTCCATTTGCCTTTGCCTGCTTCCTTTTAGCATGGTTGCTATCCCGAGTGCGATGTTTTAGCGAAAAGACCAAGATATTCCCATTTTTAAAAATTTCAGGGTTCTTTTTTCTCCATCTCTTTTTATTCGCTCTGCCTCTAACTCATGGTGCTCATTTACGTCTTCTCTTTGATGCTCAGACAGGACTCGATTCTTCCATGATCATGGAGGCTTTTATTAATGTCTCGCCAATGGGATTGATTAGATTTGTTGAGTGGAAAGACTATATATTTCTTCTTTTGCCTATCGGACTTTTTTGGTTGATCCTATGTATCCCCAGAGATTGGAAGATTTGGATGGTCTGGGTACAAATTGCCTCTCTCATCTTTCTATCATCGGTTCTTATATTAATGGCGAATAATAAAAAAGATCATGGGCCTTCTGAGATACGCTTCAATCCCGCAATCTTTCTCCTTTCGGATTTTATGGAAAATGTACTTATTCAACATGCCTCTGAAGACCGGAGCGTAAAAATAGGGAGTGAGGGTGAATCAGGCCTCCAGACCACCGGGATTTTTTACAAGAATCAGATTAAAACAATAAAATATTTGCCACCCAAGACTCCCCATCCATGGAATATTGTCATCTTTATCATGGAGTCCGTTGGTACTCGATATATGTTTGATACGACTTATGGAAATCGAATGCCCATGCCATTTTTGCATAAGATTTCAAAAGAGGGCTGGCATTTAAAAAGGCACCATACCACATCGAATATAAGCACAAAGGCTATTTTTTCGCTCTTCAGCGGACTCTATGATTTTTTTAGCCGAGAGACTTTTGGTATTCGTTCGGATGTAAGGGTCCCTTCAATATATAATCTCTTGACTGAGAACTACGACAGTTTTTTGGTGACCCCATCTTCCATATCCTGGTATTTCCCAACCGCCTTTGTTAAAAATGGTGGATTCCCCGAAGTGCATAGCTATGAAAATCTAAACTTTAAAATTAAGGAGGAATTTCATTCTCTTGGTCGTTACATTGCAAGAGATGAAATTCAAACGATTGATTTTTTCCTTCAGAGATTGAACAAGGCCAGAGAGCCCTTTCTTGGAATCTATATTAGCTTTACAGCCCACCTCCCCTATTTTGACTATGGCCCTCAATACCACATTATGGAGAATGATGGTCGTGCAATCAGCCGATACTACAATAACTTAAACCTTCTGGATCATATGATAAACCGAATCTATGATCATCTAAAAAATCACGGATTATTGGAGCGTACCATATTGGTGATCGTTGGTGATCACGGCCAGGCCTTTGGGCAGCACCACTCAGATAATTATATGCACCACAGATATAGCTATAATGAGAATCTGGAGACACCAGCGATCATTTATCAACCAGCGCTCTTTAAGCCGAAGGCATTTGAATGGCCTACCAGCCACGTCGATCTATTGCCCACCCTTCTTGATGCTATGAGAATTCCATTTAGCCCCGATCTCTTTGATGGAGAGTCTCTTTTTCAGAATAGGCTGAAGCGAAAATACCTCTTCTTCTACGGACATGAAGAATGCATCACATGCCTTGACACGAATCTCATCAAAGTTCAGTATTCTTTAAAAAAGAATAGATGTTGGGCCTTTGATTTAAAGCGTGATCCAGATGAGAAAAATCCCCTCGATTGCTCCCTCTATGAGCCCCAATTTGAAGCGCTTCGAAAGTTCGTAAGTTATCACAATGCAATTCTAATCATGTACAACGAAGGTATGAAAGAAAGAATGAGATCATCAGGAAAAGAGGCGAGATGAGAACAGGCCGTCAGGGAGAATTCATTTCATCAAGAAGCCTTCCCTTTCAGACCCTGTGAAAATCGAAGTCCAAGTGGTTACCAGCTTCCGCCGCCACCGCCTCCGAAGCCACCTCCTGAAAAACCACCTCCCCCAAGACCACCACTCCCAATACCACTTCCTCTCGGTGAGGAGAACATGGCAGAGCCAAGGCTTGAGGTCATGGAATTGAGAGAATGTGTAAAGGCGTATGGACTGAAAGTCCTAAATCCAACGGGAGAGATATACCACTGAGGTGGCTCTTGATAGATCCCTTCAAAAGCCTCTGCCCAATTATCTGCGACATCAAGGGCAATGGCATAGGGTAAGAACTTAGAGAAAAGATCTTTGTCTCCCATTCGTTCGAGCCTGTCCTTTTCGGCCCGATTCATAAATTCCTGAAACCCTAAAATATCCATATAGGCAGTTGTCCCTGCCCTTGTCTTGGCGGGCATATACCTTCCGAAGAAAAGGACGGACAGTCCTGTCAATCCACTTGCGATAAAGCCTTTTCCTATTGAATAAGGAAAGAAGAATGCGAGCATAAAACCGCCAATTACAATGATAAGAATTCCTATTAGGTTATACACACTCCTCACTTTTTCAGGGTTAATTAGAAAATACTTCTTTTTTACCAGCTCTCCATAGAGGGTCTTTTTCAAGTTAATTAAATTCTTGTAAAATTTGTTCTTCAAACTCGAGGCACGAACTCTTGGGACCCCTTCAAAAAGGCTATCCATCAATTCGGTTTCAAAGGAGTTTAGATTCAAATCAGGCTCCTTCATCTTTTTAAGACGATAATCTGCCCTTTCGAATATGATCCCCTCTTTTTCAGTTTCCTCAATCTGGATATACCCTTTTACGGCAAGGCCAACGATCGTTGAAGTGATATCTCTCGGATCGAGTTTCTCATCAACAAGCGTTCCAACCTCTGCAGGCGTTAGGGGTTTATTATCAAATTTAGGAGGTTCATACATGACTGTGACGGATTCTCTCATTCTTGGATCTCTTCCTTTTCGATACCAGCGATTGGCCATGAAGATCAGCGAAAAAATGGGAAGTAAAAATACCCAATTCTCTCCTATATTGATTGCCCACAAAATCTTTTTCAATGACGATGGAGGAGAGACAAGTCCCTTATCCCATCCGAAGGCAATGGTCAGGGCTTCACCCGGATGAAGGGTTTTGGTTGTGATGAATCTACCTCTATTCTCAAAGGTTTCATGTTCACAATCGGATGCTTTGGAACCGTAGGCCCCTGTATATCCTGCTGTCCATAAATTCTTACTTTTCTCCTTTGTTGACAGAGAGACATCTGCGTATGCCTCTTTGATAGGAGCCTTCCATTGATTTCCTGTCACATTCCAGTAGAGTTCATCATGGTCATTGAAAAAGAGAACGGCATTTTCGACTTCATAGGTGATTACATAAGTCTGATCTCCCTCTACAAATTGCTTTGGATGACCAATCCTGATGTTGATCATATGGCCTGTTTTCTTAACTTGATATTTCCAAACTTTCCCTGCCCCATCCGTAACGGATAGCATCTTTGTAGGTGTAGTAATTGTCTTGCCGAACTCATCCCTGTATTTATATGGGATTTCTCGATAAATACCGTGTCTTGGCCTGTGAAACTTCACATCGATCGTCTCTCGAACAATAAACGATGAGTCTTTTTGGATCGTGATATCCGAGTGAAATTTAGTGATGGTGAAATACTGTGCGAAAACAGAAGAAATTAATAGGATGAGGTTAAGGCTAAGGTTAAGAAAAAAAATTACAAATAATTTATTTCCTACTTCCAATTTCCAATTTCCCATTTCCAATTTCATGAGAAACTCACCTTGGCAGGCTCTCTTTCCATCCCAGGGGCTTCGAGCTGGAATAACTCTGCCTGCCTAAAATTAAATTGTGATGCAATCAGGTTTGAAGGAAATGACTCAATCATGACATTATAATCCCGAACCACTGCATTATAATACCTTCTTGCATATTCAATATTATTCTCCAATTCCTGTAACTGAGATTGAAGCTGCAAGAAATTGGCATTGGCCTTCAGTTCCGGATAGGCCTCTGCTACAGCAAAAAGGCTCTTCAAGGTATCCCTCAACATATTTTCAGCCTTCGCCATCTCTGCTGGAGAGTTTGCCTTCATGGCCATTGCCCTTGCCTGGGTGACCTTCTCAAAAACAGCCTTTTCATGTGAAGCATATCCCTTTACTGTTTCAACCAGATTGGGCACGAGATCATACCGCTTTTTACACTGGACATCGATATCAGACCACGAAGACTTGACGGTATTTCTGAGTCGAACAAGTTTGTTGTAAATGGCGATGACACCAATTACAAGAATGGCAATGATGATGAGGATGACGATTAGGGTCATTTTTTCCTCCTTTTTAAGATTGTTCAGTAGGTTATAAAATTTTAAAGATTTTTGCAAGCATAAAACTTTTGGACCCAAAAGCTGAATCCTCCCTTCCCTGGAAGGCGAGGGGTTCCAATAGCAAGGTTGACCCGTTCGACGGCGCCAAGCCCCGCCCTTTAGGGCGGGGAATAAAGCGCCGCTCAGGGTCAACCCTCACCTGTATGTCATTCCTGCGAAAGCAGGAATCCAGACAGAGAATTCCTGGATGCCCGCTTTCGCGAGCATGACAAAAAAGAGAACACTGCTTGGTTTGATTCATACTTAGTCTGCTTACATCACCTTCGCCGAGGGGACACACTAAAGTGATCGCCTAATGGCGAATGATTTTTCTAATCTCAAAAAGATACATTACGTTGCTAAACCTTGCTAAGAAGAACATTTGGAATTATGATTTTTACATGAAAAAGAGGATTCTTGGCAAAACAGGATGGGAAATCTCCTCTATTGGATTTGGGGCAATAAAATTGCCTCAGATAAGCCAGAGGGAGTGTGATACTCTTCTCAGTCGAGCCATTGACCTCGGTATCAATTTTGTGGATACGGCCGACTGTTATGGCGATAGCGAAGAGAAGATTGGAAAGGCTTTAAGCAAGCGACGCAAGGAATTTTATCTCTCGACAAAAATTGATGAGAGGGATAAAGTTGGCGTCTCAAAAAAATTGGAACGCTCCCTCCAGAGGCTTAAAACCGAATGGATCGATCTTGCCATGTTTCACGATGTGCTCGGTTCTGAATATGAAAACCTATTTGTGAGAGGTGGGCTCGAAGCCTTAAAAGAGGCTAAAAAACAAGGCAAAGTCCTTGAGATTGGAATCAGTATCCATAACTCGGTTTCGATGATGAAAAAGGTCATTGAATCTGGTGCCTTTTCTGTTCTTATGGTCGCCTACAGTGCTATTGATGAAGATCGTCTTACTTCAGATCTCATCCCTTCTGCCTTCCAAAAGAAAGTGGGGTTAATCGCCATGAAGCCTTTGGCTGGTGGGAGGTTGGCTGAATGGAGAGAGTGGAATAAGAAATATTTTAAAGATCAAATTCCTGCACAGGTCTGCCTCCGATATATCCTCACAAACCCCTTTATCACCTGTGCGATCCCCGGAATGACCAATTTAAGAGAACTGAAGGAAAATGTGGAGGTTGGAGAAAATCCTGTCGGTCTATCTAATGAAGAGATTGGGGTACTGATGAATTGGGTAGGAGAGATAGGAAAAGGATTCTGTAGAAATTGTGGTTACTGTCTTCCATGTCCGGAAGGAATTCCCATTCCAGATATTTTCAGATTTGAAGGTTATTATGAACGCTATGGAATGAAGAAATGGGCGGTTGAACAATATCAAGCCCTTCCCGTTAAATCAGAAGCATGCTCTTTATGCAATCAGTGTTTAACTCGTTGCCCCTACGGTGTCCCTATCCCTGACCGTTTAAAGGAGACCCATCAAAGATTAAGAGCTTAATAGTATGTCAAAATTTGAAATAAAAAGAATCCTCATCTCCCCTTCTTTCCCTTCAAGAGTCTGGCTATGGATCTGACTTCCACCCCTTCTGGAACTATCCACTGAAAGGAGTCTTCTGACAAGGAAGGATTGAGGAGAATCTCCTTTAATCTGAGTTCAATGCGGGCCTCTTTCTCCACTACTTCAATCCGAATCCGATTCGGAATATCACTTCCTTCGCCCATCTCTGAGGAGATTTTAATCTCACCTGCCTTCTCGATCAGATCTTCAAATTGCGAAACTTCTCCGCTATAGGCCCTCTTCTGAAAGGGGACGAGGAGAAAAAATGCACCATTTCGTAAGATGGCATCGAAAACACCCATTCCCAAGGGAAGATAACCGAGGAGTCGAAGCTTATCTGGTTTTTGATAAAGGAGAAATCCATTGAGAAGAAAATTCATCTCCTCTCCACTTCTCACAATATCAATTCGAATCGAGGCCCTTGCCTGAAGAGATTCTGTAGAAGAAAAAGCTTCGAGAAGCTTCTCAATCGGATTCTCAAAAGGTGCCTTTTCAGGGGGAATGATTTCAACCTTTTTAGGACACCCCCAGAGAAAAAGCGGCATGATGATGAGGCAGAGGATATAAAAACAGGATTTTTGAACCATTTTAATATTCTCCTATCAAAATTTTTCAAAATGGCTTCCGTTATCAATATAACACAGCATCTCACCTTTCGTCTAATAATCTTAATCTAAACCCAAATTGAGCGATTCTTTGCATAAAGTAAGCATAGATTGTCATTCCCGCGAAGGCGGGAATCCAGAAAAAGACAAAGAAACTGGATTCCTGTTTTCACAGGAAACCCTGGATTCCTGCTTCCGCAGGAATGACGATCCGGGAAGAGCAGGATGGCATAAATTGTTTATTGGTATAACACATTAACTTTTAAGTATAGAAACTCAGGAAACTCCAGAAAAATAATTAAGTGGCCGAAAGAGCCATGCTGTTTTAAAATATGTTAATTGAGGTTATGTATGAGTGAGGGAAGAAAATTTATATCAGGTATCATCCCCCCTAAAGAAAAATTGGAGCCGGCATGGTGGTTTGCCTTCCAAGGGAATAAACTTCTTGTTTATCTCGAATCTTCATCGGTCAGCATTCCAAACCTTGTTGATTTTGCAGAGCTGGGGTTGGAGGTATTACGTGAGCATTATCTTGGCCGACTTGATAACTGCTACTGTTATGCCATCGAAGTGGCTGAAGAAACTATCCCGCCAGAAGGGATGAGCTTTGAGGGCTTGCGACAGGTATACGATCGTTTGGATGAAGATCTGTTCTGGGTGGCAGCACGGGCGGTTCAAATTGTAGATTGGGAGAGGACACACAAATTTTGCAGCCGATGCCGGGCTCCTTTGAGAAATAGTGTCACTGAACGGGCAAAAGAATGTCCTGAATGTGGTCTTCTCCATTTTCCACGTCTGTCTCCGGCGATTATTGTCCTTGTTGAGCGCGATCGTAAACTCCTTCTGGCACGATCCCGTCACTTTCAACCAGGGATGTATAGTGTCCTTGCTGGATTTGTAGAGCCGGGGGAGTCGCTCGAAGAGGCAGTGGTACGCGAGGTGAAGGAGGAGGTAGGCATATCTGTAAAGGACATTCGATACTTCGGCAGTCAACCCTGGCCTTTTCCCCATTCGCTGATGATCGGGTTTACTGCCACTTATAATGGTGGCGAAATCTCTCTCGATAATACGGAGATCGAAGATGCCGGCTGGTTCACAGTGGACAACCTACCACACATCCCCGGCAAAATCAGCATCGCCCGTAAATTAATAGACTGGTTTTTGACAAAACAAGAAAAACCTCCAAGGAATATTTAGGAAAAAATGATTTTGACCTCTTGGGGTTGACTTTTTGAAAGAGATAGTTTAAGTCCTGCCCATGAGAATTGATCTACACTGTCACAGTAAATATTCCCACGATAACTATCTTGAGCCTGAGGAATTGATAGAACAAGCCATCAAGATGAATCTGGAAGGTGTCTGTTTTACAGAGCATGCTTATCTTTTAGATTCCTGGGCTATAGAAAGAATAAAAGTTCCTGAGGGTTTTTATATATTCAGAGGGGTTGAACTATCCACAAACCATGGGCATCTTCTTGTCTATGGTTTAAAAGAAGATTCCTGGGACCCATGGTACAGTCACAATTATTTGGACCTTTTCCGCATATTAGAAAAGGTCCATAGCCATGGTGGTATCTGCGTGCCAGCCCATCCATTCAGGGGTTGGGATTCCTTTGGTGAGAATGTTTTTAAGGTTGACGGCATTGACGCCATTGAGACCCATAATGGCTTGGACATCAGAGAAAGAAATCAAAAGGCAATCCACACTGCAAATATCAGAAATCTTCCTTCAATAGGTGGAAGCGACTGCCATATGAAAGACCAGGTAGGCCGTGCCTTACCGAATTTAAAAATCATATTCATACGATCGATGAGTTGATAGAAGAAGTAAAGAAGGGAAACTGTAAGGGGATGAGTCTATAGGGATCCCCCCGACAGAAAATAATTGTTCTTTTTTAAATTAAATGATGACAAACCAGCCGACATTCACTTTCGAAATGCAGAAAGCTCTGAGGTTCAGCGTTTCGAAAACCAATGTTTCCCAGTTAACCTTATCGTGCTCGGCCAAAGACGTTAACTTGTTTCCCTTTTGGCATCCCCCTACCCTATTCTCCCATTTATTAAAGGAATCTCTTCAAACTTAATGCAATTTCACAAACTGATGAAAAAATGGTAAAATGAAATGGTGAATATCTATTTCTTTAAAATTGCTTCTCTTTTCTACTTATTGGGGACGCTTGCCTATTCCATCTACATTATCTTTCTTAAGGAGTCCCCCTCTAAAATAGCGGCAGCCATTGTCTCAATCGGTTTTGTATCCCATACCTTTGCTCTTTTGACGAGGTTGGTTGAGGCAGGCCACACTCCTGTGACCAATCTCTATGAATCCCTCTCTTTCTTTGCCTGGATGATCATCGGAGTACTCCTGATCGCCAATCTAAAATACCGGATCAAAGTCTTGGGCTCTTTCCTTACCCCGATTGCCTTAATCCTCATGCTCTTCGCTTTTGCCCTTCCAAAAGAGATCCTACCCCTGGCCCCGGTTTTGAGGAGCTTCTGGCATCCTTTCCATGTTATCTTTGCCTTTTTGGGCAATGCCATCTTCACTCTGTCTTTTTGTTGCGGTGTGATGTACCTGGCTCAGGAACATCAACTCAAATCGAAAAGATTGGGACCGGTCGCCAAAAGGTTACCCTCTCTGAAGGTCTTGGACGATCTCAACTATCAGTCACTGACATTTGGGTTTCCACTATTGACCTTGGGGATCATCACAGGTGCTATTTGGGCCGAATATGCTTGGGGCCGATATTGGGGTTGGGATCCTAAAGAGACCTGGTCCCTGATCACATGGTTCTTGTATGCAGCCCTGCTCCACCAGCGCCTTACAGTAGGGTGGAGAGGTCGGAAGGCGGCCATCATGGCCATCGTGGGATTCTTAGCTGTGTTGTTCACATTCTTAGGTGTGAACCTCATCCTCCCAGGACTTCATTCCTATTCGAATTGGTAGGGTTTATGGAAATAGTGTTTAGGTAAGGGTTAGGAAGCCCGTTTGGTCTTATGTCTATGGGTTAGGGTTAAAAGATTAAAAGACCAATGACTTAACCCACGAAACCGACATCCTTACCTTTACCCTTATACGAAGAATTTAATTTCCTCTTTAAATATGGAACTGATCGTCATCGGATTGAATCATAAGACTGCACCTATTGAGATTAGGGAAAAACTGGCCTTTCAGGAAGCCGAGATTGAGAAAGCCCTCTGTCAAGTCAAATCTCTTCCTTCGCTAAAGGAAAATATGATCCTCTCTACTTGCAATCGGGTAGAGATCTATGCGGTTGCTCGTGAACCAGAGAAGGCCATTCTCGATCTGAAAAATTTCCTTTCTCGATATCACAGCTTCCCCTTAAAGGAATTCGAAAAAAATCTCTATCTTCTCATCCGAGAAGAGGCAGTGAGACACATCTTTCGGGTCGCCTCAAGCCTCGATTCTATGGTAGTGGGCGAACCTCAAATATTGGGACAGATTAAATCAGCTTACAACACCTCCTCAGAATACAAAACCTCTGGCCTTATTCTTCACCGACTTCTCCACCGAGCTTTCCATGTGGCAAAAAGGGTGAGAACGGAGACCAAGATTGGTAACAATGCCGTTTCGGTCAGTTTTGTCGCTGTGGAACTGGCCAAGAAAATCTTTGGGACCTTGGAGAAAAAAACCGTTTTGCTAATTGGCGCGGGTGAGATGTGTGAATTGGCAGCCCAACACCTCGTATCCAATGGAGTGGAAAAGGTACTCGTTGCGAACCGAACCTATGAAAGGGCTGTGACTCTTGCTCAGGAATTTAAAGGGGAATCTATCCCCTTCGAAGAGATTGTACAAGGTTTGAAAAGGGTAGACATCGTGATCAGTTCAACCGGATCGCCCCAATATCTCCTTCGACATGAACAGATCTCCAAAGTGATCAAGGATAGGAAACAGAAACCCATCTTCTTTATTGACATCGCTGTACCTCGAGACATTGAACCCAAAGTCGGTGATATTGATAATGTCTACCTTTACGATCTTGATGACCTTCAGGAAGTCGTAAACGCAAATATCCAGGACCGGGAAAAGGAGGCCAAAAAGGCGGAGGCGATCGTCCAAGATGAA
>Ga0194125_10006032_pt1 | contig 18119 bp, 14 predicted proteins | sample TA2KigC250mmetaG_FD_148626 | JGI IMG/M metagenome (GOLD analysis project Ga0194125, IMG submission 148626) | Freshwater microbial communities from Lake Tanganyika, Tanzania - TA2015034 Kigoma Deep Cast 250m | ecosystem: Environmental > Aquatic > Freshwater > Lake | place: Tanzania: Lake...
GGCTGCAGCCGGTTTCGCCTTCTTCGTTCTCATCCCCGGAACAGCACTCGGATTCCAGCAGGCCTTCAAGTCAACTTCATCGTGGACGCGCCAGATGATCGTGCCGTTTGTCTCCGCCGCCGCGCCCGGCTACATGCAGGCGCGCCATGACAACCAGTCGCTTACCGGAGCGGCCTACAGGCTGCTCCATGACACTCCCGCAATCCGCATCAAGACCATGGACTGGGAAGACGGCATCAGGGTCAACATCGCAGCACTGCCACACCGAACGGTCGCCGGCCTGCTCAGGGCTGCGTTCGTGGCCATCCTTGCCGCGGCCGCCATTTCCATGCGGGCGCCGGAACACGACCGACGCAACATCGCGCACCTCGGCGAGTATGCGATCGTGGCTCTTTGCATGCTGCTCATCTCGGAGCGAACCTGGAAGCACCACTTCGTTCTCATAGGGCTCTCGCACGGCTTCCTTATCACGGTCCTGCTCCGGCACGCGGTGAGAGGAACTGCCTACAGAATCGTTCTGTCATGCCTTGTCGCCGCCGCCATCCTCCACAACGTGTTCATCGACGGTTTCATCGGCCGGCTGGTCAGCGATTACGCGGAAGCCTACGGGGTCCATGCCGCGGGAACCATGCTGCTGTTTTCCGCATGCGTCTACGCATCGCTGAGCCTTGCAGCCGGACAGGGTAGTTGCTTACCGCAGTCTCGAACCGGACTCCGTCGCGGCCAGGCGGTCAATGGTCGGAGTGCGGATCACGGAATTCCCGCAGCATCCGACCTCCGCCCACCTGAGCTGGTCGCAGATGCAGACAATAATGTTGGGTTTTGTCCTTAACATCGTCCCTCCGCCGTCCAGCGCCTACGCGCGCCCGGCCAGCTTGCTGCCCTGCTCGAAGAAATAGACGAGCGTGTCGTGCTCGACGTCCGGCGGGATGGAGTGGTCGGACTGAACGATGTACCCCGCCCCTTTTCTAAGCACGGGCAGGACACGCCTCTCCAGCTCGCTGTCAATCGCCGTGCGGTCGTTGGATGCAATAACGCGGATGTCCACCCCGCCGCAGAACGATATCCTGTCGCCGAACTCGCCGGCCAGCTTCGCGAGATCCATCCCGGCTTTCACTTCCATCGCCTGCAGGCAGTCCATCCCGGCGCGGATAAGGCCCGGCACTAGCGGCGCCACGTATCCGCAGGAATGAACAATCACTTTGCGCCCCTGCGAGTGGACGTAGTCAAACAGCTTCCTGTGACCGGGCATCACTATGTCCTCGTACATGGCCGGCGACATGAAGGGCCTCTCCTTGAAGCCCATGTCCTCGTAGAACCAGAATGCGTCCGGCATTCCTTCCTCGGCAAAGAGGATATCCATGTGCCGCAGGGTCATGTCGGTGTAGACGTTGACCATATCCTTCACCCAGTCCGGATCGAGTGCCATGCCCATGAGCATGTACTCGTGCCCGCAGAGCGGGTGCATCTGCTCGAACGGCGCGATTCCAGACCAGAGAAACGCCCTGCCCTCCGCGGCGGCCTTCCGTTTCGAGTCACGGTACGACTCGAAGGGAATGCGGCGCCTGTCAGTCGCCAGAAGCTTCTCGCGGGCATGCTTCTCCCACCCGTCCCGGTCCTTCACGAGAAAATCAACATGTTCCGGCGTGCCTGACTTGTTCTTCCAATGCCGCAGAGTCGCGCCGTTGCCGTTGAGTTTGAGCACGGTGTCGGCGGTTTCCTCGACAACCTGCTCTTTGAAGTCGAGGTCGGCGACCGAGCTCAGCCAGCCGCCGGTCCGCCAGCTCATGTCGAAGTGCAGGACAGCGTCTTCCTTGTCTTTCATCTTCCCCTGCGCCACATACTTCCTGTGGGTGTCGGCCCACAGGCCGTCTCCCCATGCCAGCAGGTCAACAGGCTCGCGGTTCAGCGCGCCGAAAAAACGTTCCTTGTGTGTCATCTTAAGAATCCCCTGTCATGTCACTGCCCCCCGCTCAGATGGGGCGGTCAGTTCCCGCGGATTGTAGTTCCGCCAGCGGCAAGCTCAACGACATTCGAAGCCGCGGACTGCGGGAGGATGCCGAAGTGCTCGACGTACCCAATCCATTCGAGGACTACCGGTTCAGGAACACGGCAGGCGCAGTGGGTGATAATGATCTCCGACCCGCCCGGCAACGGCCGCCAGGCGTGTTCGGCGATGCTGTTCATGAGAGCCCCGACCCCGGAGCACCTTCGTTACGATCCTCTGAGGAATCCGCGCTCCGAGTCAGCGGCAGGAAACGCTCTACAGGAGCCTCAACCTGTTCCGCCTCGGTTGAAGAGAGGATGACTTCGGCACAGACACCCTGAGCACCCCGTTCGAGAACACGGCCCGCGCACCCGGTTCCTCAACCGGCCCGGGAAACATGATCCTCCGCTCAAACCCCTTCATCCCCGGCATCCGCAACGTCTCCTGCGCCGGCAGGGAAATGACGCTGAGCAACTGGCCGTCCAGCGCCACACGGAGACAATCGCAGTCAACCATCGGAAGGCTCATCAGAACCGTGTAACCGTTCTTGTCCTCGCGCAGGTCCATGGCCGGCAACGCCACGTTCGCCCGCCAGTCCGGCTCCGGGCCGAAAAAAAGACTCATTTCGCGCATGCTGTCCGCCGCGCTTTCAAGCATCGCGTCGAGCTCGCGGAATACATCGTGGCCCGGCCAGGCGCGCGGCCCGGGAGGCGGAAATCGACGGACCCCAGCGTAATCACCCGGCGCCGGGACGGTCTGCCTCGCCTCCGCGGCGGCTTCGGATATCATCGCGGAGCACGCCTCCTGCTCCTTCTCAAGGCGGGAGAGCCTCGCCATGATCATCACCTGCAGGGCCAACACCATGGCAAGCACCAGCCTTTCAATCGTCAATACTCTGCCCTGACTCTTCATTCCAGCGCCCTTCCATCCAGAGACTGCATGCCCGCTGCCGCACCGGATTCACGCAAAAACCATGCCGCCGGATCCCCGCATAGTCCCCTCTGCCGCCCGATGCGAAATAAAGAGCGTCATCACGCGAAACCGGGACCGGTCCGCCTGCCTACGCGCTTCATTATCCGCCCCCGGCACCATCTTCAAATGTCATTGAGTGCGACTTTCTTTCACACCTGCGCGTCAGATTGCTCCGGCAAACCGCCATCCGGACCGGTCGCACAGGACGCGCTGCAAAGTAAATTCAGTTTGCCCCGCGGCCTGATTCGATTTGTAGCCGTACCGGTTGCGGCGGTATGTTTGGTGCTGGTCCGACACGGGAACGGGTAAATTCCATGAATATACCGGACAGGCGCAAGTCCGACCTGCCGCTTTCAGTGCTGGCGGTCGGCATGGTGCTGCTGATCGCGGCGATGGCCGGGTCAGGTCTTGTCGTGCTTGGCCGGCTTCAGCAGGACCTGGCGCGCGAATCCGCCGCGCGCAACGTGCTCCGGCAGGGGCGGCTCCTCACAGGCTATCTTGCCGCCCAGCCCGCTGTCGCACAGGGCGCGGCTGCAGACGGCGGCTGGATGGACTTCGCGCGGCTCTATGCCTCGCTGCGCGCCATGGAGCCGTCGCTGCGCTATGTTTCGGTCACGGATGCCGACGGCGTAACCATTTTCCACCGCGGCGCCGACGCGGTGGACGGCGACGCCACGGACGAAGCCCTTCGCTCCGTTGCGCTTGCCGCGACGCGCGCCAAACCGGAACAGAAACTCATAAGCACCACTGAAGGCGTCGTCCCGGTGGTTGCGTTCCGCCTCGAAACCGGCGCGGGGTCCAATGCCGCAAGGCATGTTGAGATCGGAATGGACCGCGCCGCGGTCGCCAGGGAAGAGGCGGTCACGGTGCGTGCCATTTCGGCAATGTTCAGGGTGTCCTTCGTGACGGTCATTGTATCGTTCACCGCCTGCGCCGTTCTGGTGCTGTGGATAATGCGCCGCGAGGCGAGGCGGGAGCGCCTTCGCCGCGAGGAGGAACACCTCGCGTTCTCGGGCATCATGGCAAACGGAATCGTCCATGACTTCCGCAACCCGATGTCGTCCGTCAAACTCGACGCACAGATGCTGCTCAAGGAGTCCTCGCGCCCGGACGGCCCGCGCCCCGAACGAGTCGCGGAACTGGCAGAACGGATGCGCGAGACGGTTGACAGGATGGACAGCGTGTTTCGAGAGTTCCTTTTCGTTTCCAGGCCGGCCGCGCCTGGGGCCAAACCGTTCTCGCTCAGCGTGATGCTGCGCAACTGCCTGGCGATGCTCACACCCCGCTTCGAGGCGGCCGGAGTCCGCAGCGAACTCGTGTGCGACCCACCCTCGATCACCGTGAACTGCCATGAACCATCTGTTCTCCGGGCCGTGACAAACGTGATCATCAACGCGGTGCAATTCGCGGGCACGAACGGCCTTGTCCGCATATCCGCCAGGTCCGACGGCCAGCGGGCGTCCGTCCTGATCTCCGATACCGGGCCCGGCGTGGGCCCGGCGGAGAAGAAGAAGGTGTTCGACATGTTCTATTCATCGCGCCCGGGCGGGACCGGGCTCGGGCTCTTCATGGCAAGGGCCTCGCTTGAGCGTTGCGGGGGCTCTTTGTCGCTTGTCCACGGCGATTTGCACGGAGCTTGCTTCCGTATCGTGCTTCCGAACGTCGTGAAGGGTGCAGACGGGGAGACCAATGGAGAACGCAAGAATACTGGTGGTTGAGGATGACCCGGACGGGCGCAGGTCGCTCGTCGAGGCGGTCGCCGATACCGGGGCGACGGTGCATGCGGCAGCCACCGGCGATGAAGGTGTCCGCCTGTTCAGGGAAAAGGGCGCCGACGTCGTCATTTCCGACCTCGTCCTGCCCGACCGCGACGGGCTTTCGGTGCTGGAAGAGATCGCCCGCGTGGATCGCAGGATTCCTGTCCTGATCATCACGGCCTACGGCTCGGTGGAAACAGCCGTACGTGCAATGAGATCCGGCGCGTACGACTACATAACCAAGCCGCTTGACCTCGATGAACTGCAGGCCAAGCTCGCCCGCGCCGTGGAAACAAGCCGGCTGCGTTCGAAGGTGGACGAGCTTCAGGAGTCCATGCGCCTCCGCTACACCGCCTCGGCGATGGTCGCGCAGTCCCCCGCCATGCGCGAGGTCCTGCGCCAGATTGAAGCGCTCGCCGCGACAAATGCGACCGTCTTCATCAGCGGCGAAAGCGGAACGGGCAAGGAACTCGTCGCCCGCGCGCTTCATGTTGACGGCATACGCGCCAACGGCCCCTTTATCGCGGTCAACTGCGGCGCGTTCGCGGAGTCGCTTCTGGAATCCGAGCTCTTCGGCCACGAGAAAGGCTCTTTCACCGGGGCGGTACGCCAGCACAAGGGCGCGTTCGAGCGCGCGGATGGCGGCACGCTGTTCCTTGATGAAATAGGCGACGCGCCGAAGTCGGTGCAGGTGAAGCTGCTGCGCGTCCTGGAAGAGCGGGAAATCGTGCGCGTAGGAGGGCAGGAATCCTTCCGCGTGGATGTGCGGCTCATCTCGGCATCCAATCGCGATCTCGAAGCGATGGTGAAGGCCGGCGAGTTCAGGGAAGACCTCATGTACAGGCTGAAAGTCGTTTCGCTGCACGTTCCCCCGCTTCGGGAGCGGCGCGAGGATATCCGGCCGCTCGCGGACCGCTTTATCGCCGCGGCATGCGAGGAACACGGACGCCACGTCGAGTCAGTTGCCCCGTCGTTTTACGAGAAGCTTGAAGCGTTCGACTGGCCCGGCAACGTGCGCCAGCTCCGGAACGTGGTTGAGGCCGCGGTCATCATGTCGCCATCGCCCGGCCTGGACGCTGGCTCAATCCGGTTCGCGGGCAAGCCGAACGCCTCCGTCGCCGGCGAGACCCTGACAACGCCGGAGAATATGACCTTCGCGGACATCGAACGCGAGGTGCTCGTCCAGACACTCCGCCGCCTCGGCGGGAACAGGACGCTGACAGCCGAGAAACTCGGCCTTTCCCGCCGCACTGTCCAACGCAAGATCCAGGAGTACGGCCTGCCTTACTGACACTGTGGCACGCGCCCTGCTAAGACTTCGGCACTGCCGTGCGCGTTCACTTGCGTCCGTAACCGGGCGCGTATATCGTGCCGGCCTGTTTCCTGGCATGAGGCCGCTCTTTGACGGGCTGATGTTCTCGTCCCCGTCATGCGGCCGGTACTCAACCATCGGAGGAGCGCCATGCTTGAGGTAAGGGAGTTGCGGAAGAGCTTCGGCTCTTTCGAAGCGGTGAAGGGTGTGTCTTTCACCGTCAACAAGGGCGAGGTCCTCGGCTTCCTCGGGCCAAACGGAGCCGGGAAGACAACGACCATGCGCATGATAACGGGGTTCCTGCCGCCGTCGGCCGGCACCGCGATCGTCAACGGGCACGACATCACCACGCATCCTGTCCAGGCGAAGGGTCAGATCGGGTACCTGCCCGAGAACGCGCCGTCGTACGACTCGATGACGGTGACCGATTTTCTTGGTTTCACGGCCGAGGTCCGCGGTTTCCGTGGAAGCGAACGCCGCGACCGTGTGGAGGCGGCGATCAAGCAGTGCCGCCTCGAAGGCGTCCGGCGCCAGGCCATCGACACGCTGTCGAAGGGCTACCGCCAGCGGACGTGCTTCGCCCAGGCAATCCTGCACGACCCGCCCATCCTTATCATGGACGAACCGACCGACGGGCTTGACCCGAACCAGAAGTTCGTTGTGCGGGAAATGATCAGGAAAATGGCGGCTCAGAAGATCATCGTCATTTCAACCCACATCCTCGAGGAAGTGGATTCGGTCTGCACCCGCGCCATCATCATCGCCAACGGCACGATCGTGGCTAACGGCACCCCGCAGGAACTGCGGTCGAAAAGCCCCACCGGCCGGTTGGACGACGTGTTTCGCAGGCTGACCATCGGCGGAGAGGAGGCTCGCAATGACTAGCGCGCGCAACGTGACGGCTGTTTTCAAGCGCGAACTGCGCTCCTACTTCGAGTCGCCGGTGGCCTATGTGTTCCTCGTGGTCTTCCTCGCGCTCACGGGCTTCCTTACCTTCTCGGTGACCCAGTTCTACGAGCGGCGCACGGCCGACCTGCAGCCGTTCTTCTTCTGGCACCCGTGGGTGTACCTGCTGCTGGTGCCGGCGGCGACGATGGGCCTGTGGGCGGAGGAGCGCAGGAGGCACAGCATCGAACTGCTGCTGACGATGCCGATAACGCTCTCTCAGGCGGTTCTGGGCAAGTTCCTCGCGGCATGGCTGTTCCTGGCGATAGCGCTCGGGCTTACATTCCCGGTCGTGCTCACAACGATGTACCTCGGCAAGCCGGACATGGGCGTGGTGCTCTGCGGCTATGTCGGGTCGCTGATGATGGCCGGGGCGTGCGTGTCGGTGGGCATGCTGACCTCTTCGCTCACGCGCAGCCAGGTGATCAGCTTTGTGCTGGCGCTGGTGTTCTGCCTGCTTCTGCTCATCGCCGGATGGCCGCCCGTGACCGGCTTTTTCACGCGCTGGGCGCCGAACTGGCTCGTCAACGGAGTCGCCGCGTTCAGCCTTATGCCGCACTTCGAATCCATGCAGCGCGGCGTGCTGGACCTGCGGGATATCGTCTACTACGCGTGCGTGATGATCTTCATGGTGGCCGCAACGAACGTTGCGCTGGACAGCAGAAAGTCGGCCTGAGGGCCGGGTCTGGAATCGCGGGGGCAATACTATGTCGAAACATTCATCCAGTCTCAGAATGAGCGGAGGCCTGATCGGGCTGCTGGCCATGCTGGCCATCCTGGTCGCCGTGAACGTGATAGTCGGCCAGGTGCGTTTGCGCGCCGACCTGACGGAAGAGAAGCTCTATACGCTGTCCGACGGAACACGCCGCATACTGAAGGGCCTCGAACACGACGTCACGCTGAAGTTCTTCTTCAACGCGTCGTCGCCGGCCGTGCCGGTGTTTCTGAAGAACTACGCACGCCAGGTGGAGGACCTGCTCGCCGAATACTCGATTGCATCGCGCGGCCGCGTGACGATCGAGAAGTATGACCCGAGGCCGGACTCCGACGAGGAGGAGTGGGCCGGGCGCTACGGGATATCAGGGCAGCAGGTGACGCCGTACGATCCGCCGGTCTACCTCGGACTGGTCGTCGTCTCCGGCGAGGTGGAAGGAACTATACCGGTTCTCGATCCGCGCACGGAGGAACTGCTCGAATACAACATCACGCGCCTCATCCACCGGGTATGCAACCCGGAGAAGCCGGTCCTCGGCGTCATGAGCACCCTTCCCGTTCTCGGGCAGTCCGCGCCGCGCTTCCCCTTCCCCGGCCAGGATGGCGGCAACCAGCCGGCATGGGCGCTGTTCCAGGATCTGCGCCGCGATTACACGCTGCGCGAGGTCCCCGCGACGGCGGAAAGCATAGACGCCGACGTCCAGGCGCTTGTCGTCGTCCACCCGAAGGATCTGCAGGAAACCACCCTTTACGCGCTCGACCAGTTCGCGCTGCGGGGCGGACGCCTGCTGGTCTTTGTCGATCCGCTCAGCCTCACCGACCTCGAGTCGCAGCCGCAACAGAACATGTACGGGATCGGCCAGAAGGCGTCTTCCGACCTCGGCGTCCTGTTCAATGCGTGGGGCGTCGGCTATGACCCGGACAAGGTGCTGATGGACCCGCGCGCAGTCACCCGCGTGCGCGGGGCGGGCAATTCGGTCGAGGATAACCCTGTCGTCCTTTCGCTCAGGAACAACAGCCTTAACTCCGATGACGTGCTCACGGCAAAGCTGGAAACGCTGCTCATGCCGTTCGCCGGCGCGCTCTCGGACAAGACTGCGGACTCCGTCACGTTCACGCCGCTCATAAACTCCTCCGCAACGGCAGGACTCGCCGACTCCATGACGGCGCGCTTCGGAATCCAGGCGCTTCGTTCGTCGTTCAGGCCGTCGGGAACCCCGCTTGCCCTGGCCGCGCGACTCACAGGCACCGTCAAGTCGGCGTTCCCAAACGGCAAGCCTGAAGGCAGGAAGGACGGCGAGGCGGATCCGGAGGAAGCTTCGCCTGAACCTGCGGAGTCCCACCTCGTGGAGGGAACCGTCACCGTCATCATCGTCGCGGATACGGACATGCTGACGGACAGGTTCTCCGTTGAAACTCTGAACTTCTTCGGCACCGTCGCCAGCCGGCCGATGAACGACAACATCAACCTGCTCGCGAACTCGGTTGAACAGGTCACCGGCAGCGCGGACCTGATCGGCATCCGCAGCCGCGGCCGGTTCAACCGGCCGTTCGACCGCGTGGAGGCGCTCGAGCAGAAGGCGCGCGACGTGTGGCAGGCAAAGGAGGAGTCGCTCCAGAAACAGCTCGAGGACACACAGAACCAGCTTCGCGAATTGCAGAACCAGAAGGACGATTCGCAGCGTTTCATCCTGAGCGACGAACAGCGGCGCGCAATCGCCAGCTTCAAGGACCAGGAGCAGCGGATTCGCCAGGAGCTGAAGGAGGTCCGGAGGAGCCTGCGCAGCGATATCGAGCGCCTCGGCGTGGGCATCAAGACGGTGAACATCGCGATGATGCCTCTCGCTGTTGTCGTCTTCGGAATCAGCTACGGACTGATCAGGTCGAGAAGGAGATAGTTGCCGTTGAACCGCCGCGCTTCGGGCGGCGCTGTAATCTGCAGGAGGAGATGATCACATGAAGGGTAAGAACGTAATCGCACTCGTTATCGCAGCGGCCGTGCTTGTCGCAGCGGCGGTCTTCTCGTCGCGCAACGACAGGACTCGCCCGGCCAGACCGGTGAGCGACAAACTGCTGCCCGATTTCTCGGTGAATTCGGTCGAGAAGCTCGTCGTCAACAGCGGGGCAAACACCGCGGCGGTGGCAAAGGTCGGCGGCACGTGGGTGATGCCGGCCAAACAGAACTACCCGGCCCGCTTCGACAAGGTGCGCGAGGTCCTGCTGGCCATGTCGGAACTGAAAAAAGGCCAGCCGGTGCGCGTCTCGGACGAGCGTAAGAAGTCGCTGAAGATCTGCACGCCGGCCCCCGATGGTTCCGGCGGGACGCTGGTGACAATGTACGGGGCAAACGGCAGGCCTGTCGCTGAACTCATACTCGGCGAAATGCGCGAGAGAAGGAGTGGCGACGACACAGGAATGGGCGGCTACCCGGACGGCCGGTTCGTCTCGACCGACGGCGGCAGCACTGTCGTGCTCGTGGCGAATACGCTGAACGACATATCCGACTCCGAGTCCGCGTGGATTGACGCCGACCTCCTGAATGTCAGCGGATCGGATATCCGGGAAATCCGGGTGTCCGGAGACGGCAGGGAGGACGTGATCCTCTCACGCTCCGATCCGTCGGACCGCATCGCGCTCGCGTCGGTGCCGGAAGGCAGGGAACAGAACGACTCGAACGTCTATTCAGTCGAGAGCGCAATCAGCTACCTGAGAATGAACGACGTGGCCGACAGGGAAATAAGCGACGAGGCGGCCGGGTTCGACAAGGCTGTCACGTACCGCGCTGAAACGTTCAAGGGCGAGGTATATACGGTAAAGATCGGCGGATCGCCCGAAGGCAGCGATGAGCGCTACGTCCGGCTTATGGCGGAAATGCTGCCCGTGCCCGACGGGCAGTCCGACCCGACGAACGACGCGCAGCGCGTGGAGTTCGAGAAGAACGAAAAAGAGCGCAAGGAGCTTGCGGGGAAGATCTCGGACCTGAACGCCAGGTTCTCGGGCTGGACCTACAAGATCGCGTCTTACAACGCCGGATCCATGACGAAGACGCTTGAAGAACTTACGAAGGAAACGAGGGCTGACGAGCCGTCTGCATCGAACGGTGAAGTGAAGGAAGATGCCCAGGGCGGGGAGGACATCGCAGTTACGGCGGGTGAGCCCGCGCCGGAAGACGATGCGGCCGCCGGGGAGAATGCCGAGTAGTCCACAGCGACGCCGCGTGCGTGCCGCGCGGCAACGCCGTCGGCCTGCCGCGAAAGGAGCAAGCAGTCATGAGCCAGCACAACCAGCCACAGGGCCCGGTCCCGGCAACGCAGCTCCGCGCGATCGACGCCCTGCGAACCGAAGTTAACAAGGTCCTCGTCGGACAGGAGCGCCTGCTTGACCGCATGCTCATCGCGCTCATATCCGGCGGCCACATACTTCTCGAAGGCGTGCCGGGCCTGGCCAAAACCACGGCCGTCAAGACACTCGCCCGGGCGCTGGGCATCGAGAATCACCGCGTCTCCTTCACGCCGGACCTGCTTCCGGCCGACGTGATCGGGACAATGATCTACAACCCGCGCGAAGGAACCTTCTCGCCCAAAAGAGGCCCGGTCTTTACCAACCTGCTGCTGGCCGACGAAATAAACCGCGCGCCGGCGAAGGTCCAGTCCGCTCTCCTGGAGGCGATGCAGGAACGGCAGGTGACGATCGGCGACACGTCCTACCCCCTGCCCGACCCCTTCCTGGTAATGGCAACCCAGAACCCGATAGAACAGGAAGGAACCTACCCGCTGCCCGAGGCGCAGGTTGACAGGTTCATGTTGAAATGCCGCGTCTCGCATCCGTCAAAGGACGACGAGCGGCGAATCATGAACCGCTTCTCGCGCCGCGCGGAAATCGAGGTCGCGCGGGTCATGGATGCCGGCGGCATCGCCGCCATGCGCGAGGCGCTTGACCAGGTCTACTGCGACGAGAAGGTCGGCGATTACATACTCGACATCGTGTTCGCAACCCGCGACCCGAAGCAGTACGGACTCGATATTGCCCACCAGATCGAGTACGGCGCATCACCCAGGGCCACGCTGTACCTGAACATCGCGGCGCGCGCCAACGCGCTTCTGCACGGCCGCGCCTACGCAACGCCGCAGGACGTCAAGGATATCGCCTACGACGTGCTTCGCCACCGCATCATAGTCACCTACGAGGCCGAGGCCGAGGAAGTGACAAGCGAGAACATAATCGCCCGCATTCTCGACACCATCCCGGTCCCCTGACCCGGCCGGCACCGCCGGGCGTGCGGGTGAAAGGAACGCGCCATGCCCATAGACACCCGCGAACTGATGCGGCAGGTAGGGAAGATCCGTATGGTCACTTCCCGCCTCGTGGACGAGCGCCTTTCCGGCGAATACCACTCTGTCTTCAAGGGCCAGGGCATCGAGTTCGACGAGGTCAGGGAGTATGTCCCCGGCGACGACATACGCACGATCGACTGGAACGTCACCGCGCGCACGCAGCATCCGCACGTGAAGCGCTTCTCAGAGGAGCGCGAGCTGACGGTTGTGTTCCTCGTCGACATCTCGGGCTCGCAGTCGTTCGGGTCGGGAACGAGATCGAAGTCCGAGGTCGCCGCGGAATTGACCTGCCTCCTTGCGCTGTCGGCGGTGCGGAACCAGGACAAGGTTGGGCTCATCCTGTTCAGCGACCGCATCGAGAAGTTTGTCCCGCCGCGCAAGGGCCGCACGGCCGTCATGCGGCTTGTGCGCGAGGTGCTGGCTGCAGGGGAAACGCTGCACGGCACCGACATCGCCGGCGCGCTTCGATTCCTCAACAGCGTGCAGAAGCGGAAGGCTGTTGTCTTCCTCATCTCCGACTTCATCGCCCGCTCATACGAGAAGGAGCTGCGCGTAACAGCCCGCAGGCACGACGTCATCGCGTGCCCGGTTTCCGATCCGCGCGAGTTCGAGCTTCCGGACGTGGGGCTGGTGGAACTGCAGGACCCTGAAACGGGCGCGCTGTTCCTGCTCGATACCGGTTCCCGCAAAGTCCGCGACGGCTTTGCCGCAAACGCCGCATCCGAACGCGCCGCCCTTGCGGAAAGGCTGCGCAAGTCGGGGCTGGACACGATTCCGCTTTCGACCGGTGCTTCGTTCGTCGACGAGGTGCGCAAACTCTTCAGGCGCCGCCAGGCCAGGGCGGCGAGAGGACGATAGGAATGAGGCAGGCTGCACATACCGTGCGCTTTCGAACGGCGGCAACATCCGGGCTGCTGGCAGCCGTCGCGCTCGCGTGCGCATGCTCGCGCACCGGCGGCGATTCCAGCGCGCCGGCCGGGGCCCTGACGGAGGACATGTCGTGGGGACGGGTGGAACTTACCTTGACGATCGAGCCGCGGGAGGTGGACTACGCGCGCGACGTGCTGATGACAATCCGCGCCGCATGCCCGTCGGAGGTGAGTGTTACGGTTCCGCCAGTCGAGGACCGTCTCTCGGGCTTCGCTGTCGCCGGACAGTACGATGAGCCGCCTGCAGTGAAGAACGGCTCGCGCTCGCTTGTGCGGCGGATCAGGCTCACCCCGCTTGTCGCCGCCGAACACCGGATCGCCCCGATGGCGATCCAGTGGGAGGACCGCGGCTCATCGCCGCCGGACAGGGGCTGGTTCCCGACAAGGCCCATAGTCCTTCAGACAGCGCCCATGCCCGAAGGCGGCAGGGTCGAGTTCGGGCTCAAGCCGCGGTGGATCCCGCCCGGCTTCGCGTCCGTCGCCGCGTGGATCGCCGGGCTCCTGGCGGCCGCGGCGCTGGTCTTCGGCATCGTTCTGCTCGCGCGCCGGCTCCACCGCGAACAAGTCCTGCGCCGGATGTCGCCCCGCGAACGCGCGCTGCACGAGCTTGCCGACCTCCTGGCGCGCGACCTCGTTGCCCATGACCGCACGAAGGATTTCTTCCTCGAGCTTACGATGATCGTGAGACGCTACATAGAACGGCAGCACGGCATCCGTGCGCCGGAACAGACAACTGAGGAATTCCTGGCCGCCGTTCGCGACGACCCGCGTTTCACGCCCGAGGTGACAAGGCGCCTGCGCGAGTTCCTGCAGGCGGCCGACCTCGTCAAGTTCGCGGCAAGACGGCCGGAACGGGGCGCTCCGGAACGCGCCGCGGAAACCGCACGACAGTACGTGGCGACCGACTCCGGGACGGCAGAACTCAAGGCCGCTGAAGGAAAGGAGGAGTAAGGGTGTTCCGCTTTGCATACCCGTTCGCGTTCCTCCTCCTGATTCCGCTCGGGGCGGCCGCGTGGTTCGTCTACCGCAGGCGGGTCCGGCAGGCGCTGGTGTTCTCGCCGCTGCACCGCATTCCGCGCACCGGGGCGTCAACCGTGCGCCTGGTCGCCGCAACGGTCATGCCGGCGGTTTTTCTCGCAGGCACGGCGCTCTGTATCCTCGCGCTGGCGCGGCCGCAGAGGGTGCTGTCGTCCAGCCGGCGCACTTCCGATGTCATCGCCATACAGATGGTCATTGACGTGTCCGGATCCATGCAGGCGCTCGACCTCTCCACCCGCACGGCCGCCGGGACCGACTTCAAAACCCGCCTCGATGCGGTAAAGGACACATTCGCCGACTTCGTGCGCCGCAGGCCGGATGACCTGATAGGCCTTGTCACCTTCGGAGGATACGCATCCACCCGCGCGCCCCTCACCGCGGACCACCCTGCCCTTCTCCATTCGCTCAAGGGCGTTGAGATACCGAGGCCGGCCCAGAAGCCCGACGGCACCATCGCTGACCGCGAAGAGTTGATGACCGCCGTGGGCGACGCGTTGGCCACAGCCTGCGCGCGGCTGGAGACGGCGGAGGCGAAGTCGCGGATCGTCGTGCTCCTGAGCGACGGCGAGTCGAACACGGGCATCATCCGCCCGAAAGACGCCGCGGAAGCGGCGAAGAAACTTGGGATAAAGGTCTATACCATCGGCGTAGGCACAAACGGGCGCGCTCCTTTCAAGGGACGCGACATGTTCGGGCGCGAGGTGATCGAGTGGGCCAACGTCACCCTTGACGAGGAACTTCTGCGCGATATTGCCGCCACCACCGGCGGACGCTACTTCAACGTGCGGGATCCGAAAGGACTCGAGGAAACGGTTGAGGCCATAGACAAGCTTGAGAAGACCGAGGTCGGGCGGACGGTTTACGAACAGTACGACGAACTGTTCTGCGCCTTCCTCTTCCCCGGAATGGCCGTGCTCATGGCAGGGCTGGCCGCGAATGCGCTTGTGGCGGGGAGGCTGCTGTAGGGACGCGGACCACGGAATGAACATTCACTTCGCCAACTTCTGGGTGCTGCACCTGATATGGCTGGCGCCGCTGGCTGGCATCGCGTGGCACGCGATCGGGAGACGCCGCGTTGCCAGGCTGGACCGCTTCGTGTCCCCAGCCATGCGCGCGAAGCTCGCGCCGCCTTCCTCGGGCGCCCGCGCGCTCGCGCAGAACATCCTCGTCTGCGCGGGACTGATGCTCGGGCTCATCGCCGCGGCCCGGCCGCAGTGGGGTACGCGGGAGGAGACGGTTGTGCAGCGCGGGCGCGACCTGATGGTCGTGCTCGACGTTTCGCGCTCGATGCTCGCGACCGACGTGCACCCGAACCGGCTCCAGCGGGCGAAGGCCGACATCTTCGACCTTGTCCATGACCTGAAGGGCGACCGGGTGGGATTGATGGCATTCAGACGCAGGGCTTCGGTCCTCTGCCCGCTGACAACCGACTACGCCTATTTCCTCTCCGCGCTCGAGGGCGCAGGCCCGTGGTCGGCGCCGCGCGGCGAAACCGACATGGGCGACGCGATTCTCAAGGCGCTTGACGCGTTCGGCGACCACGCCGGCACGCACAGGGCGATCGTGCTTGTGTCGGACGGCGAAGACCTGTCCGGCCGCGGACTGGAAGCCGCCGGCAAGGCCGCCGAACGGGGAGTCGCCGTCTTCACCGTCGGGCTTGGGAACCGGAACGGTGCGAAGATACCGGACGAGGCGAAGACTGGCTCTGCCATGACCTACCGCGGCGAGGAGATCATGACCAGGCTCGACAACGAGAACATGCTCGCCATCGCGCGGGCAACCGGTGGCGTCTATATCCCGCTCGAAGTGACAAGCACCGCCGTAACAACACTCGGCAGGCTTTACAACGACCACCTGAGAAAGGTATCCGCCCGGGACATGGAGGAAAGCCTCATGCGCCGCCGTATTGAGCGGTTCCACCTGTTCCTCATCCCGGCCGTGGCGCTCTTCCTGGCGGCGGCATTCCTCAGCCGCGGACGCCTCGCCGCAACATCCGGCGCGCGCGCGCCGGCCGCTGCGGCGCTGTGTCTGCTCGCCCTCTGCGGAACGTCACTCGCCGCGGAACCGACAAACACTGTCCCCTCTCCCGCCGCGCACCCGGGCACGAACACGGTTTCAGAGACGGCAATCCCGTCCGCGCGCAAGGCATGGCGGCTCTATTCGCTCGGCCGCCACTCGGAGGCCGCCGACGCCTACCTGGCCGCCGCCAGCGCGATTTCCGGCGACTCGGAAAGACTGCGCTATAACGCCGCCGTTTCACTCTACCGCGCCGGCCGCCACTCGGAGGCGGCTGAACTGTTCCGCGCGCTGGCGCTTCGCTCGCCGCGGATGAAAGCCGAGTCGTTCCACGGACTGGGCGCGTCGCTGGAAGCGCAGTCGAGGCCGGGCAAGGATGCCGATGCCGCCGCAATCGTCAGCGCCGCCGAAACCCTCAAGCAGGCTGCCGACGCTTTCCGCGAGGGCGCGCGGCTCGAGCGGAAAGAGTCCTCTTCCGCGCTGGCAGCCGTTGCGGCGCGGATACCGGAGGCCGAGGAGGCCGCGCTGATCGCGCGCCTCACGGAGCGCTTCCAGGGCGCTCCGCCCGACGCGATCGCATCCGAAATGCTGGCCGGCCAGCGCGCAGTCGCCGCCGCCGGCGCGGCCGCCTTCACCAACGTCACTCCGGCCCGGATAACCGCACTGGAAGAAGCAGCCGCGGCTCAGAAAGCGACCGCGGATCTCTGGATACCCCTCAAGGCAAAGCTCCTCGATGCGCTCGCGGCCTCGGCAGGAGACGCGGACACGAAGAAACGCGCCGCCCAGGTGGCCGAGACAATTGAGATCACCCGCGACCGGATGAACACCGCGGCCGGGCAGTTCCGCGACATGGACCCGACCGCCCTGTCGTCAGCCGCCGTCTGCGAGGGCGCCGTCTACGCCGTCTGGAAGGCCGTCGCGTCGTTCGCCCCGCTTATAATGGAGGATATCCGCAGACAGACGAATGCCATTCCCTCCGCCGCACCGGGCCGCCCCGACACCCGCCGGGCTGAGCAGGCCGAATGCCTGGACCTGACCGGCCTCTTCAAGCAGCGCTTCTCGGAACAGGTGCCGGAGGGCGGGCTCCCAGCGCAGGCGCCGACGGATGGCGCCGATTCCACGACCAACGCTCCCCCGCTTATCTCGGCTGAAACCCGTCAGAAGATACTCGAGCTCGCCGCCGAGGCGGAGGCATTCCAGGACTCGGCGGTGAAGGCGCTCGACGAGTCACGCGCCGATGACACCGTGCGCGATCTCCAGGCCCGGGCGTATTCCACGCTGATCGAGATACTCAAACTCCTCCCCCCGCAACAGCAGCAACAGCAGAGTAACGAGCAGAAGGAGGAACAGCAGGAGAAGCAGGACCAACAGGATTCCGGGCCAGACCGGCAGGAGGAAGAGAAGCAGGAAGAGGCACGGGAACAGCAGCAGGAAGAGAACCAGGCTGACAAGAAACCCGAAACACCCGAGGATGTGAAGCAGATGCTTCAGCGTGCCCTGCAGCGGGAAGCGGAGAAGGAACAGGAGCGGCGCAGTCAGAACGAGCACACACCCCTCTCGCCGCATGAAAGGGATTGGTAGCGGATGACCCGGCGCATGAAAACCGCGGCGGCCATCCTGCTCGCGGTGGTCGCCGCGGGCAGGGCCGCCGCCGCGCCGTCCCTGCGCGTCAGCGCCAACCGCGATTCGATCTACATCGGCGAGTCATTCATCCTGTCGGTCCTCGTCGAAGGCTCGCGCATCGAGGAACCTGATCTCTCCTCCCTCGCGGGGGGTGCTGTGCGGCTGCTCGGCAGCCAGGAACGCAGCAACTACAGCATATCGTTCGCCAACGGACGGATGACCCGCACCGGTTTTTCCGGAAGGGAGTTCACGTACGAAGTGACGCCTGCTGCGTCCGGCGATTTCCGCGCCGGACCTGTGACCGCAACCGTTGACGGGGCTCGACTCTCGGACCCGGGTCCGCTGGTTCGCGTCCAGGGCATGGAGGAACAGGACACCGTGCGCATACGCGTGTCGTCCACACGCAATGCCGTGCTCGTGGATGAGCCGTTCGAGATCACTGTCGGAATCGCGATCAGGCGGCTCGACGGACGCTTCGCGGAACTGGATCCA